>Ga0308167_1003589_pt1 | contig 12230 bp, 10 predicted proteins | sample PhyCR1_2_FD_202138 | JGI IMG/M metagenome (GOLD analysis project Ga0308167, IMG submission 202138) | Phyllosphere microbial communities from UC Gill Tract Community Farm, Albany, California, United States - DLSLRC.R1 | ecosystem: Host-associated > Plants > Phyllosphere > Unclassified | place... | reverse complement strand
CCTCGATAAGCCCGGAGGAGACTTGCATTACTAAACGACCAGACTTGCAAACATAGACTCGGGCTTTTCGCAAAAGTTCTCCCCCTCCAAGCAAGTTTCCTGCGAGCTCTGATTTGGCACGCACGAAAAACGCAGCGCGGGATAAACCGGCTGCGCGAATAATCTTGTTATCGGTTTCGCCGGCAGGAATCCAAACGCAGATTCCGCACTGAAGCCGACACTGTCCGTGGTTTCTGGCACCGTCTATTGATCTTGGCCCTTTGGCAAAAGTTCCAATTATTTATAGCCGTACCCACCTGAGATTGCGCAACCGTGGGCGGAAAAGTCTGTTTCAGCGCCGATACAGGTGTCTTTTCCCACACCTGTGAAAAAAATCTTCCGACGAAGCACAGCCCTTTTCACCGCGCAGTAGTCTCACAATGCCATCTGGGCCCGGCTATTGTGCCGCCCAACCCCTCTATATACTAGTGGGCTGTGTGGCTGTCTTGACTCGCCGATCCAGCTGTCTTGCGCCAACCCCGACCCGGGTCGCTTTGAGCGGAATCCTGAAATGAGCCAACAGTTCCAACACGATGTTCTGGTAATTGGCAGCGGTGCTGCCGGTTTGAGTCTCGCGTTGACCTTGCCCGGTCATCTGCGCATTGCCGTATTGAGCAAAGGCGATCTCGCCAACGGTTCGACCTTCTGGGCCCAGGGTGGCGTGGCCGCAGTGCTCGACGATACCGACACTGTCGAATCCCATGTCGACGACACCCTCAATGCGGGCGGCGGCTTGTGCCATGAAGACGCCGTACGCTTTACCGTCGAGCACAGCCGCGAAGCCATCCAATGGCTGATCGACCAGGGCGTGCCGTTCACCCGCGACGAACAGTCCGGCACTGAAGACGGTGGTTTCGAATTTCACCTGACCCGCGAAGGCGGCCACAGCCATCGGCGGATCATCCATGCTGCCGACGCCACCGGCGCTGCGATCTTCAAGACCTTGCTGGCCCAGGCCAAAGAGCGCGCGAACATCGAACTGCTGGAACAGCGCGTTGCCATCGATCTGATCACCGAACGCCGCTTGGGCATGGAAGGCGATCGTTGTCTCGGCGCCTACGTACTGAATCGTGCCACCGGGGAAGTCGATACCTACGGCGCACGTTTCGTGATTCTGGCATCGGGCGGCGCGGCCAAGGTCTACCTTTATACGAGCAACCCTGACGGCGCCTGCGGTGACGGCATCGCCATGGCCTGGCGCTCCGGCTGCCGGGTGGCGAACCTGGAATTTAATCAGTTCCACCCGACCTGCCTGTATCACCCGCAAGCCAAAAGCTTCCTGATCACCGAAGCCCTGCGTGGCGAAGGCGCGCATCTGAAGCTGCCCAATGGCGAGCGCTTCATGTATCGCTTCGACAAACGTGCCGAACTGGCGCCTCGTGACATCGTCGCGCGGGCCATTGACCATGAAATGAAGCGTCTGGGTGTCGACTGCGTGTATCTCGACATCAGTCACAAGCCCGAAGCGTTCGTCAAAAGCCACTTCCCGACTGTTTATGAGCGCTGCCTGGGCTTCGGCATCGACATCACCAGACAACCGATCCCGGTGGTTCCCGCCGCGCACTACACCTGTGGCGGCGTGATGGTCGATCAGCATGGGCGCACCGACGTGCCCGGCCTCTACGCCATCGGCGAAACCAGTTTTACCGGCCTGCACGGCGCCAACCGCATGGCCAGCAACTCGCTATTGGAATGCTTCGTTTACGCCCGTTCGGCGGCGGCGGACATTCTCGCGCAGCTGGATGATATCGCGGCGCCGAGCGCCCTGCCCGTCTGGGACGCCAGCCAGGTCACCGACTCGGATGAAGATGTGATCATCGCGCACAACTGGGACGAGCTGCGCCGATTCATGTGGGACTACGTCGGCATCGTGCGCACCAACAAGCGTCTGCAACGGGCGCAGCACCGGGTGCGTCTGTTGCTGGATGAGATCGATGAGTTTTACAGCAACTATAAAGTCAGCCGTGACCTGATCGAGCTGCGCAACCTGGCACAAGTTGCCGAATTGATGATCAGCTCAGCCATGGAACGCAAGGAAAGCCGCGGGCTGCATTACACCCTCGACTATCCGGATATGCTGCCCGAAGCGCTCGACACTATTCTGGTGCCGCCCACCTACGCCGGCTGAACTTGAGCCGCACTCGCAGGCGTCGGTGCAGATCCGCCGCCTGCGAGTCACGCGGCACGCAGATCGACCTGACCCGCCACTCTCCGCGCAGGCGAAAGCGCAGCACCACGATCAATGGCAGCGCCAGACTGTCCGGGCGCAATTGCACTGCTTGCCAGCCATCAGCCTGATTCCAGACCTGCCAGCCATCGCCGTCGCGCCGCAACCCGCAAAATGCTTTCGGATGACTCAGCAAAATCTGCCGTGGCAGCACCCAAAAACCATGCAGCGCACAGACGCAAGCGCCGAGCAGACTGGCCCAGAGTGGAATCGACAGCAGAAACAACGAGCCCATGGCGAACGCCTGGGCCAGCAGATACGCCGCCAGCAACTGCCGTGAGGCATGCCAGCGGCATTCGAACGTATTACTTGGGCTGGACACGATCCAAAATCATCCGGACCATGCGTTGCAGCTCCGGATCTTCCGACTCGCTGCGCTCCATGAACCAGCCGAACATGTCCTGATCCTCACAGGTCAGCAAGCGCACGTACAGATCGCGATCCACTTGATTCAACGTCGCGTAAACCTCCTGCACGAACGGCACCAGCAGCACGTCAAGCTCAAGCATGCCGCGACGGCTGTGCCAAAAGAGGCGATTCAGTTCAACTTGTTCGACCATGGAGCCCTCCTCGAATTTGCCGGGCAGTATACAGCCCCGACGCGGGCCGCACAGTCGGCTTTGGTCGGGCACCCGTGATCCTTTATCAACTACCCATTTCAACCCTGCCCCCTTATGATGTGCCCCAGTCTATTTACCCTGCGATGACCCATGGCCGATTCTGCTTTTTTCTGCACCCTGTCTCATGAAGGCGTACTCGCGGTTCGCGGTGCGGACGCCGGAAAATTCCTGCAAGGCCAGTTGACCTGCAATATCAATTACCTGAGTGACACCCGCGCCAGCCTTGGCGCCCGCTGCACGCAAAAAGGCCGAATGCAGTCGAGCTTTCGCATCCTGCTGGAAGGCGACGGTGTGGTGATGGCGATGACCAGCGAGCTGCTCGAGCCGCAACTGGCCGACCTGAAAAAGTACGCGGTGTTTTCCAAATCGAAACTGACCGATGAAAGCGCCGCCTGGGTGCGCTTCGGTCTGGGGCATGGCGACGCAGCCCTGACGAGCCTCGGTCTGGCACTGCCCGCCGAAACCGACAGCGTTGTGCGCAATGAAAGCCTGATTGCCATTCGCGTCTCGCCCAACCGTGCCGAACTCTGGGTGCCTGCCGCTCAGGCGCAAAGCGCGCAAGGCCAACTGTCCACCACCCTGCCTGAGGCCGGGCTGAATCAATGGTTGCTGGGCCAGATCCGCGCCGGTATCGGTCAGGTCATGCCTTCCACTCGCGAATTGTTCATCCCGCAGATGCTCAATCTGCAGGCGGTCGGCGGCGTGAGTTTCAAGAAGGGCTGCTACACCGGTCAGGAAATCGTTGCGCGCATGCAGTACCTGGGCAAGCTCAAGCGTCGTCTGTACCGCTTGCGCCTCGACGCTACTGAATTGCCAGAGCCCGGCACTCAACTGTTCGCACCCAGCCACAACAGTTCGATCGGCGAAGTGGTGCTGGCCGCCAATGCCGAGGGAAACATTGAACTCCTGGCCGTGTTGCAGGCCGAAGCTGCCGAAGCCGGTGATTTGCGTCTGGGCGCCCTCGAAGGCCCCGCGTTGCACGTGCTCGACCTGCCTTACGAACTGGATCGCGACCGCGAAATCCAGCGCTGATCGCAGCATTGTTGCAAGACCCTAGAGAGTCCAAATGAGCGAACTGGCGGAAAAGGTCCAACAGGATTTGGTTGCGGCCATCGATAACGATGACCTGGTTCTGCCAACGTTGCCGGAAGTGGCCTTGCAAATTCGCAAGGCCGCCGAGGATCCGGAAATCAGCGTCAGCGATCTGAGCAAAGTCATCGGCCGCGACGCCGCGCTGTCGGCGCGCCTGATCAAAGTGGTCAACAGTCCGCTGCTGCGCGCCGCGCAGGAAGTCACCGACCTGCACACCGCCATTACCCGTTTGGGCATCAACTACAGCAGCAACCTGGCGATCGGTTTGGTCATGGAGCAGATCTTCAACGCCCGCTCCGAAGTGGTTGAGCAGAAGATGCGCGAAGTCTGGCGCAGCAGTCTCGAGATCGCCGGCGTCAGCTATGCACTGTGTCGTCGTCATACCCAGCTCAAGCCTGATCAAGCAGCACTCGGCGGGTTGGTGCATCAGATTGGCGTGTTGCCGATTCTGACTTACGCCGAAGACCACAACGAGTTGCTCTCGGATGCGGTCAGCCTGACCCATGTGATCGAGCAGATTCATCCAGTGCTGGGCGAGAAGTTACTGCGGGTCTGGGAGTTTCCCGAGCGTCTGGTGCAACTGCCGTTGCTCTATGAGGATTTCGAACGCGACTCGGCCCGCATCGATTACGTGGACGTGGTGCAAGTGGCGAATCTGTATTGCCGCAAGGGCACCGACCATCCCTTTGCGCGGATTGATCCGCTGAGTGTGCCGGCGTTCAGAAAACTGGGGATTGATCCGGAGAACAAGCAATTTTGCGCGGATCTGGAAGAATCGCGGTCGATGTTCTACTGACCTGTGGTGAGGGGATTTATCCCCGTTGGGTTGCGAAGCGACCCTAGACTCTGCGATCCGAACCGCGACTGCTGCGCAGCCGAGCGGGGATAAATCCCCTCGCCACAAGATTACTACCCGGGGAAAATCCCCTTGCCACAAAAGTACTACCCGGCAATAAAGCTGACCCGCACCTTCAACCCCGCCTGCTCGCCATCATGCAGGGTAATCTGCGCCAGATGCGCACGGCAGATCTCGCCGACAATCGCCAGTCCCAGGCCTGAACCGGCGACCTGCTGATTACGCCGGTAAAATCGCTCGAACACCCGATCACGCTCGTGCAGCGGAATCCCCGGCCCGTCGTCCTCAACCTCAAGCACCGCCGGCGCCGTGACCCGCAAAATCACATTGCCGCCCGGCGGCGTATGCGCCAGCGCGTTGTCGACCAGATTGCTCAGCAGTTCATTGAGCAGGGTCGGTTCGCCACGCAACCACACTGGCTCGTCCGCCTCCAATGCCAACGCTACGCCACGCTTGTGCGCCAACGGCGCCATGGCCATGCCCAGTTCACGGGCCAACTGACTCAGATCGAGCAACTGCGCGCCGCCCTCGGCAATCGCCCGTGCACCGTTTTCGACGCGGGCCAGCGACAGCAGCTGATTGGCCAGGTGCGTCAGGCGATCGGTGCTTTGTGCCGACGATTCGAGGGTGGTGCGCCAGGTTTCCGGCTCGTTCGAGCGCAGGCCCAGTTCCAGCCGCGCCTTCAGTGCCGCCAGCGGTGTGCGCAATTCGTGAGCGGCATCGGCGATGAACTGCGCCTGCCGTTCGAACTGGCCGCGCAGGCGCTCGGTGAAATGGTTGAGTGCGCGCACCAATGGCCCGAGTTCATGCTGCACTTCCACCAGCGGCAGTGGCCGCAAGTCGTCGGGCTGGCGCTCTTCCACTGCGGTGCGCAAGCGTTCCAGCGGGCGCAGCGCCGCACTCACCGCGAACCACACCAGCAACAACGCGCCCACGGCCAGCATGCCCAGACGCAGCAGAGTATCCGCCGCCAGACTGCGCGCCATGCTGACCCGCGCTTCGTCGGTTTCGGCCACGCGGATTTCCGCCATGCCGTTCATGTTCGGCTCGCTCACGGCTTTGAGCAGGCTGACCACGCGTACGTTCTGGCCGTTGTACTTCGCATTATAAAAACGTGCCAGCGCCGGATAGCTGTCGGTGCGTGGCGTGCCGGGCGGCGGTCCGGGCAGATTTTCGTAGCCGGAAATCAGCTTCTGGTGAATGTCGTTGACCTGGTAATAGATGCGCCCGGCGCTGTCATAGGCGAAAGTATCCAGCGCCACATAAGGCACGTCGGCGCTGAGGCTGCCATCGCGCTGCGACAATCCCGCCGCAATAGTCCGTGCCGAGGCCAGCAGCGTGCGGTCATAGGCGGTGTCGGCAGCTTCGCGACCGTTCCAGTAAGCACTCAAGCCACTGGCGAGCATCAGCACCACCAACAACCATCCCAGGTTCCACAGCAAGCGCCAGCGCAGGCTGCTGGGCTTATGCATCGCGGCTTTCCAGCAGATAGCCGAGGCCACGGAAGGTCACGATGGCCACGGGCTGGCCATCGAGTTTCTTGCGCAAGCGGTGCACGTAGATTTCGATGGCGTCGGGGCTGGCTTCTTCGTCGAGGCCGAACACCTGCGCGGCCAGTTGTTCTTTGCTCATCACTCGCCCCGGCCGCGCAATCAATGCTTCGAGGACGGCTTGCTCGCGCGAGGTCAGGGTCAGCAGTTCTTCGCCGAGGGTGAAGCGACGCGTATCGAGGTCGTAAGCCAGTACGCCACAGCGCTGCTGACGCTCGCCTCCCAGGACACTGCGGCGCAACAGGGCTTTGACCCGTGCCTCCAGCTCGGTGAGTTCGAACGGTTTGGCCAGGTAATCGTCAGCGCCAAGGTTGAGGCCATGCACGCGATCTTTCACATCGCTGCGCGCGGTCAGCATCAACACTGGCAGGTTCTTGCCGCGAGCGCGCAGCCGCGCGAGCACCTCGAAACCGTCCATGCGCGGCAGGCCGACATCGAGAATCGCCACGGCGTATTCCTCACTGCTCAATGCCAGGTCGGCGGCCACGCCATCGTGCAACACGTCCACCGTCAGACCGGTGCTCTTGAGCGCCTGAGCCACGCTTTCGGCCAGTTGCAAATGGTCTTCGACGAGCAGGACACGCATGGATTTGTACCTCGTTCAGGGTTGGCCGACGCCGCGCTTTGCCGCGGAGTTTACAGCCGCAACCGCCGCTGTGAAGCCCGAAAACCGTGAAAGACAACTGAAAGGTTGCTGAAAGGTTAGCCGGTTAGAGTCGGCTCACGGACAGTTTCGACTGTCGCGCTGCTGCCACACAGCGCAACGAAAAACGCCATGAAGCGTTTTCGACCCATAAGAACAATAACGGAGTACCCCAGCATGCCTTCCATGCGCACCAAGGCTGTAATGCCTGCTCGCCTTGCTCGATTCCAGAATTGCACTGTCGGTTTCTCACCGCGGTCCTGTTTCCCCTCCGTTGTTTCAATGCTTGCGCTCCCGCCGCGAGAAAACTGCGCCTGCCGCTAAGCTTTAGCGTTGCCCGTTGATCATTCAGTCCATCCATAACAACAACTCCTCTGGAGACTCAAATGAACGTATCACTGCGTAAAGTCGCTCTCGCCGCTGGCGCGATGCTGTTCGCCGGCCAACTCATGGCCGAGCCGAAACGCCCGGAATGCATCGCTCCTGCCTCCCCCGGCGGCGGTTTCGACCTGACCTGCAAACTGGTGCAGAGCGCCCTGGTCAACCAGAAGCTGCTGAGCAAGCCGATGCGCGTCACCTACATGCCCGGCGGTGTCGGCGCGGTGGCGTACAACGCGGTGGTCGCGCAACGTCCGGCGGATGCCGGCACGCTGGTCGCATGGTCGAGCGGTTCGCTGTTGAACCTGGCGCAGGGCAAGTTCGGTCGCTTTGATGAAACCAACGTGCGCTGGCTCGCGGCGGTTGGCACCAGCTACGGCGCCATCGCAGTGAAAAGCGATTCGCCCTACAAGACTCTGGACGATCTCGTTCAAGCCCTGAAGAAAGATCCAGGCTCGGTAGTCATCGGCTCCGGCGGCACCGTCGGCAGTCAGGACTGGATGCAAACCGCACTGATCGCCAAGGCTGCCGGGATCAACCCGCGCGAGCTGCGTTACGTGGCACTCGAAGGCGGCGGTGAAATCGCCACGGCCCTGCTCGGTGGCCACATTCAGGTCGGCAGTACCGACATCTCCGACTCCATGCCGCACATCCAGAGCGGTGACATGCGCCTGCTCGCGGTATTCGCCGACAAACGTCTGGACGAGCCGGAAATGAAGGACATCCCGACCGCTCGCGAGCAAGGCTACGACATCGTCTGGCCGGTGGTGCGGGGCTTCTACCTCGGGCCGAAAGTCAGCGACGAAGACTACGCCTGGTGGAAAGACGCGTTCGACAAACTGCTGGCTTCCGACGAGTTCGCCAAGCTGCGCGATCAGCGTGAGCTGTTCCCGTTCGCCATGACCGGCCCGGAACTGGACACCTACGTGAAGAAGCAGGTCGCCGACTACAAAGTGCTGGCCAAAGAGTTCGGCCTGATCCAGTGATCGTCTCTGTCTAGTGGCTGCGTCTCCTACGCGGGGACGCAGCCCAGGAGCTCCCATGCTAATTCAACGCATTTTCGCCTCAGTGTTGCTGCTGGTGTGTGCCGGCCTGGCACTGATGGCGTGGCCGTACCAAGCGGCCTTTTCCTACGAACCGGTCGGCCCGCGCGCCTTTCCGCTGCTGATGCTCGGCCTGATGGGCCTGGCACTGCTGTACATGGTGTTTCGTCCGGCACCGATCAAACACAACCCGGATGAGCCGCCGCTAGATCGCGAAACCCTGACCAAGATCGGTCTGTGCGTGGTGTTGTTGCTGGTGTTTGCCGGCACCTTCGAACCCCTTGGTTTCATCGTGGCCAGCATCATTACCGGCGTACCGATGGCGCGTCTCTACGGCGGCCGCTGGCTGCCGAGCGTGGTGATCATCAGCCTGATGGCGGTTGGTCTCTATCTGCTGTTCGATCGCTTGATGGATGTTCCGCTGCCCCTCGGCCTGCTCAGCGTCCTGGAGAACTGATATGGATACCCTTGGCTATTTGGGTCAGGGCTTCGGCGTCGCGCTGAGCCCGTACAACCTGGTGACCGCACTGTGCGGCACCCTGATCGGCACCGTCGTCGGCCTGTTGCCGGGCCTCGGTCCGATCAACGGCGTGGCGCTGCTGATCCCGATCGCGTTCGCCCTCGGCCTGCCGCCGGAGTCGGCGCTGATTCTGCTCGCGGCGGTGTATCTGGGCTGCGAATACGGCGGCCGGATCAGTTCGATCCTGCTGAACATTCCGGGCGAAGCCTCAACTGTAATGACCACCCTCGACGGCTATCCGATGGCCCGTAAAGGTATGGCCGGTGTGGCACTGTCGCTGTCGGCGTGGAGTTCGTTCATCGGCGCATTCATCGCCACTTGCGGCATGGTGCTGTTTGCGCCGCTGCTGGCGAAATGGGCGATTGCCTTCGGACCGGCGGAATACTTCGTGTTGATGGTGTTCGCGATTGTCTGTCTCGGCGGCATGGCCGGTGATCGACCGCTGAAGACCTTTATTGCGGCACTGATCGGTCTGTTCCTTTCCACCGTCGGCATCGACGCCAACAGCGGCGTGTACCGTTTCACTGGCGATAACATTCACCTGACCGACGGCATCCAGTTCGTCGTGCTGGTGCTGGGTCTGTTTTCCATCAGCGAAATCCTCCTGCTGCTGGAAAAAACCCACCACGGCCAGGAAGCGGTGAAAGCCACCGGCCGGATGATGTTCAACTTCAAGGAAGCGGCGTCGGTGTTCGTCGTCAACGTGCGCTGCGGCGTGCTCGGTTTCATCATGGGCGTGCTGCCCGGTGCCGGCGCAACGCTCGCCAGTGCAGTGGCCTACATGACCGAGAAGCGCATCGCCGGCACCAGCGGCAAATTCGGTGAAGGCGATCCCCGTGGTCTGGCCGCGCCGGAAACCGCTATCGGCGGCGCGGCTTGCGGCGCACTGGTGCCGATGCTGACCCTCGGTGTTCCGGGTTCCGGCGCGCTGTCGCTGTACAACATCACCCCGGGTCCACTGCTGTTCCAACAGCAACCCGACATCGTCTGGGGTCTGATCGCGTCGTTGTTCATCGCCAACGTCATGCTGGTGATCCTCAACATCCCAATGATCCGCGTATTCACCCGCATCCTCGCCGTGCCGAACTGGGCGCTGGTGCCGATCATCGCGATCATCACCGGGATCGGCGTTTACGCGGTGCACGCGACCACCTTCGATCTGTTCCTGATGATCGGTATCGGCATCTTCGGTTACATCCTGCGCAAGCTGGATTTCCCGCTGTCGCCGCTGCTGCTGGGCTTCATCCTCGGTGGCCTGATGGAGCAGAACCTGCGTCGCGCCCTGTCGATCTCCAACGGTGCGCTGGAGATTCTCTGGTCGAGCCCGATCACCTTCGGTTGCTGGATCCTCACCGCGATCATGCTGCTGATGCCGCTGATTCGCATCTGGCGCAAGCGTTCGGCTGCGCGGCGCGCCATCGCCGATGTCTGATCGCGCTTCCCTGAAAGCCTGGTGGGGCACCCCGCTGGTCGGTCTGCTTGGCGGTTTCATCGCCAGCCAGATCGGCTGGCCGCTACCGTGGATGGTCGGCTCGTTGCTGGCGATCATCCTCGTGCGCTGCCTGACCCCGTGGCAACTGGCGGAAATCCCTGGCGGGCGCAAGTGCGGACAGTGGATCGTCGGCATCGGTATCGGCCTGCACTTCACCCCGCTGGTGATGGAACAGGTGCTCAGTCATTTCGGTTTGATCTTCTTCGGTGCGCTGGTCACCAGCCTGTCGGCGGTAGTCGGCGTGTGGCTGATGCGCCGCACCGGCGAGGACCGTGCCACGGCATTTTTCTCAAGCATGCCCGGTGGTTCCGGGGAGATGGTCAACCTTGGCGCGCGCAATGGCGCCCGGCTCAGCCATGTTGCGGCCGGGCAGAGTCTGCGGGTACTGGTGGTGGTGTTGTGCGTGCCGGCGGCGTTCAAGTATCTGCTCGGTGACGGCACGCCGATTGCTCACGCCGGCAGCGTCGATTGGCGCTGGCTGGCGATTCTTTTCCCAGCGGGCGCCCTGCTCGCGTGGCTCTGGCAGCGTTTGCGCCAACCCAATCCATGGCTGTTCGGGCCGTTGCTGGTCAGTGCGGCGGTGAGCATTACGTGGGATTTGCACATCGGTTTGCCCAATGGCGGCAGTCAGATCGGCCAATGGCTGATCGGCAGCGGTCTGGGCTGTCACTTCAATCGCCAGTTCTTCCGCCACGCCCCATCCTTCATGGGCCGGACTTTGATCGGCACGGCACTGACCATGTTGATCGCGTCACTGGCCGCGTTGGGCTTGAGTACGCTGACCCATCTGGATTTGCGTTCGCTGACCCTTGGGATGATGCCCGGCGGGATTGCCGAGATGAGTTTGACGGCGGAGACCCTGCAATTGTCGGTGCCACTGGTAACGGCGATGCAGGTGATGCGGCTGTTGTTTGTGCTGTTTCTGGCGGAGCCGTTGTTCAGGTACTGGAATCGTATTCCAGAGTCCTGACTAACTGATCGTTCCCACGCTCTGCGTGGGAATGCCTCAATGGACGCTCCGCGTCCGCTTTGGGACGCAGAGCGTCCCGGGCTGCATTCCTTTGCTGCGCGTGGGAATGATCTCAGGCGAGAGGTGGCAAGCGCCAATCGATCGGCATCTCGCCATTCTGTTCGAGAAACTTGTTGGTCCGGCTGAAGTGGCCACAACCCAAAAATCCGCGATAGGCCGACAACGGCGATGGATGCACCGAGGTCAGCACCAGATGCTTGGTCGCGTCGATCAGCTTCTGCTTGCTCTGCGCATGGGCGCCCCAAAGCATGAATACCAGATGCGGCTGCTTTTCGCTGACCACTTCAATGATGCGGTCGGTGAAGTGTTGCCAGCCCTTGTCCTTGTGCGCGTTGGCGTTGGCGCGCTCGACGGTCATGGTGGTGTTGAGCAGCAGCACACCCTGTTCGGCCCAGCTCTGCAGGTAGCCGTGGTTGGGAATGTCGATATTGAGGTCGCGCTTCAGCTCTTTATAGATGTTGACCAGCGACGGCGGCGCCGGCACGCCCGGTTGCACCGAGAAGCACAGACCGTGGGCCTGGCCCGGGCCGTGATACGGGTCCTGGCCGAGGATCACCACTTTCACCTGGTCCAGCGGCGTGGAGTTCAAAGCGTTGAAAATCATCGGTCCCGGCGGATAGATCTCCTTGCCGGCAGCCCGCTCCTGCTGCAGAAAGCTGCGCAACTCTGCCATGTACGGCTGGTCGAACTCAGCACGCAGTGCCTCCTTCCAGCTCGGTTCGAGTTTGATACGGTCGTCA
>Ga0308167_1003588_pt1 | contig 12230 bp, 12 predicted proteins | sample PhyCR1_2_FD_202138 | JGI IMG/M metagenome (GOLD analysis project Ga0308167, IMG submission 202138) | Phyllosphere microbial communities from UC Gill Tract Community Farm, Albany, California, United States - DLSLRC.R1 | ecosystem: Host-associated > Plants > Phyllosphere > Unclassified | place... | reverse complement strand
GCGCTCGAGCGCAGCGGTCGTGACGAGCAGGCCGTGCCCCTCGTGCTGCACGGATCCTCGGGCGTCGCGGATGCCGTGATCGCCGACGCCGTGCGCGCGGGCATGACCAAGATCAACGTCTCGACGCACCTGAACGGCTTCTTCACCCGGGCGATCCGCTCGACGCTCGACGCCGATGAGAAGCTCGTCGACTCGCGCAAGTACCTCTCGCCCGCGCGCGAGGCGCTCGCAGGCGAAGCCGCGCGGATGCTGCGGCTGTTCGCGCTCGAGTCCGCCGGAGTTGCGGGGCGACCAGCGTGAACACGGGCAGGATGGTGACATGAAGCGCGCCGCCCGCCTGAATGCGATCCTCGACCTGCTGGCCGAGGACGGCGAGGTGAACGTCGACGAGCTCGTCGAGCGCTTCGGCGCCTCGGCCGCCACCACCCGTCGCGATCTCGACTCGCTCGCCGAGCAGCGCCTGCTCACCCGCACGCACGGCGGGGCTGTCGCGCACTCGGTCGCCTACGAGCTGCCGATCCGCTACAAGAGCCACCAGCGCGCGCACGAGAAGGAGAGCATCGCCCTGGCGGCCGCCGCGCTCGTCGCACCGGGCATGGTCGTCGGCCTGTCGGGCGGAACCACGACCACGGCCATCGCCGCAGCGCTCGCCGCTCGCGACGATCTCGCGGCAGGGCCCGGCATCACGGTCGTCACCAACGCCGTGAACATCGCCGCCCAGCTCGCGACCCGGCCTGACATCAAGGTCGTCGTCACCGGCGGGGTGATCCACTCGCGCAGCTATGAGCTGGTGGGCCCGTTCGTCGAGCAGCTGCTGAGGGGGGTGCGGCTCGACATCGCCTTCATCGGAGTCAACGGGATGGATGCCACGGCCGGAGCCACCACGCAGGACGAGCGCGAAGCAGCGGTGAACCGCATGATGGCCGAGCGAGCCCGCCGCGCTGTGGTCGTCACCGACAGCAGCAAGATCGGCACGGTGGCGTTCGCGGCCGTCGGCGGCTCGGAGCTGTTCCCCGTTCTCCTGACCGACGACGGGGCGGATGCCGCGGCGCTCGCCGCGTTCCGCGATGCGGGCTACGAGGTCCTGACCGCCTGACCTGCCGACTGCCCGCGATCTTGGCACGCGGACACGAGTCTGACAAGCCGAGAACCATGCGGACTCCTGGTGGGGGTGCCGCGACCCCTCTCGCGGCACCCCCGGAGTAGATGGTGACCTGTCGTTCCCTCACACTCCCCAGTGCACGAGGGTTTCCCCAGTTCGACTGCGCCTCCCTCGCGCTTCGTTTCCGAAGCCCTTCGCCGGCACCTTCTGGAGATAAGGAGCGGGCCACCGATGTTCTGATACATCGAGTGGAGAAAAGATTCAGAGACCGCTTCCGTGGCACTGGAACGGTGCACGGAGTCCGGTGGATTCGGCTGCGGCCGCCAGCGCGACGGCCGGGGGCGCACCGGCCGCCAACTCGACGTGCACGGCGCCGAGCAGCTCGCAGGCGATGTCGTCTGCCACCACCACCGGTGCGGCGATGACGCAGCCGGTGCCGGCGTGCAGCCAGACCCTCGTCATGCCCAATGCCTCCTCGCCCCAGCGCACCGACGAGCGGCCCAGCTCGCAGGCCGAGAGCACCACGGTGGCCGGCGCCCGCGAGATCAGGTCGACGTCGTAGCCGAACAGTGTGCCGTCGTGGAGCTCGAACCCCGAGAACAGCGGGTTGTCGACCGCGTGACGACCGTGGGCGGCGATGTGCAGCACGTCGACCTGCTCGGCGAGCTCGGTGACGGCCGACACCCGCGCGTGCTCACCGGTCAGCATCCGGGCGTCGGGCCACGCCTCGGCAGCCTGGCGCACCTCTTCTTCGGCCCGTGCGACACGTGGGCCGGTCGCGAACCCTGCTGTCGGGGCCGGTGTGGAGGCCCCGTCCGCGCGTCGAGGCGCCATCTGCGAGGCGCCCGCCAGGCGAGATGTCGACGTGGAATCGGGACGTCGAGGCGACTCGCCGAGCCAGCGCGACACCGAGGTCGCGATCGTGAACGGTGTTCCGCGCATGCCGGGGAGCATCGCCCAGGGGATGCCGCCGAGGATGCCGGGAACCGTCAGCGTGAGACGGGCGGCCCCTCCCGCCGCCGCGCGGGCAGGCGCGAGGAGGGCCTCGTCGAGTCGGCGCAGCCTCTCGTCGAGAGACCGCTGAACGACCGGCGCCATCGGCCCGCCATGGGTGAGCGCTGCGACGTCGAGGTCGGCGCGGAGACCGTCGAGCGCAGCCTCGATGCGCGGCAGCGACAGCTCGACGATCGACGACGCGGATGCCGTCACCACGACGCAGAGCAGTTCGTCACGAGTGAAGACGTACGCGAGGATCGCCGTGTCATCGTCGAGCCGGGCCCTGGTCTCGCGCAGCCCGAGGCGTTCGTGGCTTCCGCCGACTCCGGTCGACGACCACTGCCGGTCGCGAACCCGATCCCGCAGCTCGCGCACCCGGGCATCGGTCGTCCAGTCCGACCCCGCGAGGTCGGCGCGCAGCATGCGCAGTTCGGCCAGGTCGGCCGACAGCTCCTCGTCGTGCGGTGGGCGAACGGGAGCGACCTGCTGGCTCAGATGCCTGGCGCGCTCCGACCACTCGAACAGCACCTCGGGGTCGCGTGATCGTGCGGCGGCGGCGAGTCCGGTGAACATCAGCTCGGTGCCGTGCATCGCGACGGACGCCTGCAGGTCGAGCGCGCCGAACGACTGCTGCCACGCGGTGAGCAGATCGAGGCCGGCGGCGGCGGCACGGCGGGCATCGGCATCCTTGCCTGCATACGCCGCGCGCACCGCACGGACCTCGTGCTCGCGCAGGCGCAGGGGAGTCGGGGCATCGCGGGTGAGTCGTGGCAGTCGCCCTCCGTCAGCGAGGCGTGCCGTGAGAGACAGGGCAGTGGCCTCGGTGCGGAATCCCCCGCGGGCGAGCGCTGCGGCGGTGCGCGCGAAGTCCTCGCCATTCGGCGTGGCCTTCGGGTGAGCGAGCAGTCGGGCTTCCAGTCGCACCGCCTCGGCACGCGCTGCCCAGCTCTCGCTTCCCAGCGCGGCGAAGCGGCGGGATGCGGTCGCGGCGGCACGCTCGGCAGAGGCGGCGTCGTGCCGCAGCAGCGACCGGGCGAGGTGGAACTCGGCCTCGCCGCGGGCCTGTCGCATCCGCTGTGCTCCGAACCGCACCGCGACCGTGCCGAGCAGCTCCTCGGCCTCTGTGGTGAGTCCGGCGTCGCGCAGCACCTCGGCGCGGTCGAGGTCGCTGATCGCTGCGGCGAGGTCGCTCGTGGCCGCGAGGATCGGCCGCGATCGGGTCATCAGCCCGAGCGCTGTGACGAGGTCGCCTCCGAGCAGCGCGGCGTAGCCGAGGTTGTGGCGGGCTTCGGCGAGCGGTGCGTCTGCCCCGTGGGCCTCATAGGCGGCGATGGCTCGCTGCAGGTCGGCCGAGCAGTCGTCGAGTCGGTGCCGCTGCATGCTGACGATCGACCGGCTCATCAGGCAGTTCGCGCTCTCGATCGAGCCCTCGTCGAGGCCGTCGATCGCCTTCGTGAGAAAGAGGTCGGCCTCATCGAGGCGTCCGCCGTGCATGAGCAGGGTGCCCAACTGCCCGTTCGCGAGGGCGACAGTCTCTTCGCTCAGCCCCGGTCGAGACAGCGCTGCGCGCGACAGGCGCTCGGCCTCCGCGGGCTGCCCCGTCTGAGCGAGGACGTAGGCCATGGTCCCGTCGATGCGCGCGCGCAGATCGGCGTCGTCGGTGCGCGCGGACGCGGTCGTCAGCGCACGCCGCGCCTGCGCGAACCGTCGGGAGTTGGCTGCGTCGACGCCGCGCTGATGCAGCTCGGCAGCAGACAGTGGCACTTCACCAGAATGGCGGTATGTCGCGTCTCAGGGAAGGCTTGCGGCCGCATCCGGCTTTCTGAGTCCGGATGGCTGGCCTGGGCGGGTGGCCGACCTGGGCCGGGTGGCTGGCCGATGCACGGATGGCCGCCGAACCGGCCCTGTGCGGGCAGCCATCCGGGGGATCCTCAGCCGAACTGCCCGGCTACCCGCCCGTCACCGGCGACGGCAGCGTCTTCAGCACCGCGGCTACGGCCTTGGCCGCGGCATCCGCAGTGACGCCCTGCGCGGGCACCGAGCCGAGCTGAGCGGCGACGCGCCCTGCGACGTACGGCGCCGCGAACGACGTGCCGCTCCAGATCGAGAAGCCCCCGCGGTAGTCGTCGGGGTCGATCGTCTCTCGGCGCAGGCCGTCGACATCTGCCCTGGTGGTCGCCTGCTCGCCACCGACGAAGGCGGGTGACGTGCTGACCACGGCGGCTCCGGGCGCGTACACCTGCACCCACGGGCCGACGTTCGAGAACAGCGCGACCGACCTGCCCGACGGGTTGAGGGCTCCGACCGACACGTGCGGGGCGTCCTTGTCGCGAGGGATGCCGTTGTCGGCTCCGGGCCACGGCCAGAGGGAGGCCGGGAACGACGGCCGGTCGATGGCGTCGTTGCCCGCCGAGCAGACCACCACGCACCCGAGCTCCCGCGCCTTCGTCAACAGGGCGTGCAGCGTCCTGCTGAAGAGGCCATCCGTCGGCGTCTCGTGGTAATACCCGAGGGACAGGTTGAGGACGTCGATCGGATGCCCCGTCGAGGGGTCCTCGCGGTGCCGCCGCAGCAGTTCGACGACCTGGGCGACCGTGGTCAGGAAGGTGCTCTCGTCGATCACGCCGAGCGCGCCGGCCATGCGGATCGAGAGGATGTCGGCATCCGGTGCCGTCTGGCGGATGATTCCCGCGATGAACGTGCCGTGCCCGGCGACCGCGTCGATCTCGCCGTCGAGCTGCCCGTAGAGGTCGGGATAGCGCTCGGGGTCGGCATCGTCGGTGAGGCCGATCGGCACGCCGTCGATCTCGATGTGCCGGGTGACGATGTCGTCCGGCAGCCAGTCGTGCACTCCGCATCCGGTGTCGAGCACCGCCACCACGGGGCGGCGGCCGCGCTTCGGGGCGGCGGTGCGTCGCGGTGCCGGCCCGAGCCAGGTCACCGGTTGGCGCGCGCCGCGCCCCGGCTCGAGGTAGTCGTCGCTGCCGCCGGCGCCTCCGCCCGCGCCGCGCACCGGGTTGGTGCGGCTGAACGGGTTGGTGCGGCTGAAGGGATTCGTGCGGCTGAACGGATTGAGGCCGACAGGGTCGATCGACAGCACGTGCTCGAGGCTGGTCCTCGCCATCGGCGTGCCGGAGCTGCGGCGGGCGCGCTGCAGGACGCGCCAGGCGTCGGGCGGCACCGGAGACTCGCCGCGGGTCGGCTCATCGGGGGTGGTGAGGCGGGCGCGGACGAAGCCGGGCACCCCGGGAACCAGCGGACCGGCGGCGCGGACAGCATCCGGCGATTCGATCTCGAGGTTCCAGCCGAACGACCCGGCCGCTTCGCGCAGCTCGTGGATCTCCTGGTCGTATTCCTCCTGGCCGTTCTCCTGATCCTGCGTGATCAGCAGACGCTCCTGCAGGTAGGCCGTGGGAAACGCCCTGACGCCGTCGACGGGCTCGACCGACGGATCGAGTGCCGTGCCGCGTCTGATCGATCCCTCAGCTCTGTCCTGCCAGCTCCACCCCTTGGGCTGCTCCATCGTCGGTCCTCTCCTCGCGGGCGGACCCGCGTCCTGTGCGGGCGGACCCGCGTCCTGTGCGGGATCACCCGCAATGTGTGCGGGATGCCCCGCGTCCCGTGAGGAGGATCCTGCGAGGTGCGGGAGTCGCCCAGCGGTGGTCTGCGCGGGTCACCCCGCATCGTGCGCGGGTCGCCCCGCGGTGGATCACAACTCGAACTGCGGGGTCGACACGATTCGTTCCTGATCGCCGACCGTGGTGCTGAGACGCACGAGAGTCAGTCCGTCCGGGACGTCGTCGAACACGAAGCGACCTGTGTCGTTGGCCGTCGTCGTGCGGATGCGCTCGCCCTGCGCGAGTTCGATCCCACCTGATGTCGAGTCGACCCAGCCGTCGACGCGGTGTGCGCCGGTCGCGGTGCGGGTGACGTGGAGCAGGATGCTGGTGGTGCCGTCGCTGAACTGCAGGGTCAAAGCGTCGGCGTCGCCGCGCACGGCACCGAGCGGTTCGTCGACGAGGGTGAGCAGCGCGTACTCCTCCGACAGGCCCTCGGCCGCGACGGCCGCGATCATGCGATCGATCAGGGCGGCGGGCATCGGGTCGACGTCGCGCCAGAGTGAACGCAGCTGCGCGAACAGCTCGGCATCTTCGTGGTTGTCGCCGCCGTTGGCGCCATCGTTCTCGCTCATGGGCCGCCCTCCGTTCGTGGTGTCGGTGCGTCGAGCAGGTCGCGCAGCTTCGCGAGGCAACGCTGGCGGGTGGGGCCGATGCTGCCGACCGGCATCGCGAGGTCGGCGGCGAGGCGGGCGTAGTCGGGTCGGTCCTCGAAGGCGATCACCCTCAGCAGGCGCTGGCACCGGTCGGCGAGGCGATGCACCGCAGCCCACAGCCGGCGATTCTCCTCTCCGACGGTGGCGTGATGCTCGGCCGACTGCTGCTCAGGAAGCAGCGCGTCGAGAGCATCCGACTCCGTGGTGTCGACCCTGTTGTGCGCTTTGCCGGCCCGCCAGGCCTCGCGGCGTGCGGTGGTGGTGAGCCAGGCTGAGACCGCCTTCGGATCGGTGATGGCGCGGTGCCCCCGAACCAGTTGCAGCCACGTCGTCTGGATGACGTCTTCGGCGAGGGTGCGCTCGAGTCCGTAGGCCCGCACGACATGCCAGAGCACAGGAGTCATCAGCCGCACGAGGTCGTCCATCGCGCGGCTGTCGCCGTCTCGCCAAGCGTCGAAGAACTCGGCGGCTCGCCTCCAGCGAGCCGCACCGTCGTCCGGTGCAGGATCGAGGCCGGCGCCGTCGGGTGCCCCGTCGATCATGAGTCCCATTGTGATCACACCAGTCAGGAGCACGGCAAGAGCCTGCTGATACATGGACTCGGTATTTTTTCCGAGGCGTTAGCGTGGGGAGGTGATCGCTCTCGCTGTCGTCCTGTTCCTCAACGCCGCCTTCAACGTGCTGGTGTGGCCCCGTTTCTACAAGCGCGTCGCGACGGACCCCCGGGCTCGGGATGCCGACGGCAAGGCCACGACGTTCTTGAAGGTGCATGCCGTGCTGATCGCGATCGCCCTGGTGCTCGCACTGATCTCGGTGATCGTCGGCATCGCGGGGCTCGCCGGAGCGCTCTGAGGGTCAGCGCCCTGGTCAGCCCGAAGGCGGTCAGGAGCGGGTGACCGGCTGCTGCAGCTCGGTGATCCAGTCGGCCTGATCTTCGGATTCCGACCGCAGATAGACCTCTCGGCACGCACCGACGGCGGCGACGCCGCCGTTGCTGATCGCCTCGTTCAGCGCATGCCAGCTGTCGTCGATGGTCGCCATGGTGCCGAGGTGCGTGGCGGTGAACGCCGCCTCGACGGCCGGCAGCTCGACGATGACGATCCCGTCGACGGCGGGGCCGTCGTAGACGAACCCGACCGTGATGCGCACCCCGTGCTTGTTCATGTCGTACTCGGCGACGGGGAGTCCCGGCGCCGCCCCCGCATCGCGCAGAACGCCGGCCACCTGGTCGAACAGCGGACCCACGACGGCCGCGACCTCGGGCTGCGAGGCGACGGTCTCGGTCAGTGCCGCGAGGCGGACGTAGGGGAGTGGCTTCTCGGTGATCTGCATGGCGGACATCGTCGTCTCCTCAGTTCGTGTGCGTGCCAGGGCGTGTGCGCGTGCCGCCGATCCTACGCAGAGGCGCCGACATCGGCCAGCGTGGTGTGGCGGACCAGAAATGGTGGACGTAGGGTGAGGACGCCGGGGGGGCGCTGGCCCCGCGATGGAGCTGGGGGGCCTGATGCGAAGTGCGACGAGTGAGAATGGGGCGGGGCGCCGGGATTCTCGGGAGAGCCGAGGGTCGTTGCCCAATCGGACGCTGCTGTGGGGAGGGGCGCTGTTGCTCGCTGCCGCTCTGAGTCAGGCAGCCCATTTCGCGGTCTACCCGCTGTTGCCCTGGCAGTATCGAGTCACCTACCTTCCCGGTGCACTCATACCGAGCCTCGTGCTTGCGGCTCTGATCGTGTTCGCGGTGGGGGTGCGCGGCGGCGGCAGCGTGGTGGGCAAGAGCATCGTGGGCAGGATCGCCCTGATCGGCTTCGGTATCTGCCACGCGTACGCCGGGTGGTTCGACTTTCTGCGGCTCCCACTCTCCGAACCTCTTGCGTACGGTTTGATCGTGGCGCCTGTCCTGGGCTCAGGGCTCCTGATCGTCTCCGTGATCGTCATCGCATGGCGGGGAGCTCTGCCCGGCCTGTGGCGCTATGTTCCGGCGCTCATCGCAGCGGCTCTCTTCGCACGGTTCTGGCACGCACTCACTGTCAGCCAAGACGTCATCACCTTCATCAGCATCGATGCTTCCGTGATCATCGCCCAGCTTCTGCTCGGGAGCCTGTCGCTGTTCCTTTCATTGCGTGTCGCGAAGCTCGAGAACTCCCGATCGTCGACGTGAACCACCGCGAGAGCCGACGACGCGGCAGGCGGCGCGAACGTACGGCTCAGGCGTTCTCGTACTGCTTCGCGTGCTCGGCCCAGCGCGCCTCGACCGGCAGGGCGCGCAGCGCGCGGTTGCCGAGCGCGAGGGCGACGGCGACGATGCAGAGCGCCGCGCACACGAGGATCGTCCATTCGCGGCCGATCCAGGTGAGGCCGAAGCCCGCGATCAGCGGCGCGAGCGGCAGCGCGCCCATGCCGAGAACGCCCGCGGCACTGTTCGCCCGTCCGAGCAGCTGTGTCGGCGTCGCGACCATGAAGTAGCCCATCATCCCCGCGTTGAGGGCGGGAAGCAGCAGCACCGAGGCGCCGAGCACGACGCCGATCGCCCACGGTTCGGTGACCGTCGAGAGCAGGATCGAGCCGATCGCGCCCCCGGAGAGACCCGCGATGGCGAGGACTCCCGTGCGGATGCGCGGGACGAGCATCGGGGCGACGATCGCCCCGACGAGCATGACCGCACCCACGCCAGCGCCCAGCGAGCCGATCAGGAGCTCGGAGTAGCCGGCCTGCTGGAGTGCGTACATGACAGTCGTGATCGCGGCGTTGAAGCCGAGGTTGATGATCGTGATGATGAGGAGCACGCCGCCCAGGTCTGGTCGGGAGAACAACCAGGCGAAGCCCTCGCGGAGCTCTGCCCATGCGCTGGTCTTGCCTCGCGCACCGGCATCCGATGCGGTGTCTGGGGGGAGGCCCAGACCGTCTGCCGGATCCGCGGCGAGCCCCGCGGCGATACGCCCGTCGCTGTTCGGATGCTCTCGGGACGGCCGCTCGGCATCTGCATCGGCCTCCGCCCCCGTGTCGGTGATTCCGGCGCGGCGCGCCGCTCGCTGCAGCATCCATGCCGTCACCGCGGCGACGGCGTGGCAGAGAGTCATGACGGCGCCGACCAGCCAGCCGCCCACGCCGAGAAGCAGTCCGCCCAGAGGGCCGCCGGCCAGCTGCAGCGCGGCATCCCGCCCCTGGTTCGCCGCCTGAGCCCTGCCCATCGCGTCGTCGGGCACGATCTCCTTGATCGCGCTCTCACCGGCGACGTCGAAGAGACCGCTGCGCGCGGCCAGCAGCACGTTCGCCGCGAGCAGGGTGCCGAAGGTGAGAGCATCGGCGAGAGCCAGCAGTGTGAAACCCCCCGCCAGCAGGATGCCGATCAGCGAGCCGATGAGCATGAGGACGATGCGCCGGTGCCGATCGGCCAGGATGCCGCCGGCGAGCGTGAGGATCAGGCGCGCGACCATGCCCGCACCGCCGATGATTCCCGCTTGAGCGGGGTCATCGGTGACCACCAGGGCGAGCAGGGGGATCGCGAAGGCGAACAGCGTCGCCGCGAGACCCTTGCTCGTGTCGCTCACGAGCCAGGTCAGATACCGGGTGTTCCGCCAGAGCCGGTGTGGTGCGGTCACGGTCGTCGTCATGCTCTAGAGAGTAGTTCCGCAAGAAGACTTGCGCAACTACTCTTGCGCAATGACTCGTGCGAGTAGGATCTGAGCATGGGCGACGGCATTCACGGTGAAGATCCCGTATGGATGACGACGGCCATGCTCAAGGCCTACACGCATCCACTGCGGCGAAAGATCCTTCGCCTGCTCGCCCGACGCCACCACATGCGCGCGGCCGACATCGCCGCCGAGCTCGAGGTCGCCGCGAACAGCGTCAGCTTCCACCTGCGCACCCTCGCTGATGCGGGCCTCATCGTCGAGGCTCCGGAGCACGCGCGAGATCGTCGAGACCGCGTCTGGGCGCCGGTGAAGGGTGCGATGAGCGTGGGCGACCCCGACCACCCGGTGGCCGACGAGGAGCTCGGCGACGCCGTCGTGCGAGCCGTGGCCACCGAGCACCAGGACCTTCTCCAGCGTGTGATCGCGTGGTCGCCCGAGTACTACGGAGGTCGAGCCTCGGGCATCCACGCCGTGTTCCAGCAGCGGACCACCCGGCTCACCGAGGCCGAGTTCACGGCGGTCATGGAGATCTTCGACAAGGCGGTGGCCGAGGCTGAAGCCGCGCATGACGATGACGATCCTGAAGGCCGCTTCTGGCAGATCGATCTCGTCGCCGCCGACGACACGATCTGACCGCTACGCGCCCTCCGGCTCCGTCGCGGCCTCGTCCTCCGCTGTCTCTTCCGGCTCCCGATGGCCGCTGAGGATGAGGATGCGGCGCAGCTGCATGGCCGCGAGCACGCCGGGGCCCATCGAGCGCCGCACATCGATCGTGCGGTCGTCGACGGTCGCGAGCAGCAGCCTGATCGCACGGGCCGCCTCCCCGCGAGCGCGGTGATCTGCGGGCGTGAGCGGATCCTGCTGCACGATGACCTCGGCGACGGCGTGGCACGCGGCCGAGAGCGGTTCGGGCAGCGCCGCATCCAGTTCGAGCGCGCCAGGGCGATCCCAGATGGTGTCGGCGACCTCGTCGGAGATGTCGCGGATCAGGTGGGCGATGCGATCGAGTCGCGCGAGTTCGGCGTGGATGTGCTGCGTCTCTCCGCGGCGCCCGAACGCACGTGGGTTGCCTCGCCGGCTGTCGTCGGCGTCAGACAGCGCGGTGCGAAGCTCTGACGTCGTGTCGGCGAGCGATGACGCATCGTCGGCCCACTTCTCGTGCTCCGGGGGCCAGGATTCCGAGACGGCCGATCCGATGTCGTGCAGGTGCTCGCTCAGCTGCGTGCGGAAGGCGTCGACCTTGGCCGCGGCGGCGAGAGTGAGCGGCGCGGGGGCGATCACCAGGTTCACGATGAGACCGACGACCACTCCGACCCCCATCTGCACGAGGTAGCCGAGCGAGTACTCGTCGGCGTTCTGGCCGCCGACGATCAGCACGAACAGCGCGGCCATCGGCACGTACTCTCGGCCGACGCCGAACCAGCCGGTGCCCGAGACCAGCACGCCGACGCCGACGACGGCCGGGATCGACCACCACGTCGGCCCTACGGTCAACACGACGATCGCGGCGAGTCCGATGCCGGTGGCGAGTCCGAGCAGGGTCTGCAGGCCCGATCGCACCGATCCCATCAGCGTCGGATACATGCTGACCAGCGCGCCGAGCGGCGCGTAGTACGGGTACTCGTCGGTGACTCCGGGCGTGTGAGGGGCGATCAGCCACGCGAGTCCGACCGCCAGTGCGGTCTTGGTGACGAGCAGCAGCCGGGCGGGGTCGACCGCCTCGCGCAGCGAGCGCACGATGCCAGGGCGGCGCGCGCGCACTCGTGTTCTGATGTTCGTCACGGCATCCTCTCGTCATCCTCCCCGAAGGGATGACGCTAGCCGTTCGGCATCCGTCCTCGCACCTGGTTGCATCTGGCGGTGAGGGCGGGTAGCGGTCGGAACGCGACGACGCCGGCCGCCCCGTGAGGAGCGACCGGCGCCGAGTGATCACCGGGTGATCAGGGGATGGCCCTGCGGAAGGCGAGGAACGATATGCCCGCGAGCACCGCGGTCGCGACGAGGCCCCACAGTGCGAGTCCGAGCGCGCCGGCGTCGAGGATCCCCCGCCACACCTCATCCCACAGCTCGAGTCTCGTGGCGAGGAAGGCGAGTCCCACGAGGATGAGGCCCAGACCGACGCCCGCGATGGTGAGAACGGTGGGGCCCCAGCTCTTGTAGATCGTCGCCCCGGTGAAGCCGACGACGAACAGGAAGAGGGCGAGGGTGAAGTACACGGTGAACGCCC
>Ga0308167_1003587_pt1 | contig 12232 bp, 22 predicted proteins | sample PhyCR1_2_FD_202138 | JGI IMG/M metagenome (GOLD analysis project Ga0308167, IMG submission 202138) | Phyllosphere microbial communities from UC Gill Tract Community Farm, Albany, California, United States - DLSLRC.R1 | ecosystem: Host-associated > Plants > Phyllosphere > Unclassified | place... | reverse complement strand
GCGGAAGCGGGTTGTCCTGTTTCTCCCTATCGCGGTTCTATACAACGGTCGTAGTCTTACTACACTGATTCTAATAGCTACATGAACAGCTTTAGAATTGTCAAATTCAAGACGGATCTATATTGTACAAATCCAATCGCCAAATTTAACTCCCTTATACATTAGGTAGGTGCGATCCTATATGTCTATCTAGGCATGAACTTATGTAGTACTGTCATGCTTTATACAGCCGCATTGCCGTGAGTGGTACAAACTATGCCAACATCTAACGGGTTTCTTTTGCTGTTCGTACTGAATGAACTACTCATCTGGTGTTTACTTTTCAACATCATCAGGTCTTCAACTATCCTTGTTGTACAAGGTCATTCAGAGTTTTTCTCAATTAAAAAAGGACAACACCCAAAGTGCTGTCCTAGTACTATTATACCACAAAAAATTAAAACGTTTCATTTGTTAGCTGCATGATTTTAACACACAACTGCCGCATAAATTCAAAATTATTGTAGTTATATTCTTTCGTTGCATATACATCTTCATCATCATAACGGTAGAAATCAAAACACTTTTTAATATGGTCAACCGGTACAGCAGTTTTGTGTATAAAATTTTTAGAATTATGTGGCACAAAATAAGTACTGAGATATGACATGATAGATGATTCATTCGAACGCAATTCAAACTCACACAATTTAAAAACAGATTCATTGAACATAAAAGCTTTTTCATACTTTATATAAGGAATTAGTTCGTCGATAAGTTCCTGGAGAAAAGCTTCTGGTACTTTAAACTCAAATACATCACTATCATTTGTTGGGTGAGAAAAATCGAAAAACTCTTGACTTGATGGATTATTAGGTGCGTAATAAAATCCATTAGTACTCCAACCGCTGCTGGCATCACCGGACATTGATGCATTAGATGCTCTCTGTGCCGTATTACCAAACCCAACTTCTTTAGTTTCTAGATTATAAGTACAATAATTGTACTCAGTAACTCCTAATAATTCCAACTGAAAAGTTATTTCATCTGGAATATTAACCGGGATTATTCTTGTACAATCATTAGTATTGGAGATGAATACATTGTTGCAACCAAACTTTGAACTTAAGTTATGAATTATTGAGTAAAAAGATGTACTTATCTCTAATGGCTTTCGGAACGTACTGTGTGGGTTTGCTGGTGATCCCATTCCACTTGCAGAACCCACACTACCAGTACGATTGGCATCGTGAAAAGTTATAAAAAAATTAACAAACATTTTAATAAATCCTATTATTTCTATCTCGCAAACTTACATTACCATCAACATCTAAACTCGATACGAAACTTGAAGAATCTACAAGAACACCTTCAGTTTCCATTACCTTTTTAAGAATAGCATGTCGTCTAACAGCAGTTTCATATGAGTCTGGAATACGGGTGTCTTCGAATTTGCTTAGTGCAGGAATAATAATTGGATAGTCGAACGAATCTTTAATCTTTACTGCACGTTCCATTTTCTGAATATTAGTTTCACCAAATGAACGATTGAATTTATTACGATTTGCATTAATAAAACCACTAGGAGTAGAATCAGATACAACTTGGATTGATTCATTATTACCAAAAAGTATATAACTATGTTTGTTCCAGTATGGCTGTACTTGTAAATCATATATCATTGAAGTCACTGCTTCATAGATAGGTTCAATTTCCACACACGGAATATAATCACTATCAATTGCATACTTAAAACCATATGTCAATTCTCCAGTACTGGATAAGTAACCAGTGCTAGGGAGTATTAATGACATATCATTGATAAAGTTTAAGATGTATTCAACCTCAGCCAGCTTAAATTCCTGTCGGTACTGAACATACAATGGATGTATTTTATCCATGTATAATTGATTGAATTTATCGTTAGAGTAATGGTCGTTAAATATATCCTCATAAAATAAAAGTCCTATAAGTTTAGGATCTATTTCATTTGCAGTACTGACAATATTATCTTCCCAATCTTTTTGTAGTTTTTTAAGACTTTGTATTGACATTAACTATCCTTTTCAATTCTTGCACGTGCTTTTACAATACTTGTATTAAGGAAAAATAATGATACAAAAGGCCAGAATACTAATGTACCTAATGAATATGCAAAAGTTCTTATAGAACTGAAGAATAAAATTTCGTACCAGTCATCATAATCACTCCATTCATAAAAATCAAGACCTAAGTACGTTTTTATTTTAGTTGGGGTTACATATTTTGCAGTATAAAGTTGTCGGAAATACGTGAAACATGACTTTAGGTGCATTAGTACTATGTACATAAAGCCTAAAAGTCCAAAAGAAAAATAACCAATTATTAATATGGTGCTCATAATTTTGTCCAAAAAAAAGGGCAATTAAGCCCTTTATAAATTAGTAGAAACGTGAACCGGTATAAACCTGTTCAACAATATCAAAATCTAGATAATGAAATGATTGTTCAAATCCTTCAATCATAATAAGTGCTGAACCACCTTCAATGCACGTCAATGGAATACCCGGCTCAATAATATTTTTATAAACAGAACTTTCTTTTAAAGTGATTACATCACCAGTGAATGCACCATGCCAATATTTTTCACTTCTTAGTTGACTACTTACTGCGTCAGACATATAAACTCCGTATTAGTGATTAGTACTGTAAGCGTAAGCTGGACGTAATAGTTCCTGTGGGTTAATCTCCGGTACAAGTACGGTAACTTTTACCTGATAATCTTCTCCAGAAACTGGATGTGTAAGTGTTTCGTAGTGAATGGATTCAATGAAGGTTTCATAGTCTTCCTGAGAACGGGTCACTACTGAAGCAGCAAATTTCTTACGACTTTCAGTTTTCATTGTTATGCTGATGATTTCAACTTCTTCGTTATATTCATCAACACTGTTTTCATCATATGAATCAGTATGAAGTACTTTCTGTACTACTGGTTCATCATGACCATCGAACATATTAAATTTGTCATTTCCTTTTGACATAATTTCTTCCTTAGTATAAAAATTTATTGTTGAGACGCAACAAACTCAGTAATGGTTTGTTTAAAAAGCTCAATTTGTTTTTCGACGGTTTTACGTTCTACGATTTCTGGAACTTCTTCTTTAAGTTGTTCACATGCAGCGATCAAGAATTCATAATCAGAATCACAATTTTGATATGCAGAAGTTAACGCTTCCCAATCTTTGGAAATCGAATCATCAGAACTTACACGGTACTTAGGCCATAGCGAACCATAATCTTTAACGGACTTACCATTCAATACACGAATTGCATTGAAAATCTGACCGATAGTAAAATGTTTAGTATTTTGTAAATCTTCAATGCAGCACAACATATCAGTACCATCTTTACTGATTAGTAGTACTCCTGTAATTGCTTTTAGATAACCAGAATGTGTATTACTCATTGTTTTTAAACCCTCTCTTTAGGTGCGTATATTATACCACAAAGTTCTATAGTGTTTCATTTTCTTCTGGAACTTCTAGGACTTTATGCCATTCATTAAAGTCCATAAGCATAAGAAAGAAATTGTCTTCATCTTCATCATCCATGTACTGTACTAATGCATACAGAAACTTATCAGCTTCTTCTTTAACGAAAAATTTTGAAGCAGTTTTAATCCTGTCCAATGCCATTTTGTATGGGACATTTCTCTCTACATGAATAATAGAATCATCACAAAACTGAACTTTATCCGCAGACCAAGGCCATCCACGTTTCCCTAGCCAAATAAAAACTGGCACGTCATCTTTAAACTTCAACTTACGTTTCATTCTCTTTCATCTCTATCTGTGCTAACATGTCTCTGAACATACTTTTATTACCTACTTCTGTCTCTGAGCAGTACTGTACGCTTTTCTTTAGAACATATAAACCTTGTTGATAGCATTGGAATAGTTCATTAGTTGGAAGCATCAAATCAATATGAAAACAATTTATTTCGTTGTAAAGATTTATTATCGATGCATCTTTTAAGTTAGGAAGTACTATCGGATTTCGAAGATAACCATTTCTTTTGCTATCACCAGTAGAACACCAGAAAGTAACTCTCTTATGTTTATAATTTAATTGCACAGTACTACCGTCACCAAAAAATAATAGACTGCAAGTACAAACACCTTTTGAGTTATAGTACTCTCTTATATTGACGCCATTAGGCATTAACATGAAAAATTCAGTAGTGCCATTTCGATTAATCTTTTTAGTGTATCTGTGATTTTCAAAGTACATAGTATATTCCTGACGCTGAATATCCATCCGTAATTTTCTAGTATCACTGAATTCATATCTCTTAGTACTTAATGTTTTAGTACCATCTTTCTTGATCTTATAGCTGAATCCAACATTATCAAGATCTATTCTTTCTAAAAAACGCTCACTTATATAGTGTAGTTTGTAATTACCATCAACCTCTTTAATTGAAAATTCATAATTTTCATTCGGCTCAAGCTTTCTAGAGCTATGACAATAAGATTGGGCTTTATAATTAATATCATTAATTCGATATTGCTGGTGAGATCCACTTCTTCCAACAAAAAAATGTATTCGATTTTCATTAGTTCCGATTACAAGTGGACTGTTATATTGGTACTTTGCATATTCTATCGCTTCATGTACTGAGTACTGTTTTAAATCAAACATTATTTCTTTCCAGAAACGTCAAAGGACGCATCATAGCGTCCCTTGTGTTTAATCTTACCTTTCTTGGATTCTTTCTTCTGATCCACATGTGTTTGTGGTTTGTTGAAAGTCTCCATGTGCTTGTGTACAAAATTCTGCACTTCCGGTGCAGACTTGGTAGCCTTTTTAGACTTTGCCATCTGTTACTCCAGTTGAGGGTTTTTTAATGTTAAACTTTCTATATCGTCGGAGGTTATCATAACATGCGGTTCACCTTCTGTAAAGAGAAAATCATGATAACTTTCACTTACAGTAAAATGATCCATAACAAAACCTTTGGACAGAAACATTAAAATATGTTTGTCATCTGGCTTGGTGTAGGTATTACGTAACTTCTCTACTTCGGATTGTGGGGTACTTCCTGGGTTGTTTCTCATGACACACTGATTGAAAGTAGTGTTCATTGTCATTGGCGTAGCCATAATCCATTTCTCAGTACTGTTAACAGTTACTGCAAAACAATTACAATTCGGATTATTGAAAAATTCGTACATAGTTGTACTACAAAGGAATAGACATTGTACAATATCCTTGATAGAAAACATTAACCCATGTACCTCAAATGCATCTTTAGTGATCACATCTTCAATCGGCCCATTATCTTTATGAATAATATTCATGTGTTCACTCCTTGAACTCTTTTAATGCACGTTCCAGTGCTCTAAAAGTATTTATACTCATCCTTGAGTACATGTTTAGGCCGCAGCAATTTTCCGCAAGAATTCACTATGAACTCTACGGCACATTTCTATAGTACTTTGCATTGTACTGTAATCAAATTCAACCGGTAATCCAAACACGGAACCGTTGTTGTCAAACACTTCAGGAAGTTCTTCTAACGTAAAAGTACCTTCAAATAGGTTAGTACTCAGTTCAGAACCAGCTTGAACAAAAAAGAACTCAGGACTATATCGTATTACAAGATTCTTCTTGTCAATAGCAATATTACATAAATCCTGTAAGTTCTGTGTTCGTACTTTTAACTTGAATACATTCTTTCGTACTTCCTGTACATCAAGTGAGTATCCGTCACCGATGTAGTAGTTATTTCTTGGGGCTAAGTCTAACCCGTTAATATTACTCAGAACATCTTGGATAATATAATTTATCGGATCGATATTATCAATAATACTCAACATCATTTAATTCCATTCTATCTAATAGTTTATTGATTGACTCAATATGTTCCTTATTTAAGCCTCTCATATTAACTTCAAGTGAGCCTGCTTCAAGATCTTTTATTTCTTGTAAAAATTTACAGGTTTCTTCGTAATAAAATTCTTCTGGTAAATCATATCGGGTCAAATTTTGAAAGTACTGTTCTTCTGAATGCTCATACGGGTATTCAATGTTATAATCAAAAAAATACCCAACTGAACAGATTTTATATAATTGACTGTAATATATCGAATATGCACCAACTGAGTTTCTGAAATTTTCTTCCTGATAATTAAAAATTGCTGCTCTATAACTTGAATTGGTTAAAGGCGGTGCCGTATAAAATATTTGAATATGAATGCTGTTATCTGGATAAAAACGAAATTCAATATTACCACAATCAGAAGTTATTACATGTCTCATTTTAACTTTTTGCAGATACTTGTGAAGTTTCATTAGTGTTAAACACATGAACTTTGCTTTATCCAAATTTTCAACAAGTTCTTCTCGGTTAACCATTTTTAATCCTTAAGAAGTTCATCTAGTAATTTAGTAATTGCTTTGATATGATGTTCCTCTAGATCTCCCATAGAAACTTGCAAAGAAACAATTTCTAAATCTTTTATTTCATTTAGTAACTTACATGATTCCTCGTAAAAGAATTCTTCAGGTAAATCGTATCGTGTTAAGTTCTGAAAATACATAGCTTCATCGTGAACAAAAGGATACTCAATCCTTAACTCATCAAAGTATGCTACTTGGCACGTCTTATTTAATGGACTATAATTTATCCATCTTGGATTAACTGAGTTACCGGAATTAATTTCCTGATAGTGCAACATACCAGCACAGTTAGTACTTTTAAAACTTTCAGACCTGTCCGTACAAATCCTGACAGAAATATTATGGTCTTTTACAATTACAATTTCTACATCATCACATTCAGATACAATTTTGTGACTATGATTATTCTCTTGAAAGTACTTGTCAAGCTTTATAAGAGAATCAATAATGAACTTACCTGAATCTAGGAGTTCTTTATATTCTTTACGCGTTAAATTAATTTTCATTCTAATATTTCCAACTCATAACGGTACTGGTCAGCATGAATACCACGTAAGTAATCTTCTGCTACATCCATATGCATTTTAGTACAATCCAAAATCTTAATCTTTGATGTTTCAAAGAAACAGTACGAAGGTACTACATCTGGTTCATACTCATTGATGTAACGTATGTAATCATAATCAACTTCATCGTTTAGTAGTTTGTAATATAATTTCTTCCAGCCAGAATCAGAACCCTGATCTTTTGCTTCATATTCTTCACCTAATTCAATTAAGCAACGATGAATATAGATACTATCTAATGTTAAATCTCGAAGATGCCTTCGATCTTGTTTGAGTTTAAGTAAAGCACAATCAATAGCACTCATCATTCCACCTAAATGTAATCCACCAAATGGAACATAAAACTCTTCAATTTTAACAGTACTGGCATGAAATACAATCATATGATAATGAACCCGTCTAGTACATCTAAGTTAAATGTGGATAAATCGGAAACTTCAATAATAATTTCATTATCATTTATTCGTTTGTAAAATTCAAAACAGAAATCAATCTCTTTTTGGAACTGTTCATATTCTACAATATTCTGTACAGTCATTTGCTGGAAAAACCATTCTTCAGGTCGTTCTAATAAAATATCTTCAACATCAGCATATGAATCAACTAATACCCGATTAGTTTTATAATCAATACTATCACCAACAACAATAGAAAAATCCCACCCGCCTTTGTAACAAAAATAATCATTGCACACAATGCTGTCATAAAATTCAATATTGTAGTCTTCTGTTCTACGTATGGAAAACATTGATCCATCGTCAGGTGCTGCATCTGATTCATATAGATGAAACCCATCACCCCTCATACAAACATCAAAACCTAAACCTTTGTAATTGTAAAACATGAAGTTATAGTACTGTCCATTTTCAATGGATTCTTTGTACTTTTCTTCCATCATCTTATAAAGATTATAAACATACATCAATTTATTAATTGTATTAGTATTATAGAAATCGTATCTGTTCATTACAAAGAACCTAAGTGTGTCTCTTTAAGACGGTTAATGTGTGTACGTATTGCATTCAGAGTAAGTGGACTTATCATTCTATGAATATACCCATTGAAACCTTTGGTATAAAGAATACAACAAATATAGTACTCATACAGTTCTTTATCTGTCATAACAGTACTTAACTGAAAGTCCAAGTCTTCTTTAAACTCTGATACATTAATAAGTTCTCTGCTAACATATCGATTACACTTTTTATCAATACCATTAAAAAACCAAAACGTATCATACAAATCTGTTAAACCTGGATTAAACATTAAAAAAGTTTCAAAAATATCAGTTCTTGAATCTCTTATCCTGATAGTGCTTTTATTAAAAAAATATTTGTTCTTTAGTGTATTATAATTATTTGTATAAAGTCCAGAAGACTTGGTAAGTACATCAAGTAATTCGGTATGAATATCTTTTATATCCATAATCTTCTGAACGTAGAATTCAGCACGTTCGAATATTCTTAAACTCATAATTTCTTCAAACTCCGAAAAGTACCAATTACTAATTTCATACCATCAGTTATTGATTTAACAAGCTTAGGATCTGAGATAAGATTTTGTATAGGTTCTTCACACTCAGATTCTTTAGCACTGTTTAAATGAATCCCCGTCAGATAATCAGTACTGTAATAGTTCATTACCTTATCATAGAATGTTTCTGGTGCTAAATCCAGAACAGACAAATACTGAAAGTACTGTTCTTCCTGGATAGGATAGTCCATCTGATGATCATATTTTTCAGCACCAGCAGAACCCACCAAACTAATAACTGACGAAGATGTTCTCCGACCACATTCAATCTGAATGTTCAAATCATCAGTATAAACAATCGTATTTTCAGTAATGTAATCGTAATATAAGTAAATTATATATACAAATGAATCATTAATCAGTTTGAATGAGACTGAATCAGGAAACACGCTAAACCGAAATTCTACTCCACTCTTGGTTCCACCAAAGTTATAAGGTTTATCTGGAATGAAATTTTTATCGTTAATTGCAATACGAAGACCTTCCAACTCAGTAATTACTTCCGAAAAACTTTCGGTAATATCCTGTACTAACTCTAACCGTAACATCTTCGCCCCGTCGCCGCGTGCCGCCCATTATATCTTGATAACTATAATGAGAAGCGGAAATTTTTTTTGGTCATTTTTTAACCTGCCTTTTTTAAGGCAACACTTATTTATGCAAACAAAAAGAGGCCATTTTTCAATAGCCCTGTATCTTAAAGCGTTTAATCTCTTCCGTCATTAAACCTTTTGTCGCATCCATAACGTATTGTACCACATTATCTAAACTTGTTTCATTTAATAGCGGATTCGATAAATGCATCTGCGTATGAAACGCCTGAAACATTGGACAACTTTCAATAACGTACTGACTCGTGTACATAAACCTATCAATCAAATCCTCTGAAGGTAATTCCATTTGTGTTAAACGCTGAAAGTACTCAGCCTCGTCTAAAGGATATTTTAACGTAACATTTTCACGTTTCCACAAACTCACTATTTTCACTAAATTTATTTCATCGGTCAAACCACCCGTAACACTCAAAATACCTGGTTCGAAAAACCTAATCTCTGATGTCTTCTCAGTACTACCATGATACAACCAAACTGAATGAAATAATGGTAACTTCTCTCCGTCTTCCCGAATGCTATGAACGTCAAATGTCATTCTGTCATGCACGTATCGTACCAACCTTACATATACATGGTCAGTACTATATTCCAAATCATCCTGTACACCTGGAGTAAAAGTACCAACAAGCTTCTGTACTTCAGCTAAAGCCTGATAAAACTCTAAGAACTTTATCCTGTTGTCTGACATAATAATTCCTTTAGTACGTGTATTAGGTGCCGTAAATCGTCTTCACTGAGAATATCGTATACATTAAAATTAATCTGTACTCTAGGATGCTCAGGACTGTAGTTACGGTACAAGTACTCTAGCATCATTGCATTAACTTCATTTTGGGTGTACTTTGTTAGTAGCTGGAACTCCATCGATTCTAATTCATCGTGACTTAATCGTTCATCAGGAGAGTAAGGTAAAGATGGAAAACTATTCCTTGCCATATATAATTGTGCTGAACTTTCTCTTACTATATCCCTAAAGGTATTGTATCGTGTCTGTATCGTAAAATTATAGTCATCCCTCAAAGTACTATTAAGCGGTGCACTAAAGTCCTGTAAAGAAATAAACTCAGTGTAAGTAATCACATACAATGCAGTACTTGCACTATAACTGAAAAGCCTATAAGTCTTGTCGGACTTGTCAGATGGGAGTATCCTTATCTCATCATTAACTACTTTCTCATGGAAATGTAAGTCTTTAAGTAAACACACCAATTCCGCTAGGAGTACAATTTTCATTTCATCGAACTCTTAAGATAAGGAACCAGAATATTAACTACTTCATGAGGTTCTAGCATATCATGATATAACACTACTCCTACACTAAGTGCATCGTAGTTGGACAGTAGCTGTTGCATAACCCTAACCTCATCATCCAAGATTTTATACTGTTCTTCAGTAAGTACGTTCTGGACAGTCATCAACTGAAAGTACTGTTCTTCACTGAAAGGATATGGCATAAAAGTATAAGGACTTTTAGAATCTTTGGAGTTATCCTTATCGTACAGTGCGTAATATCTTGGGAAGTCAGGTTTCCAGTGTGCTAGACGAATACTGTTCTCTGTTATAGTACTGAAGTACTGGTCTTTGCTATTATAACTAAGCTCGTAGATAGTAGTTCTACCAGTAGGTAATTCACGGTGTAATCTTAGAATTCTGTCTGAACTTACAAAAGGGTTCTCTATAAATTCTATTACATAACCGTGTTCTATTATTGTAGTATCACACTTTCTTGGGTCAGCGTTGTACATCAAAGGTACTAAAGATGCCCACGTACCAATGAACATATCCTGTAGTTTATCGTAATCCATATCGTGCCTTTATAGTAGTTCTGTTAAGTTTAAAAATCGTATAGTGCAACGTTTAAGTCGTTCAGTCTTTTGCTCTATACTGTTGTCATCTTCGTTGGTTATCGTGATGCAATCGTAGGGAAGTTTTGCTTCGGTATAGAAAGTACTGCACAGGTTGCTTAACATCGTAGGTTCATCGTGTAGTGTCATTTGCTGAAATATGAACTCATCGGTGAGTGCTATCGTGCTGTACTTATCGTACTCATAATCTACTGGTGCGATTTGACCTGGACATTTCAGTACAGTACTTCGGTTGTTAGTTTTCCATCCTGGTTCTTGATCTCGACCAATGATAGTATAAAGATTGTTGATATTAAAAACCATATTGTTTTTCTGTTTATAAGTAAGATTTAATCCTTCAACTGGTGAAATCGACCCTTCTAACTTAAAGTGCTTAAAGTATTGCTCTAATTTAAAGAACAGTATGTTGCCCGAAACGGACATATCAATGTATGCCCGAACGTATTCCTGTATATCACCAAACATGTAAAACCTTTATCCTTATACCCCATTTATGTGTCGCTAAGCGTTACTGGCCTTTAGTACTAAAAAAATAAAACCATAGTCCAATGGTTTTTATTTTAGAAATGTCAAGGGATTACCTGTGCATTTTAAAAGTCAAGAAGTTTTATTTTGAGGTAACTATTTTTTGCACCTATATAAAAGTACACTAATCCTTCGCAGGACACGTTATACGCGGCGTACAGTACAGCCAGACGTACCGTACTCTAGCTGGTACTCTGAGCCAGCAGGTAGCCGATCAAGGGCGTTGCGTAGCGTGGTACTCTTCTTCACGCTGATAGGTAGCTGACGTTGTACTACATGCACTGCTTCATCAGTACTGTTAACCTGAGCCACGATAGAACCGAGGCAACCGATAACTATAAACATAATCTTATTGTCCTTATCAATAGGGAAAGCCACCAGCATCATGCCAGTGGCTTAGGGATTTGTCAAGAAGTTTACAGCATAGATTTGTAAGCTTCTATCTGTTCTCTGTCGGCGTTCTGTGACCGGTTGAACATATCCGTATCAGGATATTGACCAGCATCATACTCTGCCTGGCGTTGCTTGATCAGTTTCTCAAGCCCTTTAATCTCACGTTTGATACGCTTGATGTTCTTATCATCCTGTGCTGTTGCACGTGCTGCCTGTACACTTCCATCACGTGAGAACATTGGTTCAGTACTGGCTACACCAGCTTTAGTATAAGATAACTTAGTAACAGAAACGATACCAGTAGCATCTACTACGA
>Ga0308167_1003585_pt1 | contig 12239 bp, 11 predicted proteins | sample PhyCR1_2_FD_202138 | JGI IMG/M metagenome (GOLD analysis project Ga0308167, IMG submission 202138) | Phyllosphere microbial communities from UC Gill Tract Community Farm, Albany, California, United States - DLSLRC.R1 | ecosystem: Host-associated > Plants > Phyllosphere > Unclassified | place... | reverse complement strand
AGTGCGCCTCGGGGAGTGGGTCGCTGCCGTCGACCCACGAGCACCACGACCGCGGATCGGGAGCCGAGCGGCCCTCGAGCACGAGGACGGACCGGTCGCCAGCGGTCCGTGCGAGCCGGACAGCCGTGGCGAGACCGGAACAGCCGCCTCCGACGACGGCGACGTCGACACGAGCCGGCAGGGTCGACCGGACCGGGCCGGGGGCCGGAGCGTCGTGCGCTCCGGCCCCCGGTGTGGTCGACGTCGACAGGTCAGCGGCGGACACGGCGCTCACCGCGACCCGGGACGGTGGCGGCGGCATCGGCGGGGGCGCCGGGCAGGACGCCCTCCGAGCGCTTCTCGGACGAGATCCAGATCGCCTCCGGAAGTGTGTCGACACCGGCTCGGACGTCCTCGGCCGAGCGGATCTTCGCGATCTTGTGGATCATCGAACCGAACCCGACCTTCGCGACGATGTCCGCTGCGGAGAGGACGACCTGCATCCAGGTGATGACGGCGCCGCCGTGGCCCCAGCCCTGCAGACCGAAGACGATCGGGTACGCCATCCAGGTGATGACGAGCAGGATGCCGGCGTTGCGGAGCGTTCCGGCGGCCTCGGAACCGCGGAGGTCACGGCCGCCCTTGACGACGACGTAGATCACGAGGACGTAGAGGATGACCATGAAGACGCCCGAGATGACGCCCCAGAGCCAGAGCGCGCCCATGTCCGTTCCCGAGTCGATGACGACGCCGCCGATGAAACCCGTGCTGATCATGAGGAACGCGGCGGCGATGCCGACGGCGCGGAGACGTCGGGCGGCCGCACCCACGAGCGTGGCGACGGCGAGCAACTCGATCACCAGAAGTGGCACCGTCACCGTCCAGTCGAAGTACCGCGGTGCCCACGACAGGATCGCGTTGGCGTTCGGCACCCACGAGTCCCCCTTGCGCACGTACCCCAGTGCGAACTCGACGACGAGGAGCACGTACGACAGGAACGCGATGCCGGTGATCGTCATCCCGGCGTAGACGCCCGCGCGGTACCGGCCGGTGATCTCGTTGGTCGAGACCAGGGACTTCACGAAGAACGCGAAGAGCGCGAGTCCAGCGACGGACAGTGCGTAGACGATGATCGAGTGTTCCGCGAGCGTGAGCGTCGCGTTCCACGGAGCGAGTGCATCCGACATGGGGATCCTTCCGGTGGGGTGGTGGCGATTCGTTGCCGACCAGAGAAACTTGCTCCTGCGCAACGGTTCCCGTTCACAGCGGGTGCTGCGATCGGGGTACAGGAACGTCAGTAGCGTGGTGATCTCGACCGAACCAGCGCCGCAGCGCGCCCGTCTCACCCCCAGGGGTGGTCCTGAGAGGACCAGCATGTCCGACCGCATCCGCGTGGCCCTGGTCAACGACTACGAGCTGGTGCTCCGCGGTCTGGCGGACATGCTCGCGCCGTTCGACGACCGGATCGACGTCGTCCAGCTCGACGCACGACGACGGGTCACCGTCGACGTCGACGTCGCCCTCTACGACACGTTCGCGCAGCCCGAGCCCGACGACGAGGACGTCGCTCGTCTCGCCGCGAACGACCGCATCCGCACCGTCGCCGTGTTCACGTGGAAGATGGACCAGGAGCTGATCGACGCAGCCGTCGCGCGCGGCGCGACCGGTTACTTCGCGAAGAGCTCCACCGCCGAGCACCTCGCCGAGGGGCTCCTGCGGGTGGCTGCGGGCGAGCAGGTCCTCGAGGCTCCCCGTCGTCGTGTCGCGAGCGGGCCCGGCGTGGACTGGCCCGGCCGGGTGGACGGGATCTCGGACGGCCAGTCGGAGATCCTCGCCCTCATCACGCAGGGCAAGCGCAACGTCGAGATCGCCGAGCTGACGCACCTCAGCCTTAACACGGTCAAGACCCACATCCGGACGCTCTACAGCAAGATCGGCGCCGAGAACCGGGTCGACGCGGTGCTGTGGGGGACCGAGAACGGGTTCCGACCGGACCACCGCAGCACCGATCGGTGACCGCGTCGGCACCACCGCGAGTGCTCCGAGGACGGTGGCCCGGGACGCCGTAGTCTGACCGGATGACGACCGACGAAGACCCCGACTCGAGCACGGAGTCCGTCGTCGTCGACGCGTCCGTGGTCGGCCTCGGGATCGTGCTGCGGTCGCTCGCTCCGGCGCTCGAGCACGTCACCCTGCAGCAGTACCGGATCCTCGTGCTGCTCGTGACCCGGGGACCGATGCGCTCCGGCGACCTCGCCGTCGAGCTCGGGTTGTTGCCGTCCGGCATCACGAGGATGGTGACCCGACTCGTCCGTGACGGCTACGTCAGCAAGCACGTCTCCGGGCGTGAGGTCACCGTCACGGCCGGCGACACGGCCACAGCGCTCGTCGACGAGGTCCTCGACCGCCGCGCCGCGGAGTTCCGCGGAGCGCTCCGCCGGATGTCCCCGGACGAGCGGCGCGCCGTGCGGCAGGCGGCCGAGGCACTGGTGCGTTCCGCGACGTCCGTTCCGCTGCTCGACGCACAACTGCTGCTCGCGACGCGTCCAGGGCACTGATCACGGCCGTAGGCTGGTTCCGGGTCGCGGACTCCGTCACGGAGACCCCGACCACCGGGCGAACCGCCCGTCGATCTGGGTGCGGCGCCCCGGGAAGGAACTGCCATGAGCATGGAAGGCGCGGCCTGGAGCTCGCTGTACAAGATCTCCACCGCCCGGGACGGCAAGCACGGGTTCTCCCGCGAGTCGCTCCGGCGGATCATGACATTCGCGGTGCCGTACCGGGCGAAGTTGGTGGTCTTCATCCTCCTCTCCGTCGTGGGCGCGTTCCTCGCCGTCGCGACGCCGGTCCTCGCGGGCAGGGTGGTGGACGTCATCGTCGCCCGCGGAGCGATCGACACGATCGTCTGGCTCGCCGTCCTCATCGCGGCCGTGGCCGTGGCGGACGCCGGGGCCTCGCTCGCGACCCGCTGGTACTCGGCGAGGATCGGCGAGGGCGTGATCCTCGACCTCCGCACCGCCGTGTTCAACCACGTGCAGAAGATGCCGATCGCGTTCTTCACCCGCACCCGGACCGGCGCCCTCGTCAGCCGTCTCAACAACGACGTGATCGGCGCGCAGCAGGCCTTCAGCGGCACGCTGTCGGGCGTCGTCACGAACCTCGTCGCGCTGGTCCTCACCCTGAGCGTCATGCTCAGCACCTCCTGGCTCGTGACCGTGCTCGCCGTGGTCATGCTCCCCGTGTTCCTGGTCCCCGCCCGTCGGATGGGCACCCGCCTCGCCGCGCTGCGCCGTGAGGCCGCCGACCACAACTCCGCCATGAGCACGCAGATGACCGAGCGCTTCTCGGCACCCGGCGCCACCCTGGTGAAGCTCTTCGGCCGCCCCGACGAGGAAGCCGAGGAGTTCCGCGTCCGCGCGGCCCGGGTCCGCGACATCGGGGTCCGTACCGCGATGCTGCAGTTCGTCTTCGTGACGGCGCTGACCCTGGTGGCCGCCCTCGCCCTCGCGCTCGTCTACGGCCTCGGTGGATCGCTCGCACTCGGCGGATCGCTCAACACCGGTGACGTGGTCACCCTGGCGCTGCTGCTGACGCGCCTCTACGCCCCGCTCACCAGCCTGGCGAACGCCCGGGTCGAGATCATGAGCGCCGTGGTCAGCTTCGAGCGTGTGTTCGAGGTGCTCGACCTCGAACCGCTCATCCAGGAGAAGCCCGACGCCGTCACGGTCCCCGAGGGTCCGGTCGCCGTCGAGTTCGACGACGTGCGCTTCGCCTACCCGTCCGCCGACAAGGTGTCGCTCGCGTCGCTCGAGGAGGTCTCCACGCTCGACACCCGCGGCGGCGAGGAGGTCCTGCACGGGGTGTCGTTCCGGATCGAACCGGGTCAGACCGTCGCGCTCGTCGGCACGTCCGGCGCCGGCAAGTCGACGATCGCCCAGCTCCTCTCGCGCCTGTACGACGCCGACAGCGGCGCGGTGCGTCTCGGCGGGACGGACGTCCGCGACGTCTCCTTCGCCTCGATGCGGCACACCCTCGGGATGGTCACCCAGGACGGTCACCTGTTCCACGAGACGATCCTGTCGAACCTGCGGCTCGCACGGCCCGAGGCGACCGAGGACGAGGTGTGGGACGCCGTCCGACGGGCACGGCTCGAGCCGCTCATCCGCTCGCTGCCGGACCAGCTCGACACCATGGTGGGGGAGCGCGGCTACCGGTTGTCCGGCGGCGAGCGGCAGCGCATGACCATCGCGCGGCTCCTCCTCGCCCAGCCGCGCGTCGTCATCCTCGACGAGGCGACGGCAGCGCTGGACTCCACGTCGGAGGCCGCGGTGCAGGAAGCGCTGAGCGAGGCGCTCGAGGGACGGACCGCGATGGTCATCGCGCACCGCCTCTCCACCATCCGCAGCGCGGACGTCATCCTCGTCGTCGAGGACGGTTCGATCGTCCAGCGCGGGACGCACGAGCAGCTCCTGGCCGCCGGCGGTCGGTACGAGGAACTCCACCGGACGCAGTTCGCGGTGCAGAAGAACGTCGCGGCGGACGAGGCGGAGCTCAGCGGCGCCGACGCCTCCTGACCACGCGCCGCGACCGGAGCGGGCGTTCCACACCCGTCGTCGGGGCGGCGGCGACGGCGGCGGCGGTACCCTCCCGTCATGACGATCACCGCCGACGCGGACCTGTCCGCCCTCGAGTCCGCGCTCGGCACCGGACAGGTGCACCGCGACGACGCGATCCGCACGGCGCACAGCCACGACGACGCCGAGTGGGCACCGTACGAGGTGCCCCTCGCCGTGGTCGAGGCCCGCAGTACCGAGGACGTCGCCGCGACGCTGCGGTGGGCAGACGCCGCCGGGGTGCGGGTCGTCCCGCGCGGCGCCGGCACCGGTCTGTCGGGCGGCGCGAACGCCGTCGCGGGCTCGGTCGTGCTGTCGCTGGCCGCGATGGACGCCGTGCTCGAGGTCGACGCGGACGAACGGGTCGCCGTCGTCCAGCCGGGCGTCGTGAACGACGCCCTGCGCGCAGCCGTCGCCGAGCACGGCCTGTGGTACCCGCCGGACCCCGCGAGCTCGGCGATCTCGACCATCGGCGGCAACGTCGCCACGAACGCCGGCGGCATCTGCTGCGTCAAGTACGGGGTCACCCGCGACTACGTGCTCGGGCTGACCGTCGTGCTGGCGGACGGCTCGGTCGTCGAGCTCGGACGCCGCACCGCGAAGGGCGTCGCCGGGTACGACCTGGTCGGCCTGATGGTCGGCTCCGAGGGGACGCTCGGGGTGGTCACGAGCATCACCGTGAAGCTCCTGCCGCTCGCCGGCCGCGACGAGCGTGCCGTCATCGGGTACTTCCCGTCGCTCGTCGCCGCCGGGGACGCCGTCGCCGCGGTGTCCCGTGCGGGCATCGTCCCCGCGGCGCTGGAGATCGTGGACCGGACGTGCCTGCGTGCCGTCGACGAGTGGCAGCACCTCGGTCTGCCGTCCGACGTCGACACCCTGCTGCTCGCGCGCATCGACGAACCGGGTGCGGCCGGTGACGAGCTGGCCGACCGGGTCGAGGCCCTCTTCGCCGCGGCGGGTGGCACCGACGTCGAGCGGGCGACCGACCCGGCCGACATCACCCGGCTCTTCACCGCACGGCGGCTGGCGTACCCCGCACTGGAGCGACTCGGCCCGGTGCTCACCGAGGACGTCTGCGTACCGCGGGGTGCCGTGCCGGAGATGCTCCGACGGATCCAGGAGACCGCGCTCGCGAACGACGTGACGATCGCGAACATCGCGCACGCCGGTGACGGCAACCTGCACCCGCTCATCATCGCGCCGGAGGGCGACGACGCCGCGAAGGCCCGCGCGAAGACCGCCTTCGACCGGATCGTCGCCGACTGCCTGGCGCTCGGCGGCACGGTGACCGGCGAGCACGGCGTCGGGCTGCTCAAGCTGCCCGGCCTGCGGCAGGAGCTCGGGGACCGCGTCGTGGCGATGCACCGCGCCGTGAAGGACGCGCTCGACCCGAAGGGCACGCTCAACCCCGGCAAGGCCTTCTGATGGCGACCGAGACGGCCGGGACGTTCCGCACCACCGACGGGGTCACGGTGGCGTACACGGACAGCCGACCGGCTCCGGCGTCCGGCCGGACGGTCGTGCTCGTGGCCGGCTACGCGATGCCGGCGACCGGGTGGGCGCTGCAGGTCGACGCCCTCGTCGCCGCCGGTCACCGCGTCGTGGCGTTCGACCGGCGCTCCCACGGTGCGAGCGAGGACGTCCTGCACGGGCAGCGGGTGGCGCGCCACGGCGCGGACCTCCACGAACTGCTCGTGACCCTCGACCTGCGGGACGCGGTGATCGTCGGCCAGTCGATGGGCGCGAGTGCGACCTGGGCGATGGTCGACCTGTTCGGTACGGCGCGGGTCGCCGGGATCGTCACGATCGACCAGACGCCCCAGCTCGTCAACACCGACGACTGGCCGCACGGCTTCTTCGGGATGACCCCGGCGAACAGCGGCACGTTCTTCGACGACGGCATCCCGGACACCGGCCGTGGTGCTCGGGTCGACACCGCCCGTCCCGGCGTCCGGCGCCTGGTCGAGCGCATCGGGGGACCACCGGCGATGCGGCAGGCGAACGCCCCGGAGACCCGCGGGCTGCTCCGCGACCACGGGTTGCAGGACTGGCGTGACGTGGTCGCCCGCCTGGACGTGCCGTTCCTCATGGTCGCCGGTCGGGACAGCCAGCTCTGGCCCTGCACGCACGCGGCTGCCGCGGTCGGGTCGAACCCGAACGGGCGCGTCCTCGTGGTCGAGGACGCCGGCCACGCCACGAACCTCGACCAGCCGGACGTGGTCAACGCCGCACTGCTCGACTTCACCCGGACGCTCTGAACCCGACGACGGGCTGAGCCCGACGACGCGCTCGGCCCGACGACGCGCTGGACCCGACGACACGGCGAGCCCCGCGACGCTCGCGGACCAGACGACGGACGGGAGGCGCGTGGCGGGCTCGCCACGCGCCTCCCGTCCGTCACCGGTCGGGTCGCGACCCGGTCAGTCCCAGATCGAGATCCAGTCGATGTCGACGTGGCCCTCGGCCCACCACGGCACCTCGCCGGTGATCGCGGTCTCGGCCTGCAGCGTCACGCGCATCGGGTCGCGCGGCACACCGGACCAGGTCTGCGAGACGAGCTTGTCGTCCCAGTAGAACCGGACGGTCCCGTGGTCCCACTCGGTCGTCGCGACGTGGTAGCCGCTGCTCTGTGCCGAGCTGGTGTGCTGCTGCACGCTCGAGTCGAAGCGCATCATGCCCCGCGACCACGTCCCGGGGATCGCGGCGGCCGGACGCACCGTGCTGCCGAGGTCACCCTCGGGCCAGTCGATCTCGCCCTTGTTCCAGTCGTCGTCGCTCGGCCAGAGCATGCCGACGAACTTGTAGCCGGGGGTGTCGGTGGTCTTGTAGCGGATCGAGACGCGGCCGGTCTCGTGCGGTGCGTACCCGTCCGGCAGCACGGTGGCGACGAGCGGCTGCCCGTGCTCCGTGTGCAGCCAGAAGTCGAGGTTGCCGTTGTCGACGCTGAGCACGTCGTCGGGGGAGTAGTAGCCGCGGCCGCTCGTGTCGGAGTAGCCGGAGTAGGCCTGCATCTCCGGGTACTCGTCGAGGACGGTGCCGAGTCGGGCGTTCCGGTTGAAGTCCTCTGCGTAGGACTGCTTCCACGTACGACCGTTCGAGTACAGGTCGCCCTGCGGCATCGCGGTGGAGGAGCTCGCCGCTTCCGACGGTGCCGCCTGCTGGGTCATGCCGATGACGAGCGCTCCGGCCGCTGCGAACGCTGCGCCCGTCGCGATGCGACGCTTCCGGCGTCCGCTGGTGTTCGGTGTGTCGTTCTTCATGTGAGTGATGAGTCCCTGTCGTTTCCCTGGGTGCCACCCTCCGCGGGGTCGGCGCGGCGGAAACGTACCTTCTCCCGCCCCTCGAACGGGGGTAATGCTCGCAGGCATGACCCCCGTCGGGACCTCGCGGGAACGGTAAACCCCTGCTGTGCACGGGAAGGATCACCTGTGCACATCCTCAGCGAGCCCTGTCCGGTTGCACAGGGGAACTGCTCGATGCTGCCGATGACCGCTCCTCGATCAGCCCGCGACGAGCAACGCCACGGCCTCGCGCACCGCCGTCGGCGCACCGGCCAGGTACCAGTCGTGCCCGTGCGCCGTGACGACCGTGGCGGACCCGCCCGCGCCCTCGACGAGCGCCCGGCCGGGCAGCCAGTCCCAGTCGGCACAGTCGGTCTGCACCCACAGCCCGATCCGTCCCGCGGCGACGTCGGCGAGGTCGCACGACCCCGACCCACTGATGCGGACGGTCGCGGCTGCACCGAGCACGCTGAGCACCGTCTCGACCGCGGCGGTGTGCAGGTGTGACGCGTTCAGGAACGTGGCGACGCTGCTCGTCCCGAGCGGGATGTCCGGCATGTCCTCGACGGGGACACCGTTGCAGGTGGTCCGACCGTCGGACGCGACCCACGTCTCGTCCGGCAGGAGCCGCCGGACCGCGCCGACACGCAGCTCCCCGTCGACCTCGAGCGACACGGCGCTGCACCAGGCGGGCAGGCCGGCGACGTAGTTGAAGGTGCCGTCGATCGGGTCGATCGTCCAGCGGCGTCCGTCGGCCGACTCGGCGTGGGCGCCCTCCTCGCCGAGGACCCCGTCGTCCGGGCGGTGCTCGAGCAGCGCGCGGCGGACCAGTTCCTCGGCGGCACGGTCGGCTGCCGTGACGAGGTCGGCGGCCGACGTCTTCCGCTCGGTGTCGGTGCCGTCGCGCCGCATCTCGGCGGCGAGTCGGGCGGCGTCGGTCACGAGGGCGGCGGCGAGGGCGTGGTCGTCCATCCGGTCACGCTACCGGTTCGGCAGAGCGGCCCCCGGGGCGGTCGACCGGTGACGACGGCGGTCGCTCCGGCGCTCGCGGTGACGGTGTGCGGTGCCCGCAGCAGGTGGTTCCGACATCGGACTCAACGCGCACTCCCGCCCGGACGCCGCCGCGATGCCGACCGGGGCGGCGTCGCGCGCAGGTGTTCGCTGATGCGCCCGAGGACCCGTGCCAGATCGCCGGCGTCGTCGTCCGAGATCGGTGCGAAGAGCAGGCTGTGCACCGTGCCGATGTGCCCCGGGAACACCGCTGCCAGGACCTCCCGTCCGGCGTCCGTGAGCGCGACGACCGTGCTGCGTTCGTCGTCCGGTGACGGCGACCGGGTCACGAGCCCGCGCTGCTCGAGCAGCTGCGCCTGGTAGGTCAGGCCGCTCCGGCTGTAGACGACGCCGTCGGCCAGGTCCGTCATCCGCTGCCGGCCGTCCGGGCTGTCGCCGAGGCGCGCAAGGAGCTGGAACTGCACGTAGCTCAGCCCGCCGACGTCGCGCAGTTGCTGCTCGACGGCGGGGCGGAGGAGTGCGCTCACCTCGGTCAACGCGAAGTACGCACCGAGCTGCGTCGGGGTCAGGGTCGTGGGGCCGTCGGTCATGACCCGATTCTACCGTTGCTTCGACATCGAAGCAGTGCTACTGTCGCGGTAAGCGCTTCGAATTCGAAGCAATGACGAGAGGGTGCAACCATGCGTGCAGTGCAGTTCCACGAGGTCGGCGGACCCGAGGTCCTCCGGTACGGCGAGATCGAGCAGCCGGAGCCCGGTGTCGGCCAGGTGCGGCTCCGCGTCGCAGCGTCGGCGTACAACGCGGCGGACAACGGCATGCGCGCCGGCTTCCTGCCCATCCCGATCGAGCTGCCCCACGTCCCCGGGTACGACGTCTCGGGCACGGTCGATGCGCTCGGCGACGGGGTCACCGGCGTCGCCGTGGGTGACGCCGTGATCGGGTTCCTGCCCATGGAGCGCGACGGTGGTGCGGCGGAGTACGTCGTCGCGCCGGCGGAGGCCGTGGTCCCGGCGCCCTCGAGCATCCCCCTGGTCGACGCGGCAGCGCTGCCCTCGGTCGCCCTGACCGCGTGGCAGGCCCTGTTCGACGACGGTCGGCTCGTCGCCGGTCAGCGGGTGCTGATCGTCGGTGCCGGCGGCGTGGTCGGCGGGTACGCGATCCAGCTCGCGAAGCGTGCCGGCGTGCACGTCGTCGCGACGGCGAGCCCGCGCAGCACCGACGCCGTCCGGGCCGCGGGCGCGGACCAGGTCGTCGACCACACCGAGACGGACCTGCTCTCGGCGGTCGACGGCCAGGTCGACGTCCTGCTGAACCTCGCGCCGATCGAGCCGGAGCAGTTCGCCGCGTACGTGGCTCTCGTCCGCGACGGCGGGGCGGTCGTCAGCACGACGGCCTTCATGGCCACCCCCGGCGACGACTCCCGCGGGGTGCGGGCGGCGACCGTGTTCGTCCGGCCGGACCGCGAGCGACTCGTCGAACTCGTGTCGCTGGTCGACGACGACGCGCTCACGGTCCAGGTGACCCGGCGGATCCCGCTGGCCGAGCTGCCGGCGCTGCACGCCGAGGGTGCCGCCGGGCGGATCGCGGGCAAGGTCGTCGTCCTCGCCTGACGCGCCCACGGACGATCCGCGCCACGTCGTCGGGAGGGGTGTCGGCGGACACCGCGACCACCCAGCGGACGGGAGGCGCGTGGCGGGCACGCCACGCGCCTCCCGTCCGGTGGGCGTCAGCCCCCCAGCACCGCCTTGGGCACCCGGTGCAGCGTCACCGCGCCGACCGCCGCGAACGGGTGCAGCGGATCCGGGTCGCCCGACCCGGTCGGCCCGCCGAGCTTCGAGTCGCCGACGGCACTGAGCACCGCGTACGCGTCGTCGGCGCTCCACCCGTGCTCGTCGACCAGGAACGCGAAGGCGTCCTCGTACCCGCGCCGGACGCTCTCCTGCACCGGGTCGCCGAGGCCGACGAACAGCCAGTCCTCGGCGGTCTCGATGCGTGGGGCGCGGAGGGCGGGTCCGCCCTGCACGAGGTCGACCGACACGATCGCGGTGCCCTGCGCCTCGATCGCGACGAAGGACGACTCGCCCTCCGCCATGATCGCGTGGATGTCCCCGACGGACAGCAGGGCGCCCGGCACCCGGACGGGCAGGTACACGGTCGAGCCGGGGCGTGCCTCGGTGACGTCCATGTTCCCGCCCTCGGCGTGGGCGGGCATGATCGTCGAGTTCGTGCCGCTTGCCGGTGCGACGCCGATGCAGCCGATCATCGGTCGGACGGGGAACGCGTGCCGGTCGGAGACCTGCACGACGCCGTCCTCGATCGGGCAGCGGCGGGCGAAGACGCCGTCGGGCATGACGTGCTGGAGCGCACCGGAGCCGGGGAGCGACACCGACCAGCCGTGCGTCGTGAGCCGGATGTCGTGGATGTGCACGGCCAGGGTGTCGCCGGGTTCGGCGCCCTCGACCCACACCGGACCGGTGACGGGGTTGATCGGGGCCTGCAGCTGCGCCATGTCGTGGTGCTGGTCGAGCTCGGCGTAGACGGCGTCGGTCGTCTCGAAGCCGATCGTCTCGCCGGTGCCGGGGGTGATCCGGAGCACCGGCTCCCGGTCGGCGGAGAACCCGGGGCGGCCGAGCGTGTTCGGCAGGTGGTGGTCGGGGGTCATGCGTGGTCTCCTTCGGAGCCGACCTCGGTGGAGCGGCCGGTCGAGCGGTAGTAGAGGAACACCGCGGCGCCGACGACGAGCCAGACGATGCCGCCGACCTTCGCCTCGACGGCCGCGTTGAGCAGCACGTAGCCGATGATGAGGAACCCGACGAGCGGCACGACCAGGTGCAGCAGCCAGTTCCGCGACTTCCCCTTGACGACGTGGTGCACGAACACGGAGACGTGCAGGAGCATGAAGCCGAACAGCGCGCCGAAGTTCACCAGGGACGAGATCGTGTCGATCTGGCCGACGAAGAACAGCACGAGGACCGCCGAGAGCACCGACACCACGATGATCGCGTTCTGCGGGACGAGCCGGCCGTTGAGCTGGTGCAGGAACGCCGGCAGCTGCCGGTCGCGGCTCATCGAGAAGAGCAGGCGGCTCGTCGCGGCCTGCGCGGCCATGGCGTTCGCGATGCCCACGGCGAGCACGTTGACGGCGAAGAACGCCGTGGCCCAGCCGCTCGACGACGCCTGCTCGACGATGGTGAAGAAGGCGTTGCCGGCCTCGCCCTCCGGGAACGACTCGCGTCCGCCCGCCAGGGCCGAGGCGAGCCAGGTCTGCAGCACGAACAGGAAGGCGACGATGACGAGCGCGAGGATCATCGCGGTGCCGGCTCCGCCGCGGCGGCCGGTCGACTCCTCGGACAGG
>Ga0308167_1003583_pt1 | contig 12250 bp, 13 predicted proteins | sample PhyCR1_2_FD_202138 | JGI IMG/M metagenome (GOLD analysis project Ga0308167, IMG submission 202138) | Phyllosphere microbial communities from UC Gill Tract Community Farm, Albany, California, United States - DLSLRC.R1 | ecosystem: Host-associated > Plants > Phyllosphere > Unclassified | place... | reverse complement strand
CCGGGCGGAAGAGAAGGAAAAATGCTGTTCAGTTTGACGCCAAAAAACCAGCGAATGACACATCCCACGGCCCCACCGGCCATAATTGCTAACAGCTGACTCACTGCTTCACTCCTTTTCTCAGTTGAGGGTAATTTTTGAGATAATATTAATGCCTGCATCCAGTCTGTAGACCAGTGGCACTGCCGTTGGTACATGCAGCCTTTCTGTAGCAGTCTCAGGCAGGTTTTCAAGCAAAACTATCAGTGACCTGAGCAGGTTCGCATGGGAGACAACCAGCACCTTTTTTCCCTCATCAAGCTGAGGCAGGATCCTGCCGGTCCAGTAGGGCATCAGCCTCATCAACGCCCCGCAGAGACTTTCTGTCATGGGCAGCTCATCCAGTCTGAGATGCCGGTAACGCGGGTCGCGCTGAAGCACTGCGGGCGCATTCTCATCTGAGGGCGGCAGACCTGAAAAGCTGCGTCGCCACAGGCAGACAGTTTCTCTGCCGAAGAGCGCTGAAGCCGTATTTTTGTTCAGCCCCTGGAGCGCGCCGTAATGCCGTTCATTAAGTCTCCAGCTTTTCTCGAGCGGCAGCCACACGCGATCGGTCTGCTCCTGAATACGCCAGGCGGTTTGTACCGACCGTGACAGAACAGAAGTATGAATGCAGTCCGGCTGAAGGCGTGAAGCCATCAATTTTTTTCCTGCGGCGTCTGCCTCTGTCAGCCCCTGTTCAGTCAGAGGTACGTCAGTCCAGCCTGTGAAACAGTTTTCCCTGTTCCACAGACTTTCTCCATGCCTCAGCAGAATAAGCGTTGAGGCATGCGACGCGTCATTGTCGCTGTCGTGGTCAGCCCGTCTGTCAGCGGCGGCGAACAAAGGCACTTATCCCCGCATAACAGGCCTCATCGCCCAGTTCCTGCTCAATGCGCATCAGCTGATTGTATTTTTCGATACGCTCTCCCCGGCAGGGAGCCCCGGTTTTCAGATGCCCGGCCCGTAATGCTACCGTCATGTCGGCAATGAAGGTATCGGTTGTTTCTCCGCTGCGGTGAGAGATAAAGGCGCCCCATCCGTTATCATGGCACAGGGATACGGCATCAAATGTTTCGCTCAGCGTGCCTATCTGATTCAGCTTAATAAGCGCTGCGCTGGCAAGGTCTTCATCAATGCCGCGCCTGATATATTTTACGTTCGTAACAAAGATGTCATCACCGACCAGCTCGACCCGGTCACCCAGTGCCTGATGCATCTGTTTCCACCCACTCCAGTCGTCCTCCGCGAGCCCGTCTTCCAGAAGAATGACCGGGAAGTCGTTAAGAAGGTTACGATAATAATCCGTCATTTCTGCAGCGCTCAGTGAGGCGGCCTCAGTACGAAGATGATAGCGGCCTTCCTGGAAAAACTCACTGGAGGCCGGATCCATGCAGATACTGATGTCTTCTCCGGGACGGTAACCCGCCCGCTCAATGGCCTGAACGATGAATTCAAGGGGTTCGCGATTTGATCGCACGTGAGGCGCAAAGCCACCTTCATCCCCTACGCCTGCTGAAAGGTTTTTTGAAAGAAGCAGCTGTCGCAAGGCCTGATACACTTCACTGCCCTGACGAACGGCCTCGGTCAGCGAGGTGGCACCGTGCGGGGCTATCATGAACTCCTGGAAGTCGGCTCCCTGGCCGCGGGCGTGCACACCACCGTTAATGATATTCATGCAGGGGACAGGCAAAAGGTTCGCCCGGAGTCCACCCAGATACCGGTACAGTGGCTGAGAAGATACCTGCGCGGCCAGACGCGCGACGGCAAGAGAGACACCCAGGATAGCATTCGCTCCCAGGCGGCTTTTATCGTCAGTGCCGTCCAGCGCTGCCATGGCACTGTCAATCGTGCGCTGCTCCCGAATATCTCTGCCCGTAAGCGCAGGCGACAGTTCGTCATGTACGGCGCTGACCGCCTGAAGTACGCCTTTTCCGCCATAACGGTGCGCATCACCGTCCCGGCGTTCATGTGCTTCACGCTTTCCGGTGCTGGCACCGGACGGGACGGAAGCGCGAGCGCGACAACCTTCGGCAGTGATGGCCTCCACCTCAACGGTGGGGTTACCACGCGAATCCAGGATTTCCCGGGCAATGACTTTATCCAGAATAAAATTGTTCATATTTTCTCCTTAACGGGGCAGGTGCGTGATAAGCACATCAATATTCAGGTGGTTGACATACTCCAGTGAGCCTGACGTCAGCTGGCCCATGAAGCGGTTGCGGTGTCCTGCTATCACGAGATCTATGCCAAGTTCATCAATACACTTCTCCACATCCTCAAACCGGTGCATCGTGACAAGCTCACGCGTTTCAATCTTCTCTGGCAGGGAAGCGGCCAGCTCATTCAGCATTGATTTTCCCTCTATGACCTCTTTTGAGACAGCATCATCCATCAGGCTGTCTGAGACATAATTCATTTCCCGGTAATCATCGCTGATGTGGGCCAGCGTAATCTGAATTTCAGCCTGACTGGCCAGCGCCGCCGCGTTGTTTACGAGCACCTGACCATCCTCCCTGCCGTGAACGAGCACGAGTGCGTGTGTGTAACGTTTCATCATTGACTCCGACATTCATTGAGTTGAGTTTCCAGCCATGGCAGAAGCTGTTTCTTTCGGCTGAGCATGCCCGGAATGGAGCAGGATCCAGCCTGAGGCATTGCCGGCCCTGCGAAATACAGCGTGGAGTAATTGTCAGTAATGTTTGTCAGCATCAGTACCGCCAGCCCGGCACCCGTCTTACGGGCAAGCCATGACAATGACGCCAGGAGCGGCTCCGTCAGTGCGATGAGCTGTGACTTATCCATCACCTCAACCTGGGCGATACGCACATCGGTGCCCGCAATAACGAATGCCTTAAGGTCTCTGTCAATAAGGCTCTGAGGCGAAAGACCTGTCGTATCAGTTTTGGCTGTGAGAAGCCGGCGGGCAAAGGATTTGCGACTGACGCCCGTTCTGACACAAAGCTGGGTCACGGTCCGGATGTCACTTTCTGTGGTTGTGGGGGAACGCAGATTGACGGTGTCGCTGAGAACGGCACCCAGCAGTAAAATGGCCAGAGCCGGCGGAAGGTTGTTTCTGTCTGACTCGCTCATGAGCAGCCACAGCACCGTGGCGCTGCTGCCCACAGGTTTTATGCAGACTTCAGGCGGAAGGCGGGTAGCCAGCCCGCCCAGCCGGTGGTGATCAATAATGCCGATGACGTTACAGTGCGGCAGCCATTCCGGTCCCTGAGCGGGTTCGGTGAAGTCGACCAGCCATACCTCAGTGCCTTCCGCTCTCGCGGGGGATAAGGGGGGCAGAGGAAGACCCGCTTCACTGAAGATAAAACGGGTTTCCCGGTTTGCTTCGCCCAGTCGCCAGGCACTGGCTTCGCGATCAGAGGCATTCAGCCAGTGTGCTGCCACGACCGCAGTGCAGATGGCATCGCTGTCCGGATTGATATGACCAAATACGTTTATCAAGAGCATCTCCCTGGAGAGGGAGGTATGCGAGGCAAAACTGAGAGACGGCCTGACATACCCCTGTTGAAAGAGTTATATCAGGCGTCATCAGCCCACGTTGGGGCGGTTGGGTAAGGTGGAACGCCATCACCTTTAAAACATCTTAGATCAACGTTCCAGCAATGTCAGCCTGCTTCCTGTTTTCTTTATGGACAGGGATGACCGGGTACAAGCACAACGGCCGTAATGCCTTTACCGGAATTGACGCTGGCCGGTTAGTGAATGTTAATGTTTATGATAAAATTCCTTTTTTATCAATTGGTTCAGGAGGTGATTTGTTACAGAGATATTTCGCGTCTTATCTGAAGGACGTATTTGCACTCATCGTATTTACTGTAACAGACAGTCTGAACTCAACTTTTAAAAGGAGACTATGTGCCACAGTCCACGATCAGAAATAAAAAAACTCTCTCTGCCGCTGTCAGCGGGTTTATGAGCTCGCCAGCGGCAGGTGGCATTATTCTCATCCTCGCGTCCGCAGCAGCCATCGTAATCGCTAACACCTCCCTGCAAGAAGGATACGAATCCCTGCTGAAATACAAGACTGCCGGTCTGTCTGTTGAGCACTGGGTTAATGATGGACTCATGGCCATCTTTTTCCTGTTTGTCGGGCTGGAAATCAAGCGGGAGCTTCTCGCTGGCCAGCTTTCCACGTGGAGCCAGCGCGCGCTGCCGGGCTTCGCGGCGCTGGGTGGCGTCGCGGTGCCGGCTCTTATTTATGCAGGTTTTAACTCCGGTAATGCGGATACGCTACGCGGATGGGCCATACCTGCTGCGACGGACATAGCCTTCGCACTTGGCGTGCTGACTTTACTGGGAAAACGGGTTCCTGCATCCCTGAAAATTTTTCTTTCCGCCCTGGCCATCCTGGATGATATGGGTGCTGTGGCGATTATTGCGATTTTTTATACCAGCGATATTTCACTCCTGATGCTTGGCAGCGCTGCAGCAACCGCCCTGCTGATGTATGGCATGAATAAAGCAGGTGTGAAGCGGTTGCTTCCCTATCTCCTGGCTGGCGTATTTATGTGGTTTTTCATGCTTCAGTCGGGAGTCCATGCCACTGTCGCCGGTATTCTGATCGCGCTGTTTATTCCGCTGAATACAAGTGGTACTTCTGACTCACCGCTTGAGCGACTGGAACATGGCCTCGAGCCATGGGTCATCTTTCTTATTCTCCCGATATTTGGCTTTGCCAATGCGGGCGTGTCATTCTCAGGCCTGACTTCGGATGACATCCTGTCACCCGTCCCGGTTGGTGTGGCAGCAGGTCTTTTTTTTGGCAAGCAGGCCGGTGTTTTTGGCCTTTCGGTGCTTGCTATCAGTCTGGGGCTGGCTAAAAAGCCCGGGAACAGCTCATGGCTTCAGCTGTACGGCGTCGCTGTACTGTGCGGCATTGGATTTACCATGAGCCTCTTCATTGGTAACCTGGCCTTTGCGGGAAGTCAGCTACTTATTGATGAAGTCAAAGTTGGCGTGCTGGTAGGATCGGTCCTCTCTGCATTTGCCGGCGCCCTTATCCTGATGCTTTCGCCCCGGCATTAAGCCGAAATCTGTGCAGCAATTGATGCAACCTCAGATCGAAGTAACACCTGACCGATCGCTACAGCGAGAGAAAAGAGAGTGCCGCGCAGCTGTCTGAGCGGGTCAATCAGCGCAGCATATAAAAAAGCCGGCATCTGCCGGCTTTTGTCTTTTGTTTTTCCAGGGTCAGCGGCTGATCCGGTTACCGTGCTCATCGATGACCTGTTCACCGTCTTCTTTCGTAAATGCCCCTTTCTGCGGGTCCGGCAGGATATCCAGAACCGCTTCAGACGGACGACAGAGCTTCGTGCCGAGCGGCGTCACCACCACCGGACGGTTGATGAGGATGGGGTGAGCCAGCATGGCATCGAGCAGTTCATCATCGCTGAACCGGTCTTCTGCCAGGCCCAGCTGTTCATACGGCTCCGTATTTTTGCGCAGCAACGCGCGCGTGCTGATCCCCATATCCGCAATCAGTTTTTGCAGCTCGTCGCGCGCCGGCGGCGTCTCCAGATACAGAATCACCGAAGGCTCCACGCCGCTGTTGCGGATAAGCGCCAGGGTGTTACGCGACGTCCCGCAGGCCGGGTTGTGGTAAATCGTGATATCAGTCATAAAGGGTAATCCGTTTTGGCGCTGCGCAGACACAGCCCGGGGGTTAAGGTTAAACAGACAGGCGCAGGGCCAGCGCGGCCAGCGTCACAAAAAGTACCGGCAGGGTCATCACGATGCCCACGCGGAAATAATAGCCCCAGCTGACGGTAATGTTTTTCTGCGCCAGGACGTGCAGCCACAGCAGGGTGGCCAGGCTGCCGATCGGGGTGATTTTCGGGCCGAGGTCACAGCCGATGATGTTGGCGTAAATCATCGCCTCCTTCACCACGCCCTGAGCGGTGCTGCCGTCAATGGAGAGCGCGCCAACCAGCACGGTAGGCATGTTGTTCATGACTGATGACAGGAAGGCCGTCAGGAAACCGGTGCCCAGCGTGGCACCCCAGACGCCGTGCTCCGCAAGGCGGTTCAGGATGGCAGAGAGATAATCGGTCAGCCCGGCGTTACGCAGGCCATACACGACGAGGTACATGCCGAGCGAGAAAATCACTATCTGCCAGGGCGCGCCCTTCAGCACTTTGCGGGTATCAATAGCGTGTCCTTTACGCGCAACCAGCCAGAGAATAAATGCCGCCACTGCCGCGACAAGACTGACCGGCACGCCGAGCGGCTCCAGACCAAAAAAGCCCGCCAGCAGCAGAAGCAGCACCAGCCAGCCGGTTTTAAAGGTCCGCATGTCACGGATAGCTTCACGTGGTGTTTTCAGCTTTGCCAGCTCATAGGTTGCCGGGATGTCTTTGCGAAAAAACAGGTGCAGCATCACCAGCGTGGCCGCCACTGAGGCAATATTCACCGGCCCCATGACGGAGGCATACTCGCTGAAGCCCAGCTTAAAGAAGTCCGCCGTCACGATGTTGACCAGGTTCGACACGATGAGAGGCAGGCTGGACGTGTCCGCGATAAAGCCAGCCGCCATCACAAATGCCAGCGTGGCTCCCGGGCTGAAGCCCAGCGCCAGAAGCATGGCAATGACGATGGGCGTCAGGATAAGCGCCGCGCCGTCATTGGCGAACAGCGCCGCGACCACCCCACCCAGCAGAACAATATATGTGAACAGCAGCCTGCCTTTACCGTCTCCCCAGCGGGAAACGTGCAGTGCTGACCACTCAAAAAAGCCGGACTCATCTAACAGCAGGCTGATAATGATGACCGCAATAAATGTGGCCGTGGCATTCCAGACAATCTGCCAGACGACCGGAATATCACCGATATGAACCACGCCGGTCAGCAGCGCCAGCACGGCCCCGATACAGGCACTCCAGCCAATACTGATTCCTTTCGGCTGCCAGATAACCAGTACCAGCGTCAGGATAAAAATTGCTCCCGCCAGAAACATACACTCTCCTTTAATACTGTACCTGTCATAACGGGCACAGTGAGCTTACGAAAATATATATGTTAAATCACATATGTTTTATTAAATTTTTAAATGCAGACAGGCTTGCCGTTAGTCGTTGAGTTGCCCCAATCAGCCTGCAGACTGAGGCGATGAATGTCATCCCGCTGACACAGATAAGCCTGTTCAATCACAACTGCCGCCCAGGCAGGCATGTGAGGTGACAGCCGGTAATAAATCCATTTGCCTTCCCGCCTGTCGATAAGCAGGCCTGCATCTCTGAGCAAAGCAAGATGGCGGGAAATTTTAGGCTGGCTTTCTTTCAGTATAAGCGTCAGCTCACACACGCAGAGTTCGCCTTTTTCACGCAAAAGCAGGACAAGGTTTAAACGCGTTTCGTCAGACAGCCCCTTGAAAAGCTGAAGAGGAGAAAGTTGTGGCATGATATTTCCCGGTAGCAGGCGAAAAAAAGCAGTGTGACTTTCAACTAAAAGGACGTCAATATATATTCATAAATTCATATGTGTAAGTCCGGGCATGCTCTGCTTATGTCTGCCCTTAGCCATGCGCAGGCATTATCAATTATGCCCATTTTTGCTGCTGTCACCGACCCTGTTCTGCACGCTGAAACGTTGATCTCTCACCGCTTTCGTTTATAGTTTATCGCCTGTCCTGATAAGATCGGGCTTCGCCGTCAGCGCACCTTCACACGGTTCCGCTGGCATAATTCAGTCCTGAAGGCACCTTTTGCCGTAAAGGAGTACTTAAAAAATCATGCGTCTTACGCCACCCTGAGTCGTAACCCTCCCCTGTCGCACTGAGTAGTCTCAGTCGCGCACTCAAAAACATCCCGTCTGCGGATGTGCTTTTTCGTACCTGAATTTTTTGCCCTCACGGGCTGACTGTATTCAAAATCTGAGAAATTACTATGCTGCTGTCCTCGACGCGTAAGGACTGGCTGGGCAACGTCCGTGGTGACGTGCTCGCCGGTATTGTCGTCGCGCTCGCGCTCATTCCTGAAGCGATCGCGTTTTCCATCATTGCCGGAGTAGACCCGCAGGTCGGCCTCTACTCGGCGTTCTGTATTCCCGTGGTTATGGCCATCTTTGGCGGACGCCCCGCGATGATTTCATCGGCCACCGGCGCGATGGCGCTGCTGATGATAACCCTGGTGAAAGATCACGGCCTGCAGTATCTGCTCGCCGCCTCTGTGCTCACCGGCCTGCTGCAGCTGGCCGCCGGCTACCTGAAGCTTGGCAGCCTGATGCGCTACGTATCGCGCTCGGTCGTGACCGGATTCGTCAACGCGCTCGCCATTCTGATTTTCATGGCGCAGCTGCCGGAGCTGACCAACGTGACCTGGCACGTGTATGCGCTCACCGCCGCAGGTCTGGCAATCATCTACCTCTTTCCGTACCTGAATAAAACCATCCCCTCTCCCCTGATCTGCATCATCGTGCTGACCGCCATTTCCATGTGGCTGCACCTCGACGTGCGCACCGTGGGTGACATGGGCAAGCTGCCGGACAGCCTGCCGGTATTCCTCATTCCTGACATCCCGCTTAACCTCGATACGCTGCTGATTATTCTGCCGTATTCCGCCGGACTTGCCGTTGTGGGGCTGCTGGAGTCGATGATGACAGCAACCATCGTGGACGACATGACCGACACGCCGAGCGATAAAAACCGCGAATGCAAGGCGCAGGGTATTGCCAATATCTGCACCTCGTTCATCGGCGGCATGGCGGGCTGCGCCATGATTGGCCAGTCGGTGATCAACGTGAAGTCCGGCGGACGCGGGCGTCTTTCCACGCTAACGGCGGGCGTGGTGCTGCTGTTAATGGTGGTATTCCTGCGCCAGTGGGTGTCACAGATACCGATGGCGGCGCTGGTCGCAGTCATGATCATGGTGTCCATCGGCACTTTCTCATGGCGCTCCATTACCGACCTGCGCCGCCATCCGCTGTCAACCAGCGTGGTCATGCTGGCAACCGTGGCCGTGGTGGTGGCAACCGACAATCTGGCCTTCGGCGTGCTGACCGGGGTGCTGATTGCCTCGCTGAACTTTGCCACCAAGGTAGCGCGCTTCATGACGGTCAGGTCGTCACTGGAGGGAGATACCCGGATCTATACCGTGACCGGCCAGGTCTTTTTTGCCTCCGCCGATCGCTTTATGAGTCACTTTGACTTCAGGGAAGCGGCAGAGCGCGTGGTTATTGACGTCACGCACGCCCACTTCTGGGACATCACCTCCGTAAGCGCGCTGGACAGGGCGGTGATTAAGTTCCGCCGCGAAGGCGCTGAGGTGGAAATACTCGGCATGAACGACGCCACCCGTACCCTCGTTGACCGCTTCGGCGTGCATGACAAGCCGGAAGAGGCGGAAAAACTGATGGGCGGTCACTAACCGACAGGAGATTCAGCTATGAACAATACCGTTGTGGCCTGCGTGGACGGTTCGCCGTCAACCGGGCCGGTCTGTGACTACGCGGCATGGGCCGCAGCCGGCCTTTCTGCGCCGCTGGCCCTGCTGCACGTGCTGGAAAAAGACGGTCATCCGGCCGTCTCTGACCTGAGCGGCAGCATTGGGATAGACAGCAAAGAGCTGCTGACCGAAGAGCTTGTGCGCGTGGAGGGCGAGCGCAGTCGTCTCCTCATGGCGCAGGGGAAAGCTATCCTGGCCGCCTGCGCAGAGCGGCTGACCCGGACGGGACTCCCGGAGGTACGCCAGCTGCAGATGCACGGCGCGCTGGACGAAATTCTTGCCGGGCTGGATGGCGTCAGGCTGATGGTGCTCGGGCGACGAGGCGCGGAACACCCCGTGGGCAGCCAGCTGGAAAGCGTCATCCGCCTGCAGAAAGCGCCCGTGCTGGTCGTGCCGGAAACGTTCAGCGCGCCATCCCGGGTGCTCTTTGCCTGGGACGGCAGCGACGCCAGCCGCAGAAATCTGACCAGTCTGACCGTGAGCCCGCTGCTTCGGGGCCTGACCTGCCATATCGTAATGGTGAACGGCGACGATGCTTCACTCCTCGATGCACAACTGATACTGCAGGCGGCCGGCATTGATGCAGAGTCCCGGATTATTAAGGATGAATCAGTCTCGCGCGGCCTGTGCCGTTACGCGGAGGAGAACGGCACGGACCTGATCGTGATGGGAGCCTGGGGACACTCCCGGCTGCGCCGGTTCTTTATCGGCAGCCACACCACGTCGATGCTGTCTGAAAGCCGCCATCCCCTGCTGATGCTGCGGTAAACTTTACGGGCCTGCAACCCAGGTCCTTTTCATAACGCGCCTCCGGAACATCAGTCCCGGAGGCGTTCATTTGTGCGGTGCCTTTATCAGCCGCGTTCAGGGAATACCATGCGTCAGCTGTTTCGCTTTATGTACCAGCACGGCAGTCATCTCGCTTTCGGCGCAATACTGATGGCGATGTCGAGTTTCGGGCAGACTTACTTTGTTTCGCTTTACGGGCAGGACCTGCGTCAGGCCTTCGGGCTCAGCGATGGTGGTCTGGGCGGGCTGTATGCTGCAGGCACAGTAATGAGCGCCGTCACCCTGACCTGGGTGGGCCGGCTGATTGATTACACCACCACCCGGTTGTTTACCCTGGCCGTTACCCTGCTGCTGGTGACGGCGTGTCTGCTGGTATCCGGCGCGCAGGCGGCGTGGATGCTTTGTGCAGGCTTCTACCTGCTTCGCCTTGGCGGACAGGGTCTGATGGTACATACCGCCCTGACCGCGACCGCCCGCCAGTTCCCGCTGGACGCCGGCAAGGCACTGGGCGCCATCGCACTGGGCCTGTCGATGGCGCAGGCACTGTTTCCAGTTGCGGTCGTACAGATTAACCACCTGACGGGATGGCGCACGGCCTGGCTGATAAACGCAGTGGTTCTGGTAGCCGGCGTTGCGCTGGCTGTCAGCTGTCTTCCGCGCGCTGCCGAAAAGCCGCTGCGGACCTTCAAAAAGCGAGGCGCAGAGAAGGCTCGAGAGATTTCAGTATGGAAAGACCGGAACCTGCTCCTGGCGCTGCCAGTGGTACTCGCGTCACCTTTCATCACCACGGGGTTTTTTTTTCATCAGGCGCGCCTGGCAGAGGAAAAAGGGTGGGCGCTGTCGTGGGTTGCTGCATGGTTTATTGCCTACGCTGTTACGCAGGCGGCTTCCCTGCTGTCATTTGGTCCGCTGATTGATAGGCTATCGCCGCGCCGGTTGCTGCCGTGGTTTCTGCTGCCGCAGGGAGCTGGAATGCTGGCGCTGTGGCTCAGTAACAGTCAGTGGGTCGCGCCGTTTTATCTCATCATGACCGGCGTATCGTCAGCCATTGCCTCTACGCTGGCGACCGCGCTGTGGGTGCAGCTGTTCGGTCCTGCACAGCTGGCAAAAGTGCGCTCAGCCGTTGAGGCAGGCACCGTTCTCGCCAGTGGAGCCTCGCCGGTTATCATGGGCGTGCTGATCGACCATCATGTCGCTCTCAGGATACAGGCTCTGATATGCCTGGCCTTCATTCTAGCTGCAAGCCTGCTCGCAATCCTGATTAAAGCAGCCAGTCCTGAGGACATAAATCGCTGAATACAGGGAACTCATAACAGGCGAAAGTGCATTAAGTAAATTCAAATCTGTACCGAAGCAGGCTGCGTCCCCCTTGATTAAGGATAGCGTTGCATCGACCAGTTGAACTCACAGCTCATAGCGGACATTGCACCCGTATCTGTCCACGCTGTGCCAGAAGCGAACGTTAACGTTTCCCCCTGTTACCTAGGTAATAGGGGGTATCCTGCTTACGGTTGCATCATCTTAAGAGAAAGCCGCACAGAGGCGGCTTGACATTATTTACGTGGTTTACCTGCATCCGAGCGCTTCTCTCGAACTCTTCCATCGTTGTTACGATCACGGGGTTGGGTGCCACCGCCAGGTTTAGGAACAACTACGCCAGGATTGAGTGGTCTTCTATCCGCCATAATTCCATTTCCTAATAGAATGGCAAAAGTGCCGCCTTTTTTGATACGCCTGGTATCGTGACCTTTCAATCTCGATAAGAAGATATGTTGCGCGGCATCATCTTTTTCCCGCTTTTCGCTCATAGCGGACCTTAAAGCACCAATAATTTCTGTAGACTTTCCATTCCACATAAACGGCGACATGTCGGCACGCATGATGGCCATCCTGGGCGAGATGGCCGCAGGACAGGAAGTCTATTCCATCGATGAGTCATTTCTGGACGTTACCGGCATTGGCAATCTAATCCCGCTTGAGACGTT
>Ga0308167_1003580_pt1 | contig 12252 bp, 10 predicted proteins | sample PhyCR1_2_FD_202138 | JGI IMG/M metagenome (GOLD analysis project Ga0308167, IMG submission 202138) | Phyllosphere microbial communities from UC Gill Tract Community Farm, Albany, California, United States - DLSLRC.R1 | ecosystem: Host-associated > Plants > Phyllosphere > Unclassified | place... | reverse complement strand
ACGGCGGGCTATGGCAGTACCCAGACGGCGCGAGAAGGCAGTGACCTCACCGCGGGTTATGGCAGTACCTCTACGGCGGGTGCCGACAGTTCAATCATTGCAGGCTACGGCAGCACCCAGACCGCCAGCTATCACAGCAGCCTGACGGCGGGCTATGGCAGTACCCAGACGGCGCGCGAGCAGAGTGTGCTGACGACGGGCTATGGCAGCACCTCAACCGCCGGTGCCGACAGCTCATTAATCGCGGGCTACGGCAGCACCCAGACTGCCGGGTACAACAGCATCCTGACCGCCGGTTACGGCAGTACCCAGACGGCGCAGGAGCGCAGCGATCTGACGACCGGCTACGGCAGTACCTCAACCGCCGGGGCCGACAGCTCATTAATTGCGGGCTATGGCAGCACCCAGACTGCCGGGTACAACAGCATCCTGACCGCCGGTTACGGCAGTACCCAGACGGCGCAGGAGCAGAGCGATCTGACGACCGGCTACGGCAGCACTTCGACGGCGGGTTACGACAGTTCGCTGATTGCGGGCTACGGCAGCACCCAGACCGCGGGCTATCACAGCATTCTGACAGCCGGTTACGGCAGTACCCAGACGGCGCAGGAGCGCAGCGATCTGACGACCGGCTACGGCAGCACCTCGACGGCGGGTTACGACAGCTCGTTAATCGCGGGCTACGGCAGCACCCAGACCGCGGGCTATCACAGCATTCTGACAGCCGGTTACGGCAGTACCCAGACGGCGCAGGAGCGCAGCGATCTGACGACCGGCTACGGCAGCACCTCGACGGCGGGTTATGACAGTTCGCTGATTGCGGGCTACGGCAGCACCCAGACCGCGGGCTATCACAGCATTCTGACAGCCGGTTACGGCAGTACCCAGACGGCGCAGGAGCGCAGCGATCTGACGGCAGGCTACGGCAGCACCTCGACGGCGGGTGCAGACAGTTCGCTGATTGCGGGCTACGGCAGCACCCAGACCGCGGGCTACAACAGCATTCTGACGGCGGGCTACGGCAGTACCCAGACGGCGCAGGAGAATAGCGATCTCACGACCGGCTACGGCAGTACCTCGACGGCAGGCTATGAGAGTTCGTTGATTGCCGGTTATGGCAGCACCCAGACAGCCAGTTTTAAAAGTACGCTGATGGCCGGTTACGGGAGTTCGCAGACTGCCCGGGAAGAGAGTTCGTTGACTGCCGGATATGGTAGTACCTCGATGGCCGGTTATGACAGCTCATTGATTGCCGGTTACGGCAGCACCCAGACTGCCGGTTATTAAAGCACGCTGACAGCCGGTTATGGCAGCACGCAAACGGCAGAACACAGCAGCACGCTGACGGCAGGTTACGGCAGTACCTCAACGGCGGGCGCAGACAGCTCCCTGATTGCAGGCTACGGCAGTACGCTGACCAGCGGTATTCGTAGCTTCCTGACGGCGGGCTATGGCAGTACGTTAATCAGCGGGCTTCGCAGCGTACTTACCGCCGGTTACGGAAGCAGCCTGATTTCCGGCAGACGCAGTAGCTTAACGGCGGGATATGGCAGTAACCAGATCGCCAGCCATCGAAGCTCGTTGATTGCTGGCCCGGAAAGTACACAGATCACGGGCAACCGCAGCATGCTGATTGCGGGAAAAGGCAGCTCACAAACGGCGGGTTATCGCAGCACATTAATCTCCGGGGCAGACAGTGTGCAAATGGCTGGAGAGCGCGGCAAGCTGATCGCGGGTGCAGACAGCACCCAAACCGCCGGGGATCGCAGCAAGCTTCTGGCAGGCAACAACAGTTATCTCACCGCAGGCGATCGCAGCAAACTGACCGCAGGCAATGAATGCATACTCATGGCGGGGGATCGAAGCAAGTTGACGGCGGGCATCAACAGCATTCTTACTGCGGGATGCCGCAGCAAACTGATAGGGAGCAATGGCTCAACGCTGACGGCCGGGGAGAATTCAACCCTGATTTTTCGCTGCTGGGATGGAAAGCGTTACACCAATGTGGTTGCCAAAACCGGAAAGGGGGGAATAGAAGCGGATATGCCTTACCAGATGGATGAAGACAATAATATCGTGAATAAACCCGAAGAATAATCGTCTTAGCCTGGAGGGATTATTGTGGTGCATAGGGGAAAAGCATGTCAGCGTATTTTACCCAGCGCGCAGAATAACCTGAAAAAACAGAGCATCGTTATCCGGCCTGTTATTTATCTTTTTCTGAACACAATAAACCTTCATTGGCCGGCCTGTTTGGGTGGTGCCTGACCCGGCCATTAACAGGAGTGATAAGCAAAAGGCTCAATGCTGAGCCTCTGCAAAAACACATGATTATTCAGGGACGCCAGACGGTGCCGTCCGGGGTGCGGGCCATCGTCCAGCCAGGATTGCCGCCCTCACAGGGGAATTTCGCCGCCAGCGCCTCATTAATATCTATACCCAAACCTGGCTTATCATTAACGTAAGCATAGCCCTGCTCAACCTCAGGGCAGCCCGGAAATACCTCACGCAGCGCATCATTCATTGGCGTGTATTCCTGAATGCCGAAGTTGGGTGAGCTCAGATCCAGATGCATATTGGCGCAAACCCCAACCGGTGAAATATCGCCGGGGCTGTGCCAGGCGGTGCGAACCCCATTTAATTCACTGTAAATGGCGATTTTTTTCGCCGGTGTGATACCGCCAATCGAGCTAATGTGGCAGCGGATGTAATCAATCAGTTTATTGTCGATCAACGGCTTCCACTCATTCACATTGACGAACAGCTCGCCCATTGAAATCGGCGTGGAAGATTGCTGGCGCAACATCTTCAGCCACTCGGTATTCTCGGGTGCCACCGGATCTTCAAGGAAGAAAAGCTGATAAGGCTCCAGCGCTTTGGCCATATGAATCGCGTTAATTGGGGTAATACGTTCATGAGCATCATGGAGTAGCTCCACGGTGAAACCCAGCTTATTGCGCAGATGATCAAACAGGCGTGGAATGCTTTTCGCGTAGGCTTCTGGATCAAAATAGATCCCCGGCGCTTTGTTACGTGGCGAGCGCTTGGGTTGAATATTTTTCGCTTTCACCATGCGGGTGGCAATCAGCCTCAGGTCGTCGGTACCCGCACCGCCATACATGCCCATCTGGCAGCGAATATACTGATAACCTTCCTCCATTTTGGCGCGTGCGCTGTCCTCCACTTCGGCTTCATCTGCGCCATCAGTGTGCACATAGAGCGCGATACCGTCGCGACATTTCCCGCCCAGCAGCTCATAAACCGGCAGGCCGGCCTGCTTACCTTTGATATCCCATAGCGCCATATCAATGCCGGAAAGGGCGTTATTCATTACCGGACCGTTACGCCAGTAGCCACTCACGGCGGCGGACTGCCAGATATCTTCGATCCTGGCGGGATCTTTACCAATCAGAAACGGGGCAAGGTACTCGTCAATGGCACTTTGCACGGCATAGATGCGTTGCGTGAAGGTGGCGCAGCCCAAACCATATAACCCTGGCTCATTGGTTTCGATTTTAACCACCACCAGATCGATTCCGCCCGGCGCAGTCAAAATTGTTTTCACGTTGGTGATAAACAGATTACTCACAATAGCTCCTTAATTTTCAGAACATTAGCCGCCACCGTACTCATCGCTGCTGCTCACGGCTCAAAGGTATGTTGTCATACAACATGTTCTTTTTATCACAAAGCTTGCCGATTTCATTTTTGTCCTGCCGCTTTTGTGACAGCGATCGACTGAATCACCTTTCTGTAAATAATTTATGTTTATATTAATATTATACAATCAGTTAGCTGAGTTTTTGTTAATGCTTTGTGATGCGCGCCTCATAAACACGCATTGTGTATTGATTTAATCTGCTCGTAAATTCACCTTAATAAGATAGTTGTCATACATATTTAAAGGTGAAACATGACTGCAATGTTCGACCTGACCGGTAAAACGGCCTTAATAACCGGTTCCTCCCGGGGGCTGGGTTTTGCCTACGCGGAAGCGCTGGCCGCTGCCGGCGCGCAGGTTATTTTGAACGGTACGCGTGAAGCCGTTCTGACTGACGCCGTGGCACAGCTCGCCAATAAAGGCTTTGGCGTAACCGGAATGGTATTTGATGTCACGAGTGAAAGTGCCATAGAAGAGGCGTTCTCCAGTCTGGACGAGCAGGGGATCGCGGTCGATATCTTAATTAATAACGCCGGGATTCAGTACCGCAAACCCATGCTGGAGCTGGAGCTGGAAAACTGGCAAAAGGTGATTGATACCAACCTGACCAGCGCCTTTCTGGTGTCTCGCGCGGCGGCAAAACGCATGATCGCCCGTAATCGTGGCGGAAAAATCATTAATGTCGGCTCGCTGACCAGCCAGGCGGCTCGACCAACGGTCGCACCTTATACCGCCGCCAAGGGCGGCATTAAGATGTTGACCTGCTCAATGGCAGCCGAATGGGCGCAGTTTAATATCCAGACCAATGCGATTGGGCCGGGCTACATCTTGACGGATATGAACAGTGCGCTGGTCAATGATGCCCAGTTCGACAGTTGGGTGAAAAGTAGCAACCCTTCGCAGCGTTGGGGACGACCCGAAGAAGTGGCGGGTACGGCCGTTTTTCTTTCATCGCCTGCCTCAGATTATATCAATGGTCAGATTATTTACGTGGATGGCGGCTGGCTGGCTGTGTTGTAAGCCTCATTGACCCGAGAAGAGGAAAAAGATGTGCATAGCGTAATGACTCATGCCTGTGTGGCAAAGGGCAAAAAAGAGATTGTGGTTGAACAGCGCGAGCTGAAATATTCGGATGATGATGTCGTTGTGAAAGTGGAATGCGGCGGTATCTGCGGCTCTGATATTCACTATTACCACGAAGGGCGCGCCGGATTATCGGTGATCACACAACCGCTGGTGATTGGTCATGAATTTGTGGGGCGCATTTTTCATGCCCCGGCCGCTTCGTCGCTACAGCCGGGGCAAAAAGTCGCGATTAATCCCTCTCAGCCTTGTGGGCGGTGTGAGTATTGTCGGGCAGGTAAGCAGAATGCCTGCGCCACCATGCGGTTTATGGGGAGCGCCCAGTTTACCCCGCATGTAAACGGGGGATTTGCACAGTATGTCGTGGTGCCTGCGCAACAGTGCGTGGCGTACGATGAGCAGGTTCCGTCCAGCGTCATGGCCGTTGCCGAGCCAACGGCGGTAGTGATCCATGCGCTCAATGTGGCAGGCAGTATCGTGGGTAAAAAGGTGCTGGTGATGGGCGCGGGCCCCATAGGCGCATTAGCGATTGCGGCGGCAAGAGCTTCCGGCGCGGCAGAGATTGTGGCGTTTGATCTGAGCGAGCGTTGCCGCCGTATTGCGGTGGAAATGGGGGCTGACGCGGCGGTGGATGCAAGCGATCAGGCCGCCGTTGCCCGCTACGGTGAAAACCGGGGATATTTTGACGTCACGCTGGAAGCCAGCGGCGCAGAAGCGGCGATTGAATCCAGTATTCTGGTAACGCGACCAGGCGGCGTTGTGGTTCAAATAGGCATGGGAAAAAGTCCGCTTAATTTTCCTGTGGCACAGATGCTGGTAAAAGAAATAAGTTGGAAAGGCTCCTTCCGCTTTATTGATGAATTTGACGTTGCGGTTAAATGGCTGGAAAAAGGCATTATCGATCCGCGTCCAATTCTCTCCGGTCATTATGACTATCACGATATTGAGGCGGCATTAAATGCGGCCAGTGATAAAACGCAACATTCAAAAGTATTAGTTCAGTTTTCATAAAAGACACTAAAACAAGTCGTCATGACTGTGGCTAAAAAACAGCAGTAATTATCGCGGGTGAAAATAAGCTCACGCTCGCGTGAGCGGCGCTCGCCTGTCATTTAATGGTCTGTTAACGCATCGTCGACCTCAGGGTGAAAGCATGAGTCATTCAAATACCAACACCACCAAACGTAATACGTCTGATCTTGTCAGGGCCTCCGTGTCAGGATGGCTGGGTACAACGTTAGAGTTTATGGATTTTCAGCTCTATTCTCTTGGTGCGGCATTAGTTTTTCATGAAGTGTTTTTTCCCGAACAGTCCGGTGCAATGGCGCTGATTCTGGCAATGGGAACCTACGGTGCCGGTTATATTGCACGAATCGTCGGGGCCGTTTTTTTTGGTAAAATGGGCGACCGCGTTGGCCGTAAAAAAGTCCTGTTTATTACCATCGCCTTAATGGGCGTGAGTACCACCTTAATTGGTGTATTACCGACCTATCAGCAGGTGGGCATTTTAGCGCCCTTACTGCTGGTCGCACTGCGTATTATTCAGGGCTTAGGCGCCGGTGCAGAAATATCGGGTGCCAGCACGATGCTGGCTGAATATGCACCTAAAGGTAAAAAGGGCATTATCGCCTCGCTGGTTGCGATGGGAACCAACTGCGGTACCTTGAGTGCAACGGCAATCTGGGCGGCCATGTTCTTCTTCTTCACCAATGACGACGTGATTGCCTGGGCATGGCGCATTCCTTTCCTGGCCAGTTTCGTGGTGATGGGCTTTGCTATCTGGCTGCGCTTTAACCTGAAAGAAAGCCCGGTGTTTGAAAATGTCGCCCAATCCGCCACCGTTAAGCCCCACGAACAGCCAAGCCAGTCCGTTTTCCCGTTAATGAAGGGCAAAGCCTTCTGGATTGCTACCGGGTTGCGATTTGGTCAGGCGGGTAACTCAGGCATTATCCAGACGTTTCTGGCGGGTTATATGGTCCAGACGCTGTTGTTCAACAAGGCGGTTCCCACTGATGCCATCATGGTGAGTTCGGTCATTGGTTTTCTGTCCATTCCCCTTATCGGCTGGCTGTCAGACCGGATAGGGCGTCGAATTCCCTACCGCATACTGACGCTGGGCTCGATTATTCTGGCTTACCCGATGATTTCGCTGATCGTCGATAAAGCGCAGTCCGTCAGTACCATCATGGTTTGCCTGATCGTGATCCACAACATTGCCGTATTAGGCCAGGCAGCGATTGAAGGGATCACCATGGCGGAGATGTTTGGTTCCAGAAACCGTTTTGCTCAGATGGCTATCTCGAAGGAAATCGGAGGGCTGTTTGCCACCGGATTAGGGCCGCTGCTGGCTGGCATTTTCTGCCAGCTCACGGGCTCATGGTATCCGATTGCGGTCATGTTGATCTGCTACTCCTGTATTGGTCTGGTGGCATCACTGGTTATGCCTGAGGTGGCCGATCGGGATCTTACCGTGGAGGCTGATGCGTCAGGCGGCGTACCTGCGGGTCGTCAGCACATTGCCCCCACGCTGCGGGCAGGAAGCGGCGAGTGATGTCTGGGGCTGGGTGTTAGCGCAGGACTTTGTTGTAACGCATGAGATAGAATGGCGTCATGTAGGACATCATATGAGACAGTGCTGTGAGCATAAAATCCATTCAGAAACAGAACGTCGTTAACGAAGTGTTCGAGCAAATTAAGGCCAGGCTACTGGACGGTAGCTGGTCTGCAGGCACGCGTTTGCCTTCTGAAGCGGAGCTGACGCACTCTTTTAATGTAAGCCGCGTCAGTATCAGGAGTGCGGTCCAACGCCTGCGCGATCTCGGCATTGTGATTACGCGTCAGGGCAGCGGCAGCTATGTGTGTGAAGACTTTTCGCCGCACATGCTCAACAATAACGCCAGACCGTTAATGCATCTGAGCCGGGAAGCGTTTAACGACATGATGGTCTTTCGCCAGACCGTTGAGTTTAAATGTGTTGAGCTGGCCGTGGAACACGCGACGGAAGAGGATATCGGCCTGTTGGAGCACGCGCTCAATAATATGCTCATCAACAAAGGCGATTATAAGAAGTACTCGGAAGCGGATTACGACTTTCATCTGGCGATTATCCGTGCCTCTCATAACAGTGTGTTTTACAACGTGATGAAGTCCATTAAAGATATTTATTACTATTATCTTGAGGAGCTGAATCGCTCACTGGGCATCACGCTTGAAAGCGTTGAAGCACATATCAAAGTGTTTATGGCGATTAAAAACCGTGACGCCTCCTCGGCGGTACAAGTGCTTAACGAGGCGATGAAACACAACGTGGTCGCGATAGAGATGATTAAAAAAGAGGAAGGTCATTAGGACGCACGTTTCTGTGCGGCTAAGGCTATCTCGCTGTCCGTCGGGTGAGGACAGGAAAACAAGATTCACCGGCTGCTTTGTGCTTTTATCTTGTGCTCTGCCTGTCCGTTTATCACCTGCCACGCCACGGTCATTGCGTGACGCGTTCAGGGATGAAGGCGTGCCGATCAGGATGGCAAGGTGTTATTCAGCACGGATCAGCAGAATAAAAAAGGGAGCCAACAGGCTCCCTCGTCGATCAATGCAGACAGCACTGCTTGTATTTTTTACCGCTGCCACAGGGGCAGGGATCGTTCCTGCCCGGCTGTTTTTCCGCCGTTATCGGCTGCTGTATCTGTGGAATGGCTTCTGGCTGTGAGATCCAGTAATCATGAAGCGCCAGCGCGGCAGGGCAAATCGCATCAATGCTGCTTTCCATTTCTTCTGGCGTGAGTGCATCCACCTTTTCCAGGTTCTCTTCGAGACCATGTAAGGCGATAGCGTCCAGTGACGTCTGAAGCTCCGCGGGAAGCGCAGACCAGTCCGTTAATGCCACGCCACGCATGTAGCCGTAGCACCACTCTTCAACCACGGTAAATTCCAGCCCTTCCATTTCGCGTACGCCAAACAGCGGTTCAAACTGTTCCGGAAACTCAGATAAGCGGTCAGCAATGTCATTCATATGCTGAAAGCTGAGTTCCATAAAGCGCGTCATTTCACGCTCATTACTCCATTTAGGAATATGTTTTTCGCCGCCCCAGAGCGCAATTAACCACCGGCTGGGTTCTACCGTTGTTGGGCCTGAAAGCACGGCGGTAAGCAGGCCGTCCAGTTCGGAGACGTCAAGAATCGACGCTTCACTGCCGTATTTTTCCAGCATATCTTCGAGCCATTGCAGCTCTTTTTCGCTTAACGGGCCTTCTTTCATGGGTATCTCCGGGCGTATCTGGTGCAGCAGAAAATTTACTGCGTGTAAAAACGCGCAGTGTACACGCTTATTGCGCTAATGGCAGCGTCGTCAGATTGCCCTGAGCGTCAACAGACTCGGCAGAGGCATTACCTCACCCGCTATGTTACTCTCCGCGACCTGCAACGCGCTTTGCTGCACGATCGGGGTTATCTGGCGCTAGCCTGCTTCGTTTCTCTGAAGGAGGTTTGTATCAGGCGACAACCTGTTGCCTGAAAAGCATCATCAGAGGCATAAAGATTCGGCTACGTCGTGCCGATATAAGCACCGCGGTAACGCCGGCATGATGCTGATATGAACGTTCGTCAGTGCCTGATAACAACAATAAGATGGGCGCGAGTGAGTGACCAGAAAAGAGTATAAAACCCGGAGGTTATCCGGCCTGTTGAGCGGATGCAGCCGTCTGTTTAAGCGCAGCGCTATGCTGATAATCTGTACGTTGTTGTTAGCCGCCTGCGGAACGCTGTCGCAAACCTCTGCGCCGACAGGCGACAGGCTTTATCTGACGCACAGCGACTTCCATGACAACCTGGACGATCTGGTGCGCCATTATATGCAGCGCAAACAGGTGTCCGGCATCAGCATCGCCATTATCCACCATCACAATCCCACCCTGTTTTACAGCGCTGGCGTCACCGATGACGTACATCGCTATCCGATTACGCCTGATACCTTATTTGCGCTCGGCTCACTGAGTAAAGGCGTGACCGCAGAAGTCATTATCGAACAGGTTAACGAAGGCCAACTGCACTGGAATGACACACTGGCCGATTTACTGCCCTCTGACGTCAGGTTAAGTCAGGATGCACGCCATATCACGTTGTTACAGTTGGTGACCCATACGTCCGGTCTGCCGCGTCAGGATATGGATTTGCCGATGTTTATGCAGTTTATTGGCTATCTGCGTAGCGGTCAGAATTTTTATGGCAACCTGGATAGTGATGCGGTGCTGGAATACCTGGCCGATTTTTCTGCCCCGCGTCAGCGGGTGCCGCAATACTCTAACCTTGGCTATGCGCTGCTGGGCTATATTTTGCGAGAACGGTGCCACAATGATATTGAAACGCTAGCCCGCCAACGAATTTTCCGACCCCTGGGAATGAATAACACCGGCTTTGTGCCTGAACGGTTAAGCGGTTTTGCCACGCGCGCGTTAGGTCATGCTGGCGATCAGCCAAAGTTTATCCCGCGCGGTGACCTTACCCCGGACTGGCGTTTCCATCGTAATATGGTCGCGGCTGGCAGCCTTTACAGTAACGCACGGGATCTGAGCGTCTATCTGCGTGCACATCTCAACGCCGTCGCCGATCCTGCGCTCAACCGGGCTTTTGCAGAGGTCAATAAAGGCGTTTATCAGCAGGGCTCGCAAACGCAGAACATCGCCTGGGTAACAGACAGGCTGGCAGGAAGAAATGTGACTTATCAGGTCGGTTATATTGGTGGTTATTCTGCCTTTATTGGCTTTGACAGGCAGGCTGGCAATGCCATCGTGGTCCTGCAAAACGCGTTTAACTGGAGTAACTATCTTGGTATCACATTGCTGCTTAACCTGGCAGAGAAAGACAGGTAAGGTATAGGTTGGGTCCGGAATGAGTCGTGATTCCTTACACTTACCTTTATGAGTGACGGAACCGCAACCCTGTTTAGATTGTCTTCAGAGTAGTCTACTGTTATTAAAATCAATTCAATGTGGAAATTATTATGCGCAGGACTCAAATTGCTTTTATTTCAGCTGGTTTACTGTTCGGCTCGCTGAGCCTGATTCCCGCGGCCCAGGCTGCGGGTGAAACCACCGATAACGTGCCACCGCCACCGCAGGTTCAGCCAGCCGATCCCGCTGCTCAGCCTGGCGATAACAACGCGCAACCTGGTGCGGGCACCGCCCAGCCTGGCACCGCACCTGCCCAGCCGCAGGCACCGATGAGTTCTGACTCCAATGACGGTATTACCCCAACAACGCCTTCGCAGTCAGCTGGCAATCCGGGTAAGCCGAATTACGATCTCAGCACCATTATCATCGATTATAAAGAGCATAAAATCGGTGATACCGTGCCAGACAAGTATCGGAGCAAGACTTACACCATCACTGAGTGGCAGAAACGCAACTTGCCTGCGCCTCAGCCAGATACGCACTGGGCTTATATCAATGCCAATTACATTCTGATCACCAACGACACCGGTAAGATCGTTATGGGTAAATCTGGCGATATCTTCTTCCGCGGATAATCCTGCGGCGTTATGTCAGCAGGAATCGCTTCAACGGCCTCATTAAGAGGCCGTTTTCTTTTTTCTGTCTGTTTTTTATCTGTGGTGACTTCTCAACTTCTCTGCAACATGGCAACGTATTTTTACTAACCGCACAGAAGGAGGCCAAATGTCACAGCACGTCAATCAGTATGGTCAACCGGTAGGGCAATCGCTGCCTGACTGGCAGCCACGTCCTTTACCTCAGCGTGAGGTGTTTCAGGGGCAGGTTTGCCGTCTGGAACCTTTTAGTGTCGCGGCGCATGCGAATGCGCTCTGGCAGGCCTGGTCGTTAGCCGAAGATGGCCGTGACTGGACCTACCTTTCTGAGGGACCGTTTAATGATGAAGCCGCCTGGTTAGCCCATGCCAGTACAATGGAGGAGAGCCGGGACCCGTTGCATTTCAGCGTCATTGATGTTGAAACCGGTCAGGCCGTCGGTACGTTGTCGCTGATGCGTATCGATGCGGCAAATGGGGCGATGGAAGTGGGATATGTCACCTTTTCCCGCTTGCTAAAGCAGACAAGAATGGCGACCGAAGCGCATTTTCTGTTGATGCGTTACGCCTTTGAGCAACTTGGCTACCGGCGCTATGAGTGGAAATGTGACAGTTGCAATCTGCCCTCACGCCGGGCCGCGCTTCGTTTAGGGTTTCGTTATGAAGGTGAATTTCGTCAGGCGCGGGTTTATAAAGGTCGCACGCGCAATACCTGTTGGTTTTCTGTCATCGACAGTGAATGGCCACACGTCAAAAACGGCCTGACGCGCTGGCTGGCAGAAGCTAACTTTACTCCCGATGGACAGCAGCGTGAAAAGCTGGAAACCTTACGCGGCTAAGGCCTGAGTCGCGGGAAACGTTCAGACAAGCATATATTTCATGGTCGCCATGAGCAGCGTGGTGGTCATGACCATCATCAGGCGCTTGACCCAGCACATATCGTTTTTTAGATTGCCTACGTCCGTTTTGAG
>Ga0308167_1003568_pt1 | contig 12293 bp, 7 predicted proteins | sample PhyCR1_2_FD_202138 | JGI IMG/M metagenome (GOLD analysis project Ga0308167, IMG submission 202138) | Phyllosphere microbial communities from UC Gill Tract Community Farm, Albany, California, United States - DLSLRC.R1 | ecosystem: Host-associated > Plants > Phyllosphere > Unclassified | place... | reverse complement strand
CGAAGCCCACCAAGGGCCCCCGCCTCGGTGGCGGCCCCGCCCACGAGCGCCTGCTCCTGAGCAACCTCGCCAACGCCCTCTTCACGCACGGTCGCATCACGACCACCGAGACGAAGGCCAAGCGCCTGCGTCCCGTCGCCGAGCGTCTCATCACGTTCGCGAAGCGTGGCGACCTGCACGCGCGTCGTCGTGTGATCGCCCAGCTGCGCGACAAGTCCGTCGTGCACACGCTGTTCACGGAGATCGCCCCGCAGGTCGAGGACCGTCAGGGCGGCTACACCCGCATCACGAAGCTCGGCTTCCGCAAGGGTGACAACGCGCCGCTCGCCTCGATCGAGCTCGTCCTCGAGCCGGTGTCGAGCACGCCGGCCCCGGTCAAGCGCGACGCGGCCCCGGCTGCTGCCGCTCCGGCCGAGGAGACCCCGGCCGAGGAGACCCCGGTCGAGTCCACGGAGACGACCGAGGAGTCCGCTCCCGTCGAGGCCGAGACCGAGACCCCGGCTGCCGCCGAGGTCGAGGCCGACGCCGAGGCGAAGTCGGACGACGCCAAGTAGGTCCAGCACCACCACACGGAACCCCCCGCGACCCACGTCGCGGGGGGTTCCGTCGTCCCCGCGGACGGCGTGGCGACGGACGGGAGGCGCGGGGCGGGGCCGCCACGGGCCTCCCGTCCGGAGCGCACCCGCGTCCGCTCCCAGCGTCGCCGCCGTACGGTGATCGCGACATGGCGAGAGCGGAACGGATCACCGGCGCAGGGCGCCGTCTGTGGCGGTGGAGTCGGGACTCCGGCACCCAGCCGCGGTTGTTGCTGGCAGGCAAGGCCGCGCTGGCCGCCACGATCGCGTGGACCCTGGCGAAGTACGCACCGGGCGTCGCCGCGGAGTACCCGTACTACGCACCGCTCGGTGCGATCGTCGCGATGCGCACGACCGTCTTCGCGGGGATCCGGGCCGGCGTCCAGACGCTGGTCGGCATCACGCTCGGCATCCTGATCGCCGGGTTCACGATGCTCATCGGCGATCCCGGGGTCATCGCGGTCGCGCTCGTCGTCGGCCTCGGGGTGCTCGTCTCGGGCTTCCGGATCCTGGGCGAGGGGTACTCGTGGGTGCCGATGGCGGCGCTCTTCGTGCTCCTCATCGGCGGCGGCAACGCGGAGGGCTACTCGTTCGCGTACGTCGTGCAGATGGCGATCGGCATCGGCATCGGGCTCGCGGTGAACTTCGCCGTGGTCCCCCCGCTGCACTTCTGGGACGCCGAGCGCCGCATCGACCAGGTGAACGCCGTGCTCGCGCAGCAGCTCGACGACCTGGCGGACGTGCTCGACGAGGGCGAGCCGGACACCGGTGCCTGGGACCGTCAGCAGGAGCGGCTGGACAAGGCGATCGCCGAGGTCCGGGACCGCGTCTCGACGGCGCAGGAGGCGCGCCGGATGAACCCCCGGAGCGTGCTGCGGGGGCCGCGTGCGCGCCTGCAGACCGACGGCGCGCGCTTCCGGGCGCTCGAGCGCGTCGCCTGGTACACGACCGACCTCACCGAGCTGGTCGCCCGTTCGGGTCCGGTCGCGGAGAACATCGGGCGGCCGGACCCGGCGTTCGCAGGACCCTTCGCGGCCGCGCTCCGGAAGGTCGCCTGCGTGGTCCGCGGTGACTGCGAGGAGGACGGGGCGGACGAGTCGATCGCCGACCTCGAGCGCGCCATCGACGCCAGTGACGCGGACCCGTCGCAGGTGACGGTGACCTCGAGTGCGATCGTCGCGCTGCGCGGGGTGCTCGAGTCCGAGAAGCGGGCGACCGCCGACGTCGACACCGAGACCGGGCCCTCGGGACGACGCGGCTGAGGTCCCGCCCCGCAGTGGCGTCGCGCTCCGGTACCGGTCGTCCGTAGACTCCGAGGGTGCCCGTCGCGTCCCGTGTCGCCGTCCTCGGACCGGTGACGGTGGCGGGCCCGGACGGCGCCGCGGTCGCCGTTCCCGGTGCACTCGCGCGGTCGTTCCTGACCGCGCTGGTGCTCGCACCCGGCCGTGCACTCGGCACCGAGGCACTGATCGACGAGCTCTGGGGTGCGGACCGGCCGAGGGGCGCCCGGGCGGCCCTGCAGACCCTGGTCTCCCGACTGCGCCGGACGACGGCGGACGGTCTCGTCGTGTCGACCAGCACGGGGTACGCGCTCGGTGGCGACCCGGCGGACGTCGACCTCGTCGCCGCGGAGCGGGCCGTGCACGCACCCGACACCGCAGCGGTGGGGGCAGCGCTCGGCCGGTGGCGGGGCGCACCGGGTGCGGACGTCGACGGGGACCTGGGCTCGGCGCTCGCCGACCGCGCGGCCGCGGTCGAGCACGCCCTGCGTCGGCGGCTCGCCGTCCTGCTGCTCGAGGACGGCGACGCCGCCGCCGCTGCGACCACCTGGCTCGCCGAGGTCGACGCGGCGCCCTTCGACGACACGGCGGTCGGCGGAGCGATGCGCGCCCTCGACGTCGACGGGCGGACCCCGGAGGCACTCGCGGTGTTCGCCGCGCACCGCGGACGGCTGGCGGACGGACTCGGGGCCGATCCGTCCGCGGAGCTCGTGCGGCTGAACGCCGAGCTCCTGCGCCGGTCGGCGTCCGCGACCGACCACCCGGTCCGGCGGACCGGGCTCCGGGTCGCGCCGAACGAGCTCGTCGGGCGGCAGGACGACGTCGCGACGGTGTCCCGGTCGCTCGACGAGCACCGCCTGGTCACGGTGCTCGGCCCGGGCGGACTCGGCAAGACGCGTCTGGCGCAGGCCGTCGCCGCCGCGCTGCCCCCGACCACGGGCGTCGTCGTCTGCGAGCTCGCACCGATCGACGACGGCGAGGACCTGCTGCCTGCCCTCGGAGCCCTGCTCGGGATCACCGAGGTCCGGACGGCGCGCATGCTGCAGGACGCGGTCGTCACCGACCTGTGGGGCCGGGTGGTGCGTGCCCTCGACGACGGACCGACGGTGCTCGTGCTCGACAACTGCGAGCACCTGCTGCAGGCCGTGGCCCGCTGCACGGCCGACCTGCTCGCCGCCGTGCCCGGGCTGCGGGTGCTCACGACGTCCCGGGCACCGCTCGCCATCGCGGGCGAGGTCGTCGCACCCCTCGGACCGCTGCCGGTCGAGGCCGACGGTGCGGCGGTCCGGCTGTTCACCGAACGCGCCCGTGCCGCTCGGCCCGGTGCGGTGCTGCCCGTGGACGCGGTGCGCAGGATCTGCACCCGGCTCGACGGGTCGCCGCTCGCCATCGAGCTCGCCGCCGCCCGCATCCGGGGGATGTCGGTCGACGAGGTCGAACGGCGGCTCGACGACCGCTTCGCCCTGCTGCGCGGTGGTGACCGGAGCGCTCCCGAACGGCACCGCACCCTGCTCGCCGTCATCGAGTGGAGCTGGCGGCTCCTCGACGAGGGCGCCCAGGACCTCCTGACCCGCCTCGCACTGTTCCCCGACGGTGTCGCGGTCGAGGCCGTCGAGTCGGTGGCGGAGCCCGGACGGCGGTGGGACGCGCTCGACGACCTCGCCGACCTGGTGGAACAGTCCCTCGTGCAGCTCGTCGAGGTCGAGGGGGAGCCGGTCCGCTACCGACTGCTCGAGACCGTGCGCGAGTTCGGTGCCGCACGCCTGGCGGCGCGGGGCACCACCGAGGCCGTGCGGGCGGCCATGACCGCGTGGGGCCGGGAGCTGTCGGCAGCGCGCAACCTGTTCGCAGTGCGGGGTCCGGCGCAGCTCGTCGCGTTCACCGAGGTCCGCCGCGAGGCCGACACGCTCGTCACCCTGCTGCGCTGGGCGATCCGCGCCGACGACGTGCCGACGGTGGCGCACGTCTTCGCGGCGCTCGGCGGGTACTGGACGCTCCGCGGGCTGCACCGCGAGGTCGCCGCGACCGCACCCGACGTCGTCGCGGCGCTGCGGTCGCGCGTGCCGGCGCCGGCCGACCGCACCGCGACGGTGATCGGCCTCGTGATGTGCGGTGCGACCGCGGTGTTCACCGACCTCCGCACCACCGCCCGGGCGATCAGCGGACTCCGGGAGCTGCACCGCTCCGGGCGTGCCGAGGACCCGGTCGTCGACGCGCTCGCCGGGCTCCTGCTCGCCCTGCCGCGACCCGAGCAGGGCTCCGCCGAGCTGGCACGGCTGCGTGCCCACCGGGAGCCCGCGGTCGCCCTGCTCGGCCACCTGCTCAGCGCGCCGCTGGCCGAGAACGACGGCGACCCGGCCGGGGCGCTGCGGTACATCCGGCGTGCGGAGGAGCTGGCACGGACGACCGGAGAGGCCTGGACCACGGGCACCGTCGCGGTCACGCTGACCCAGCTGCTCGCGCAGTCCGGGCGGTACCGGGAGTCCCTCGCCGCCGCCGTCACCGCCCGGGAGGACCTCGAGCTGTTCGGGGCGGAGGACGACCTGTACGAGATCGGGTGGACCGTCGGTCTCGCCTCGGCCGCGACCGGCGACGTCGACCGTGCACGTGCCGTCGCAGCGGACCTGCGGCACCGGCCCGACGGCGGCCGCGGCGGGTTCGACGACCGCGGGCTGATCGCCGTGCTCGCGGTCGCGATCACCGCCGAGTGCGCGCGGTACGAGGGCGACCTCGCCGGGGCCGCGGCGGCGTACGCCGCGGCCTGGGACGTCGTGCAGCCCGGTCGCGGACCCGCCGCGCACTGGGCGCTGACGGCGGGGGCGGCACGCATCGCGGCGGTGGACGAGACGAACGCGGGCCGGACCGACGGCGCGGCCCCGGGCCTCCCGGCAGCCGAACTGGCGGTCGCCCGCCGGATCCGTGTCGGCACCCTCGTGCAGCTGCGGCTCCGCCAGGCCCGCCGGGACGTGCCCGTCATCGGGACGGCACTCGCCGGGCTCGCGATCGCCTACGCGCGCACCGGACGTCCGGACACGGCTGCCGCGTGCTGGGGCACGCTCACGCGGATCGGCTCGCGGCAGGACTTCGCGGTGCTCGCGCACGCCCGGCTGCGACCGCTGCTCGCCGAGGCCGTGGGGGAGCCGGCGCTCGCCGACGCCGAGACGGCCGCGGCCGGCAGGGACCGGACCGAGGCCGTCTCGTGGGTGCGGCGCGTGCTCGAGGACGCTCGCCTGCCCGGCTGACCGGCGTCCGGGCCGTCCGCTCCCGGGCGGTCGCCCGGACCGTCAGGCCTTCCGCATGTACGCGCGGACCGTCAGCGGGGCGAACACCGCGACGACCACGGCCGCGCCGAGCAGGCTCAGCCAGAGGTCGCCGCCGACCACGCCGTGGTTCACCAGGTCGCGCACCGCGGTGATGAGGTGCGAGACCGGGTTGACCTCGGTGAACCAGCGCAGCCAGGCGGGCAGCGTGTCGGTCGGGACGAAGGCGTTCGACAGGAACGTCAGCGGGAACAGCACGAGGTTCGCGATGCCGGAGACGCTCGACGCGGTCCGGGCGATGACCCCGAAGTACGCGAAGACCCAGCTGATCGCCCACGCCACCACGATGACGAGCAGTGCCGCGAGGAGCACGGCGCCGAGTCCGCCGGCGGGGCGCAGCCCCATGACGATGCCCACCACGAACGTGATCGTCGTCGCGATGGCGTAGCGGACGGTGTCGGCGAGCAGGGCCCCGGCGAGCGGGGCGATCCGGGCGATCGGGAGCGACCGGAACCGGTCGAACACGCCCTTGTCCATGTCCTCGCGGAGCTGCACGCCGGTGACGACCGACGACGTGATCGCCGTCTGCACGAGGATGCCGGGGATGATCACGGGCAGGTAGCTGCCGACGTCGCCGGAGATCGCGCCGCCGAAGATGTACGTGAACATCACCGTGAAGACGATCGGCATGAGCGTGACGTCGAACAGCTGCTCGGGGGTCCGGCGGATCTTCACGAGTCCGCGGTACGCCATCGTGAACGACTGGCGGACGGTGGCGGCCGGGCCGGTGCCGCCGATCCCGGGTCGGGGTGTCACGCGGGGCGACGACGTGGTGGTGGGGGTCGGGGCGAGGGTGGTCATGCGGGGCTCCCTTCGAGCGCGCGCTCGGACTCGGTGTCGGTGTCGGCGTCCGCGGACGTCGGCGAGCCGGTGATGGTGAGGAAGACCTCGTCGAGGGTCGGCTTCTGCACGCTCATCTCGGCGAGGGAGACGCCCGCTTCGCGGAACGACACGAGCAGGTCGGTCACCCGGTCGGGCGCCGTCATCGGGGCGGTGAGCCGCGCGCCCTCCGGGCTGACGACCGCCGGGGTGCCGAGCACGCGCTCGACGAGCGACGCCGCGGTCGCGAGGGCGTCCGCATCCGCGTCCGCCAGGCGGAGCTGCAGCGAGGCCGTGCCGACCGAGGACTTCAGTTCGTCCGCGGTGCCCTCGGCCACGACACGTCCGTGGTCGATGACGGCGATGCGGTCGGCGAGCTGGTCGGCCTCGTCGAGGTACTGCGTCGTGAGCAGGACGGTCGACCCGGTCGCGACGAGCTCGCGGATCGTGTCCCACATCTGCGCCCGGGTGCGGGGGTCGAGCCCCGTGGTGGGCTCGTCGAGGAAGATGAGCGGCGGCTGCGCGATGAGGCTCGCGGCCAGGTCGAGCCGGCGGCGCATGCCCCCGGAGAACTTCTTGAGCGGACGCGACGCCGCCTCGGACAGCCCGAAGCGCTCGAGCAGCTCGACCGCCTTGCGCTTCGCGTCGCCGCGGGAGAGGCCGAGCAGCCGCGCGAAGATGACGAGGTTCTCGGTGGCGCTGAGCGTCTCGTCGACGCTCGCGTACTGCCCCGTCACCCCGATCAGGGAGCGGACCGTCTGCGGCTCGCGGCGGACGTCGTGCCCGAGGACGCGGGCCTCGCCGCCGTCCGGCCGCAGCAGGGTCGCGAGCATCGAGATGGTGGTCGTCTTGCCGGCGCCGTTCGGGCCGAGCACGCCGTAGACCGTGCCGGCCTCGACGCGGAGGTCGACCCCGTCCACGGCGCGGTTGCTGCCGAACGTCTTGACGAGGCCGGTCGCCTCGACGGCGAGTGGTGTGGTGGTCATCGCACAGGTCCTTTCGTCGATGTCGGGACGATCGTGCCGCCGGCCGCTCACGCGGCACTGACGTGGCGCTGACACGGTCGGACGCTCTCCGTCAGCGGGGCGGGCGCGGTCGTCGTCGGCGGGGCCGGACGGGAGGCCCGCCCCGGCCCCGGTACGCTCGCTCCCGTGGCAGGGACGGACGACTCGGGTGCCGGTGTCGGCGGTGCCGTGCGGCTGCGGCTGGACATCGCCTACGACGGGGCCGCGTTCTCCGGCTGGGCCCGGCAGCCCGGCCTGCGGACCGTGCAGGGCGCGCTCGAGTCCGCGCTCGCCACGGTCTTCACCCGGTGGGGCGAGCCGCCGCAGCTGACGGTCGCCGGTCGGACGGACGCCGGGGTGCACGCCACCGGGCAGGTCGCCCACGTCGACCTGACCGCGGAGCAGTGGGGTGCGCTCACCCGTCCGCGGCGGTCGTCGCCGGACGGCCCTCCTCGCACCTCGCTCGACGGACTCGTCAAGCGCGTGAACGGTCTCGCCGGGGCGACGGGCGACGTCGTCGTCACGCGCGCGTCGGTCGCACCGGACGGCTTCGACGCCCGGTTCTCCCCGCTCTGGCGGCGCTACGAGTACCGGGTGGCGGACGCCGACGCCCCGCGCGATCCACGTCGCCGCGGGCACACGCTCTGGCACCCGACGCGCCTCGACCCGGCGGCGATGGAGCGCGGTGCGCTGACGTTGCTCGGGCTGCACGACTTCGCGACCTTCTGCAAGCCGCGCGAGGGCGCGACCACGATCCGGACGCTGCAGGAGTTCCGCTGGGACCGCGAGCCGGACGGCGTGCTGGTGGCGCGCCTCCAGGCCGACGCGTTCTGCCACTCCATGGTGCGGGCGATGGTCGGGGCGACCATCGCCGTCGGGGAGGGCCGCTTCGGCCCGGACCGCCTCGAGGAGCTGCGGGTCGCGCAGCAGCGCACGAGCGCGTTCAAGGTCGCACCCGCGGCCGGTCTGACCCTCACCGAGGTGGGCTACCCGGGGGACGACGAGCTCGCGGCCCGGGCGGCGCAGACCCGTGCGCGCCGGACGGACGACGAGCCGGACGCCGGTACCGTCGGGGGATGAGCTCCCGCAGGCCCCGGTCCGTCGTCTCCGTGGCACCCGGTGTGGTGTTCGTCGAGGGGCCGGTGTCGAACTGGGTCGTGCTCGCCGAGGAGGACGGCGTCGCGCTGATCGACGCCGGCTACCCCGCGGACACCGCGCTCGTCCTCGACACCGTGCGCTGGGCGGGGCACGACCTCGGCGACCTCCGACGCATCTACGTCACGCACGGGCACGTCGACCACGTCGGGGGCATCCCGGGGATCCTCGAGCGGTACCCGCACGTGCAGGTCCTGGCGCACGCGGACGAGCTCGACAACGTGCGCGGGCCGCAGCGGCAGCAGGTCCGGCCGGCGGAGATCGGCGGGCGTCTCGCCGCACCGCGGACGTTCCGCTGGCTGGCGCGGGCCGTCGGTTCCGACGCCCTGCGTCCCGTGACCGTCCCCACTGCCCGGGCCTTCACCGCGCACGACTTCGCGGGGCGTGCGATGACGCCGTTCCCCGCCGTCGGGCACACGGCCGGCTCGACCGCGTACCTGTTGCCGGCCGCGAACGCCATCGTCACCGGGGACGCGGTCGTCTCGCACCACGACACGCTCCCGGGGTCGTGGCAGCCGCGGCCACGCATGATCACGCCGTTCTTCACCGCGGACCAGGCGACGGCGCTCGAGTCCGCACGGGCGCTGCCGATCCCGGAGATCGTGCTGCCCGGGCACGGACCGGCCGTGCACCGGGTCGGCAGCGGGTGGGTGCCGGTCGCCGGCTGAGCGCGCCGCCGGGCACCGTCCCGTCGCCACGCTGCGCACCCCGGACGGGGGTGGACCGGATCGTTCACCTGCCGGAAACCTGAGTGGCCCCGCAGGTCGCTAGCGTGCTGGAGTCCCCCTCCTCCTGCCGAAGGTCAGCATGCCCAACCTCCTGCGGCGCACCGTGCTGTGCGCCACGGTGGCAGCGACGCTCGTCGCCGCCCCGCTCGTCTCCGTCTCCACCGCCGTCGCGGACCCCGCGGGCGCCGGCCTCGTCATCGCCGAGGCGTACCTGAAGGGCGGCAGCGCGAACCAGCCGTTCACGAACAAGTTCGTCGAGATCGCGAACCCGACCGACACCGCCGTCGCCGTGGACGGGTGGTCGATCCAGTACCGGGCCGCCGCGAACACCGGCACGCCGTCGGTCGGCAAGCTCGCCGGCACCGTCCCCGCACACGGGTCGTACCTCGTGCAGATGGGCTCGAACGGGACGAACGGCCAGGCGCTGCCCACCCCCGACGCCGTGACCGGCCTCAACCCGTCCGGGTCGACCGGCACGCTCGTCCTGTCCGACCAGGCCACGGCGCTCACGCTGCCGGTCGGCTCGGTCACCACCGGGACGCCCGGCGTCGTCGACCTGCTGGGCTACGGCACGTCGAACACCTTCGAGACCGCCGTCGCGCCGACCGGGACGGCGAACTCCGTGCCGGACGCGCTGCACCGCGACGGCACCGTCGACACCGACTCCAACGCGGCGGACTTCGCCCTGGGCTCGACGGTGACGCCGGAGAACTCCGGTGGCGCCGGCACGACACCGACCGACCCGGGCACCCCCACCGACCCCGGCACGCCGACCACGCCTGCCGAAGCGGTCACGATCGCCGAGCTGCAGGGCACGGGTCCCGCGTCGCCGTACGTGGGGAAGCGCGTCGTCACCGAGGGCGTCGTGACCGCGGTCTACGCCACGGGTGGGCTGAACGGCTACACGATCCAGACCGCCGGTACGGGCGGGGCGGTCGACCTCGCCACCCACACCGCGTCGGACGCCGTGTTCGTGTTCTCCGCCGCGACCGCGGGCAGCGTCGCCATCGGGGACGCCGTGCGCCTCACGGGCACGGTCGCCGAGTACAACGGCCTCACCGAGCTCGAGATCGGCTCGACCGCCGACGTCGAGGAGCTCCCCGCCGCGGGCGTCGTGCAGCCGGTCCCGGCCACGCTGACCCTGCCGCGCACGGACGCGCAGCGCGAGTCGCTCGAGAGCATGCTGATCGCGCCGCAGGGCGACTACACGGTCGCCGACAACTACACGACGAACCAGTACGGCGAGATCGCGCTCGCCGCGGGGACGAAGCGCCTGATCCAGCCGACCGAGGTCGCCCGCCCGGGCAGCGCCGAGGCCGCCGAGGTCGCCGCCGACAACGCCGCACGCACGGTGGTCCTCGACGACGGCGCGAGCACGAACTTCCTCAGCGCCGCGAACCAGTCGGTCCCGGTGTCCTGGCTCACGCAGGGCCCGGTCACGGTCGGTGCCGCAGCGACCTTCTCGGAGCCGGTCGTCCTCGACTACCGCAACGACACCTGGAAGTTCCAGCCGACGTCGCCGATCACCGGTGCGACGCCCGCGGCAGACCTGCCCGCGTCGTTCTCGCAGGTCCGCACCGCGGCCCCCGAGAACGTCGGTGGGGACCTCAAGCTCGCCGGGTTCAACGTGCTGAACTACTTCCCGACCACGGGCGACCAGCTCACCGGCTGCACGTACTACACCGACCGCGACGGCGACCCCGTGACCGTCCGCGGTGGCTGCGACGCCCGTGGCGCCGCGAACGCCGACGACCTCGAGCGCCAGCAGGTGAAGATCGTGAAGGCGATCAACGCCCTCGGTGCCGACGTGGTCTCCCTCGAGGAGATCGAGAACTCGGCACGGTTCGGCAAGGACCGCGACGCCGCCGTCGGCACGCTCGTCTCCGCGCTGAACGCGGCGACCGGCCAGGACACCTGGGCGTACGTGCCGTCCCCGGCGGTGCTGCCCGCGAGCGAGGACGTCATCCGCCTCGCCCTCATCTACAAGCAGGACCGCGTCGCACCCGTCGGCGAGTCGACCATCCTCGACGACCCGGCCTTCGCGAACGCCCGCCAGCCCGTCGCGGACGCCTTCCGCCCGGTCGGCGGGGACGCGGACGACGACTTCCTGGTGATCGCGAACCACTTCAAGTCGAAGGGCTCCGGCTCGGGCGCGGACGCCGACCAGGGCGACGGCCAGGGTGCCTCGAACGCGTCCCGCGTGGCACAGGCGACTGCGCTCGCCGCGTTCTCGACCACCGAGCAGGAGAAGTACGGCACCGACAGGGTGTTCATGCTCGGCGACTTCAACGCCTACAGCGAGGAGGACCCGATGGTCGTCCTGCGCGACGCCGGTTACACCGACCTCGGGCCGGCGAAGGACCCGACCGAGTACTCCTACGTGTTCAGCGGCCTGAGCGGTTCGCTCGACCACGTGCTGGCCTCACCCGCGGCGCTCGAGGCCGTGACCGGCGTGGACATCTGGAACATCAACTCGACCGAGTCGGTGGGCCTGGAGTACAGCCGCTACGACTACAACGTCACCGACCTGTACCGCGACGACGTGTACCGGGCGAGCGACCACGACCCGATCCTGGTCGGCTTCGACCTGGCCGAGGACGAGACCCCGACGCCGGGTGACGGTGGCACGCCGGGCAACGGCGGAACCCCAGGCGGACCCGGCCACGGCGGCGACCACCCGGGCAAGCCGGGCAAGCCGGGTCACGGCGGCGACCACCCGGGCAAGCCGGGTCACGGTGACGGGAAGCCGGGCAAGCCCGGCCACGGTGACGGCAAGCCGGGCGGGCCCGGTCACGGTGGGTTCGTCGCGGACGTCGTCCGTGTCGTGCTCGGTGTGTTCGGCTGGCTGCGTGGACTGTTCGGCTGAGGTGACCACGGCCCGGACGTGACCGGGTGACGGACGGGAGGCGCGGTGTCGGACGGCACCGCGCCTCCCGTCCGTCACGGCCCCGTTCGACAAGGCGAGCCGCGTCGGGTAGGCTCTCACCTTGGTCTGTGCGCCCCGTGCGCCGGACAGTCAGATGAGCCCTCCACCGGGCAGTTCCACGAGCATCGCCCGCGGAACACCCACCGGAGCGGGATTCACGGACTCCTCACCTCGACACGAAAGCAGCACTCCTGTGACTCGTACGTTCTCCCCGAAGCCGGCAGACGTCCAGCACGACTGGATCGTCATCGACGCGACCGACGTCGTCCTCGGCCGTCTCGCCACCCACGCCGCGGCGCTCCTGCGCGGCAAGCACAAGGCCACCTTCGCCCAGCACATGGACATGGGTGACTACGTCATCATCATCAACGCGGACAAGGTCGCCCTCACCGGCTCCAAGCTCGCGAAGAAGGTCTACTACCGTCACTCGGGCTACCCGGGCGGCCTCACGGCGACCTCCTACCCGGAGATGCTCGAGAAGCACCC
>Ga0308167_1003564_pt1 | contig 12300 bp, 15 predicted proteins | sample PhyCR1_2_FD_202138 | JGI IMG/M metagenome (GOLD analysis project Ga0308167, IMG submission 202138) | Phyllosphere microbial communities from UC Gill Tract Community Farm, Albany, California, United States - DLSLRC.R1 | ecosystem: Host-associated > Plants > Phyllosphere > Unclassified | place... | reverse complement strand
GCGACTGCTTCAAGGTGATTCCGTTCATGTGCAGATCCTCAATGCATGGACATGGCTGCGCCAAACAGGCCGAGCACGGTGAGATTGACCAGCACCCAGACGATGCCCGCAGCGAACAGGCTGGCCAGGGTGATCAACAACTGCTTGATGCCATCGGGGTTCCCCTTGCTTTGCGCATAGGCGAAACACAGGATCGTGCTGAGCAGGAACAGCACCACACCGAAGATGCCGACGATCGGCACCAGCGCGCAGCCCCAGCCGATCCATCGCAGCGTCCTGGCCGTGCGCATCAGGCCGTCGGTTGCGCGCCGCCCGGCTTCTTCGCGCACGAGGCGCTGCTGCAGCGCGTTCTGGACGTCGCTTTCATTGAGTTGATTCATGGATGATTCCCCTGTGGATTCGGAAACGATCAGCTGCCCAACGCACGCCGTGCGCAGTCCTCCGGTGAAACGCACGGATCCTCTTCCGCTGGCTGCGCTGCCACCGCCGGATCGGGCGAGTAGGACGCCAGGACGCGTCCGCTGCGGTCCAGAAGCTGGACATGCGTGACATAGGCATTGATGCGACGCTGGTTCAGATCGGCAGACTGGACGAAGAAGTAGGTCCGCAGCCGGGGTTTGCTGTTCCATCGGCTGCGAAGCCCTTCGAGCTCGCGGGCAACCGTTTCGTCAGCGACCGGGGCGAGCTGGACCTGCGCGGGATTGGCCCAGGTGTAGCTGTACTCCGGAATGTCCATGAAGTAGCGGTACTTGCCGCCGTTGAATTCGCCGACCGGGAAGCCCTTCCGCTCGAAGTCATAGGCCTGCAGGTCGGCATCCTCCAGTTCGCTCCAGTAATAGGGCGAGCGGCCAGCGTCTGCGATGCTCTGTTCGAGCTGCGGGCGAAGCGCCCCCATCAGGTCCTTGCGGCGGAAGGTATCGGCGGTGCTGCGGTATTCCTGCGAGGCAAGGCTGGCCATCGTGTCGAAATCCGTCGGAAGCCTGGACATGGCGGCATAAAGAAACATGACCTGCTGGCCGCTATCCAACTTGCGGTACTCGGCCAGCGGCTTGGCCAGGTCGGCTTGAGGAAGGGTGGTGGGCGCCGGTTTATCGGCGTTTGCCTCACCCTCGGCCGCAGCGGCGTTGCTGTCCTTATCGGTGCTCGGGGAGGCTGCATCGCCTTTGCCGCCGCATCCGACGAGCAGCAGGGACAGGGTGAGCGCAGTGGAAACTGATCGCAGCGCAGAGAGGGCCATGGCGTCCTTGACGTGGTGATGGGATGGCGGCAAATCTGCGTCCAGATGCGCAGCGACGCAGGTCATGGACATGACTTGACGAACAACACAGGAGATGGTTGTGAAAGCGGAGCTTATGGAAGAGCTGTACGCGGGGGTCACCGACCCGGAGCGGATGCAGTCATTCGTTGAACGTCTCGGTCGCGCGGTCGGTTGCCACTCCGGCAGCGTGACCCTGCGCGACGTGCACGGGGGGCGACACAGGGCGCTGGTCGCGGCCGGCGCGATGGCCGACCCGCGTACGGTGGAGCGCTTCAACGAAGACACGCTCTACTCGGTGGACAACCTCTGGTTCAACCGGGCCGCGCCGACGATGCGTGCTGGCAGCGTCATCGTCAGCGATCGGGTGGCCACGCTCGATGAGATGCGCGGAACGCGGTACTACCTGGATTTCCTGCGCCAGATCGACACGCTGCGTTCGGTGGCATTGTGTGCCTCGCGCAAGCCGGACCAGGTCACCATGCTGACCTTCGTGGGAACCGAGCGGCGCGGCGATTTCGATGCCCGCGAGGTGGCACTGTGCGAAGCGTTGGCCCCTCACTTCGTCAATGCCTTCGAGCTGCGCCAGGCACTGCAGGACGCGTGGCGGCAAGCAGGAACGCTGGCCCTGCTGCTTCTCGATGAGAACCTGCGGCCAGTATCGGTCAATGCCGGGGGCGAGGAGATGCTGCTGGCGCGCGTCCTGCGTGTGCGCCGAAAGGCGGCATTGGAGCCGGTGCATCCCGCCTCGCGGGCGGGTTGGAATGCCCTGGTCCGGCGCCTGGCGCTGCGGGGCGGTCCGGCGCAGGACCCCGGAGAGGATATCGTCGCTCTGCACGATGCAGATGGACTCCTGGCAGGATTCGCATCGCTTCGGCCCTATGGAAAGTACATTCCCGGCACCGGTACCGCCCGCTTTGTCATGACGGTCAACACGCTGGTGCGCCGCTCCTCGGCAGGGCTGTCCACCACCCTGCGCGAGCTTTTCGGCCTGACCCCGGGCGAAGCGACGCTGGCCGTAGCGCTGCATCACCAGGGCGAGCTGTCGGCCGCCGCAGCGACCTGCGGCATCGGTGTCGGGAGTGCGCGGACCCGCCTGCAGAGCATTTTCGAGAAGACCCGCCTGCATCGGCAGGTGGACCTGGTCAGGATGCTGGACACCCTGAACGGCATGCTGGCCAGTGAGCGCCCGCTGCCGCTGTACTGACGCCCGGGCAGTCGCTCCATGCCGGAGTGGGCCGCCACGTCCGCCTTGGAGCGGCTGCACGCAGGCCCGGGCGGGGTTCCCCCCCGCGCCGGGCTGAGGTACAGTCGCCGGGTGTCCATTCTGACGACCCCGCATACCCTTTCTTCCGCTCGCCGTTGGTGGCGATGGTGGCCTGTTGCCGTCGTCCGTCCCGCCACCGCCGTTTCCCGGAAGGAAAGTCGTCTTGATCACGCTCGAGCAGTTCCAGCAGCAGGCCGCTGAAGGCCACACCCGCATCCCCGTCGTCCGTGAAGTGCTGTCCGACCTGGACACGCCGCTCTCGGTCTATCTGAAGCTCGCCGACGGCCCGCATACCTATCTGTTTGAATCGGTCGAGGGCGGCGAACGCTTCGGGCGCTATTCCATCATCGGTCTGCCGGCGCGCCGGGTGTATGCCTTCCACGGCCATACCCTGACCATCAGCGAATCCGGCACCGTGGTGGAAACCCGCGAGGTCGCCGACCCGTTCACCGAGGTCGAGGCCCTGCGCAGCGCCCACTCGGTGCCGAAGCTGGCCGGTCTGCCCGGCTTCACCGGGGGCCTGGTCGGCTGGTTTGGCTTTGAGTGCATCGGCTACATCGAACCGCGCCTGGCGCCGCCGCGTGGCCGCGACGAGCTGGGCACGCCGGACATCCTGCTGCTGCATTCCGAAGAGCTGGCGGTGTTCGACAACCTCAAGGGCCGCCTGTACCTGATCGTGCATGCCGACCCGGGCCAGCCCGGTGCATGGGAGGAGGCCCAGGCCCGTCTGGATGCACTGGTCGCCAAGCTGCGCGCCCCGGGTGCCGGCTACCCCGCGCCGATCACCCGCGACGTGCTGGACGAGAACGATTTCGTCTCCGGCTTCACCCGCGAAGGCTTCATCGCCGCGGTCGACAAATCCAAGGAATACATCCGCGCCGGCGACATCTTCCAAGTGGTGCTGAGCCAGCGCCTGAGCGTGCCGTTCAAGGCGCGCCCGGTGGATGTGTACCGCGCGCTGCGTGCGCTCAATCCCTCGCCGTACATGTATTTCCTCGATACCGGCGATGTGCAGGTGGTCGGTTCCTCGCCGGAAATCCTGGTGCGCCTGCAGGACGGGGAAGTCACCGTGCGTCCGATCGCCGGCACCCGCCCGCGCGGCGCGACGGTCGAAGAGGACAACGCGCTGGAAGTGGAACTGCTGGCCGACCCCAAGGAGCGCGCCGAGCATCTGATGCTGATCGATCTCGGCCGCAACGATGCGGGCCGCGTGTCCCAGGCGGGCACCGTGGAAGTGGGCGAGCAGTTCGTGATCGAGCGCTACAGCCACGTCATGCACATCGTCAGCGAAGTCACCGGGCAGCTGCAGCCGGGCCTGAGCTATGCCGACGTGCTGCGTGCGACGTTCCCGGCCGGCACCGTCAGCGGTGCGCCGAAGATCCGCGCGCTGGAAGTGATCCGCGAGCTGGAACCGATCAAGCGCAACGTCTACGCCGGCAGCATCGGCTACATCGGCTGGCATGGCGATGCCGACACCGCGATCGCGATCCGCACCGCGGTGATCAAGGACGGCCGCCTGCACGTGCAGGCCGGTGCCGGCATCGTCTACGACTCCGATCCCGGCAAGGAATGGGACGAGACGATGAACAAGGGCCGCGCACTGTTCCGTGCGGTCGCGCAGGCTGCCAAGGGCCTGTAACGGCGGACTGCCGAACGGCCTGACCCGTGCGCGGTTGCGTGCACGCCACTTCCCCATTCAAGACGGACCCTGACCATGTTGTTGATGCTCGACAACTACGACAGCTTCACCTACAACCTCGTGCAGTACCTGCAGACGCTGGGCGCCGAAGTGAAGGTGGTGCGCAACGACGCGCTGAGCGTCGATGAGATCGCCGCGCTGGCGCCCGAGCGCATCGTGATCTCGCCCGGCCCGTGCACGCCCAACGAAGCGGGCGTGTCGCTGGAGCTGATCCGCCGGCTCGGCCCGACCACACCGATCCTCGGCGTGTGCCTGGGCCACCAGAGCATCGGCCAGGTCTACGGCGGCGATGTCATCCGCGCCACCACCATCATGCACGGCAAGACCTCGCCGATCCGGCATGAAGGCAGGGGCGTGTTCGCCGGCCTGCCGGACCGCTACCAGGCCACGCGCTACCACTCGCTGGTGGTGGACAAGACCACGTTGCCGGCGTGCCTGGAAATGACCGCCTGGACCGAGAACGAGGACGGCTCGATCGAAGAGATCATGGGCCTTCGCCATCGCGAGTACCCGGTCGAGGGCGTGCAGTTCCACCCCGAGTCGATCCTCACCGAGCATGGCCACGCCCTGCTGAAGAATTTCCTGCAGCGCTGAGCGCGCCGCACCTGCATCACAAAGGACCCCCGCATGACCTTCTCCCCCCAGGAAGCCCTGCAGCGCACCATCGAGCACCGCGAAATCTTCTTCGACGAAATGGTCGACCTGATGCGGCAGATCATGCGCGGTGAGGTCTCGCCGGTGATGACCGCCGCGATCCTGACCGGCCTGCGGGTCAAGAAGGAAACCATCGGCGAAATCGCCGGTGCCGCCACCGTGATGCGTGAACTCGCGCTCGCGGTGCCGGTGGAGGACAAGGCGCATCTGGTGGATATCGTCGGCACCGGCGGCGACGGCTCGCACACCTTCAACATCTCCACCTGCGCGATGTTCGTGGTGTCCGCGGCCGGGGCCAAGGTGGCCAAGCATGGCAACCGCAGTGTCTCCTCCAAGTCCGGCAGTGCCGATGCGGTCGAGGCGCTGGGCGCGATCATCGACCTCACCCCCGACGAAGTCGCGCGCGCGATCACCGAAACCGGCATCGGCTTCATGTTCGCGCCGATGCACCACCCGGCGATGAAGGTCGTCGCGCCGGTGCGCCGCGAAATGGGCGTGCGCACGATCTTCAACATCCTCGGTCCGCTGACCAATCCGGTCGGTGCGACCAATGTGCTGATGGGCGTGTTCCACCCGGATCTGGTCGGCATCCAGGCACGCGTGCTGCGCGAACTCGGTGCCGAGCGCGCGCTGGTGGTGTGGGGTCGTGACAACATGGATGAGATCTCGCTCGGTGCCGGCACGCTGGTCGGCGAGCTGCGCGACGGCAAGGTGCGCGAGTACGAGATCCATCCGGAAGACTTCGGTATCGCGATGTCGGCCAGCCGCAACCTCAAGGTCGAGAGTCCGGAGGAATCCATCGCCATGCTGCGCGGCGTGCTCGACAACCAGCCCGGCCCGGCGCTGGACATCGTCGCCCTCAACGCCGGCGCTGCCCTGTATGTGGCCGGTGTCGCCGACAGCATCGCCGATGGCCTGGCCCGCGCGCGCGCGGTGCTGGCCGATGGCAGTGCGCGCTCGCGGATGGAGCAGTACGTGGCCGCCACCCGCCGCATCCGCGGGGCCGTCTGAGCCCGCGTTTTCAGAATTCAGCGGGGCTGGCCGATAATGGCCGGCCTCCAGGACCCCAATGACATGAGCGACATCCTCGATACCATCCTGGCCCGCAAGGCCGAAGAAGTCGCCGCACGCCGTGCCCAGGTGCCGCTGGAGGCGCTGATCGCGCGCGTGGAGCAGGCCCCGCCGGTGCGGGGGTTCGCCGATGCGCTGCGCGCCTCGATCACCGCCGGCAACCCGGCCGTGATCGCCGAGATCAAGAAGGCCAGCCCGTCCAAGGGCGTGATCCGCCCTGACTTCCATCCGGCCGATATCGCGGTGAGCTACGAGTTCGGTGGCGCCAGCTGCCTGTCGGTGCTGACCGACGTGGACTTCTTCCAGGGCAGCGATGCCTATCTGCAGCAGGCCCGGGAGGCCTGCACGCTGCCGGTGCTGCGCAAGGACTTCGTGATCGATGCCTACCAGGTGTATGAAGCGCGCGTGCTCGGCGCGGACTGCATCCTGCTGATCGTGGCTGCTTTGGACGACCGCCAGCTGGCCGAGCTTTCCGACCTGGCCATGCAGCTGGGCATGGACGTGCTGGTGGAAGTGCACGACATCGACGAGCTGGAGCGTGCCATCCAGGTGCCGGTGCCGCTGATCGGCATCAACAACCGCAACCTGCGCACCTTCGAGGTCTCGCTGCAGACCACGCTGGACATGCGCCAGGCCGTACCGCGCGACCGCCTGCTGGTCACCGAAAGCGGCATCCTCGGCCCGGCCGATGTCTCGGTGATGCGTGAGGCCGGGGTCAATGCGTTCCTGGTCGGCGAGGCCTTCATGCGCGTGGAAGAGCCCGGCGAGGGCCTGCGTCAGCTATTCTTCAGCGCATGACAGCGATCTACCCAACGCCGCGCGACGACGCCCCGCTGGTGGTCTTCGATTTCGATCACACCCTGTATGACGGCGATTCCGGCAGCCATCTGTTCGCCTGGCTGATCAAGCGCAACCCGCTGCGGCTGCTGGCCGCCCTCATCGCCACGCCGCTGCTCGGCCCGCTGGTGGCGTTCCTGCCGACCCGGCGCCGCGGCATCTCCGGCTATGTCTGGATCGCCACGTTCGGCCTGCACCGGGCGCGCGAGTTCAACAAGGTGATCGACCGCTACGTGCTCAAGCACGAGGCCGACATCCGCCGCCGCCTGCTGCCGGTCGCGCTGGAGGTGTTTGCCCGCCACCGGGCCGCCGGTGACCGCGTGGTGGTCGCCACCGGTGCGCCGCCGGAACTGGCCCGCGCGATCCTGGCCTTCGTCGCCCACCAGGGCGTGCCGGTGATCGGCAGCGAGGTCGGCCCGTTCCTGGGCGCGGTCATCGCCACCCGGCACTGCCACAACGAAGAAAAGATGCGGATGCTGCGCGAGCGCGGCTATGGCGAGATCGACGTTGCCTACTCCGACAGCAGTGCCGACCTGCCGCTGCTGCTGGCCGCGGCCGCGCCGGTCGTGGTCAATCCCAAGGCCTCGCGGGTGGCGTACTTCCGCCAGGTGCTGCCACCGGGTACCCCGGTGCTCAACTGGGGCTGCGTGGACCGGGCCGGCGACCCGGTCTGATCCGGCGCTGAAAACGCCCGGGAAGGGCTGAAAAGCGTGTCGCGTCCGGCTCAGCCTGCGCGCCACTGCACGATTGCGTGGCTGATCTGGAACAGGCTGATGCCCAGGACCAGCACGCCGACGGCGATCAACACCCAGCGTTCCTTGACGTTCTTGACCAGAATCGCGGCGATCGGCGCGGCCATCATGCCGCCGATCAGCAGGCCGGCGACGATGTTCAGGTACTGCACGCCCATGGTCAGCAGGAAGGTGATCGACACCGCGAGGGTCACCACGAACTCGGCGGCATTGACCGTGCCGATGGTGGTGCGGGCCTTTCCGCCGCGGGCGAGCAGGGTGGAGGTGGCCACCGGGCCCCAGCCACCGCCGCCGCTGGCGTCCAGCAGGCCGGCCACGAAGCCCAGCAGCGGAACACGCTTCACTTCCTGCGTCGGCAGCATCCGACCGGCCGCGCGCAACAGGATGAAGATCGCCAGCACCAGCAGATACATATAGATGAAGGGGCGGATCACGTCACCGGGCAGCTGGGTCAGCACGTAGGCCCCCACCACACCACCGACCGCGCCAGGCAGGGCCAGGCGCAGGAACAGCCGGCGATCCACGTTGCCGGCGACCAGGTGCGACACCCCGGAGGCGCCGGTGGTGAAGACTTCAGCGGTGTGCACGCTGGCGCTCACGGCTGCCGGCGGCACGCCCATGCTCAGCATCACCGAGGAGGACACCAGCCCGAAGGCCATGCCCAATGCGCCATCGACCAGCTGTGCGCCCAGGCCGATCAGGATGAACCAATAGAATTCGCTGCCAAGTTCCATGCGAACAGCCTAGCGGCAAATGGGCAGGTAGTGCCGGCCGTTGGCCGGCCACCTCGTCCAGGTCGACGGGCAAGGGGGGATCTGCATGGTTGCCGGCCAGCGGCCGGCACTACGCGGGCAGGGTCAACGGGTGCCGTACAGAACGACGGTCTTGCCGCGGGCATGCAGCAGCCCGTCGGTCTGCAGCTTCTTCAACACGCGGCCGGCCATTTCACGCGAGCAGCCGACCAGGCGCGCCAGCTCCTGGCGCGAGACGCGCAGCTGGGTGCCCTGCGGGTGGCTCATGGCCTCCGGCTCGCGGGACAGGTCGTGCAGGGTCCGCACGATGCGGTCGGTCACGTCCAGGAAGGCCAGGCGGCTGGCTTTCCTGCTGGTGTCGAGCAGGCGCTTGGAGAGCTGCTGGCCGATCGAGTAGAGCAGCCGCGGGGCATCGGCCGAGAGCGGGCCGAGGAACAGCTGATGCAGGCGTTCGTAGCTGATCTCGGCCAGTTCGCACGGGGTGCGGGTGCGCAGGATCACCTCGCGGCGGTCCGATTCCACGAACAGCCCCATCTCGCCGACGAACTCTCCCGAGCCGAAGTAGCCCAGCACCAGCTCACGATCGTCATCTTCCTCAGCCATTATTGAGACGGAGCCGCTGATGACGTAGTACAGGGTGCCTGCCGGATCCCCGGGACGGAACACGTCGGTACGGGCGGGATAACGGCGGCGGTGGCTGTGGGCCAGGAAGCGATCGATTGTTGCGATATCCAGGGCCAATGGACTTGTGGCAAGGCGCACAGTTGACACGTTGAGGCGCTCCGATTGCTCATGAAGAATTCACGGCTATGTGCCGGGAGCTTAACGATCCGAATTGTTAAGGGCAAACCGAGCACAGGTACTCGTTTCAATGCAAGTTTCGCCCCCGATCACTTTGCCCCATAATTACTTCTTTCCCACCACACACAGGATCGACCGCCGTGGTCAAGCCGTTGCCTCGCCTGAGGTTGCAGGGTTTCAACAACCTCACCAAGGCGCTGAGCTTCAACATCTATGACGTCTGTTACGCCCGCACCGAAGAGGAGCGTCAGCGTTACATCGAATATATTGATGAAGAGTACAACGCCGATAGGCTGACTCAGATCCTGACCGACGTTGCCGAGATCATCGGCGCGAACATCCTGAACGTGGCCCGCCAGGACTACGATCCCCAGGGTGCGTCGGTGACGATCCTGATCTCGGAAGAGCCGGTGATCGACAAGAAGCAGGCCGGCAAGGAGCTGATCTCCGACGCCGTGGTCGCCCACATGGACAAGAGCCACATCACTGTCCATACCTACCCGGAAACCCATCCGCAGGAGGGCATCGCCACGTTCCGCGCGGACATCGATGTGGCCACCTGTGGCGTGATTTCCCCGCTGAAAGCGCTGAACTACCTGATCGAGAGTCTGGAATCGGACATCGTGATCATGGACTACCGCGTGCGTGGCTTCACCCGTGACGTGAAGGGCAAGAAGCACTACATCGATCACAAGATCAACTCGATCCAGAACTTCCTGGCCAAGAACATCAAGTCGCGCTACGAGATGTTCGACGTCAATGTCTATCAGGAAAACATCTTCCACACGAAGATGCACCTGAAGGACTTCGACCTGGACCAGTACCTGTTCGAAGAGAAGGCCAAGAACCTGTCGTTCAAGGAACGCATGAAGATCGAGGCGCTGCTGCGTCGTGAGATCGAAGAGCTGTTCCACGGGCGCAACCTGGCCGAGTAAGGCACACCCTGCGATGTCGTCCGGGCCTGGCCCCGGCCGGCGTCGTCCAGGCGGGACGGCCCGCCCTGTGGAACCGGTATTTGCGCAAAATCGGGTTCCACGGCAGCTACCGACGACGGTCCGGTGTGAAAACACCGGGCCGTTTTGTTTTTGTTAACCCAAGGAATCCCCCATGCCCTGGATCTATCTTCTCGTGGCCGGTCTGTTCGAGATCGGCTTCGCCATCGGAATGAAGTACTCCGAAGGCTTCAGCAAGCCCCTTCCCACGCTGGCCACCGTCGCCGCCGCCCTGGTCAGCCTCTACCTGATGAGCCAGGCCATGAAATCCATTCCGGTCGGCACCGCCTATGCGATCTGGACCGGGATCGGCGCACTGGGCGTGGCGATGCTGGGCATCTTCCTGTTCGGCGACAGCGCTTCGCCGTCGCGGCTGGCCTGCATCGCGTTGATCGTGGCCGGGGTGATCGGGCTGAAGCTGGTCTCGGCCTGATCGTCGCCCGGCCAACGGTCGGGCGCTAACGGTGGCAAGTCGGCCCGCAACCCATGCCGCGCGCGCCGTTCCGGAAGGTATCGACCGTTGGTCGATACGCCGTTACAACCGGTACGCGATGGTCTTCATGACCTTGGAGGCCAGCGCCATCACCGATGGGATCGGGGCGGGCAGCCTGCGCGCCCCGGCATGCTCGGCGTGGTCGGCATGCCGGGCCTCGTCGATCTTCATCACCTTGATCACCTCGCGGCTGCGCAGGTCGGCCGGCGGCAGGGTGTCCAGGTGTTCGTCCAGATGGGCTTCCACCTGGCGCTCGGTTTCGACCACGAAGCCCAGGTTCCAGCCGTCCCCGCGCAGGCCGGCCAGGGTGCCGATGGTGTAGCTGCCGGCATACCAGATCGGGTTGAACAGGCTGGGACGGCTGTCCAGTTCGCGCAGGCGCTGGGCGCACCAGGCCAGATGGTCGGTCTCTTCCTGGGCCGCATCGAGCAGGTGGGCGCGGGTTTCCGGCTCGCGGGCGACCGCGGCCTGGCCGAAGTACAGGCCCTGGGCGCAGACCTCGCCGACGTGGTTGATGCGCATCAGGCCGGCGGCGTGGCGGCGCTCGGGCGCGGCCATCTGCACGTCCGGGGTGCCCTCGGCGGGGTAGGGGCGGCTGGCCGGCGGATTGCCGAACACCGTATCCAGGGCCCGCTGGGCTTCGGTCAGCAGGTGGTCGAGCGGGGTGATCTGGCGGAGCGCGGTCATGGCAGGCGGTGTCGCGGCGGGGGACCGTCGATTCTCGCCCCATGGGGCCGGTGTGCCAAGCCGGGATCGGGGTCAACTTGCATGTGGTGGGGATGGCCAGTACAATCCCGCCTCTTCACAACGCGTGGCAGAGTTCCGGCCGTACTGCGCCGTAATGAGCCCGACCTACTTGAGTTCTTTCATGAGCACTTTCACTGCAAAGTCCGAGACCGTCCAGCGCGACTGGTATCTCGTCGACGCTTCCGGCAAGACGCTGGGCCGTCTGTCCACCGAGCTGGCCCGCCGTCTGCGCGGCAAGCACAAGCCGGTCTACACCCCCCACGTTGATACCGGTGATTACCTGGTTGTCATCAATGCAGAAAAGATTGCCGTCACCGGCAACAAGCTGCAGGACAAGCTGTACCACCGCTTCACTGGCTACATCGGCAACCTGAAGACCGAAACTCTGGCCCAGGCGCTTGAGCGCCACCCGGAGCGCGTCATCGAGACCGCCGTCAAGGGCATGCTGCCGAAGGGCCCGCTGGGCCGCGCCATGTACCGCAAGCTCAAGGTGTACTCGGGTTCCGAGCACCCGCACGCCGCTCAGCAGCCCCAGGTTCTGGATATCTAATCATGGCTATCACGCAAAACTACGGCACCGGCCGCCGCAAGTCCTCCACCGCCCGCGTGTTCCTGCGCAAGGGCGCCGGCAACATCACCGTCAATGGCCGTCCGCTGGACGAGTTCTTTGGCCGTGAGACTGCGCGCATGATCGTGCGTCAGCCGCTGGAACTGACCAAGAACACCGAAACCTTCGACATCATGGTCACCGCTGCTGGCGGTGGTACCACCGGTCAGGCCGGTGCGATCCGTCTGGGCATCGCCCGCGCGCTGATCGAGTACGACGAAACCCTGAAGTCCGAGCTGCGCAAGGCTGGCTTCATGACCCGTGACGCCCGTGAAGTCGAGCGTAAGAAGGTCGGCCTGCACAAGGCACGTCGCGCCACCCAGTTCTCCAAGCGCTGATCCATCGCGCCTGGCGTGGGATCCTTCGGGATCCC
>Ga0308167_1003557_pt1 | contig 12325 bp, 10 predicted proteins | sample PhyCR1_2_FD_202138 | JGI IMG/M metagenome (GOLD analysis project Ga0308167, IMG submission 202138) | Phyllosphere microbial communities from UC Gill Tract Community Farm, Albany, California, United States - DLSLRC.R1 | ecosystem: Host-associated > Plants > Phyllosphere > Unclassified | place... | reverse complement strand
CAACACCGCATTCCGTAAGCCGTTGTGCCGTGTCAGTGGAGGCGCATTATAGGCAAATATTTTAGGCTGACAAGCGCTAATTCAAATAAATCTTTCGAGTGCTCACTTTCCAGGCAATGCGCTTTAAAAACCACCCAAACCGCAACTAGCAGGTACAAAAAACGGGCATTACGCCCGTTTTTACAGAGATGATCTTACTGATGCGCCGTAATGACGTCGTCTTTTACATCCATCTCAATCACTTTGCCCGGAACCAGCGCACCAGAAAGAATCTGCTGTGCCAGTGGGTTTTCTATCTGCTGCTGGATAGCGCGTTTCAATGGACGTGCACCGTAAACCGGGTCATAACCGTTTTCACCCAGCAGTTTGATTGCGGCTTCAGAGATATGCAGCTGATAGCCTCGGTCTTCCAGACGTTTATACAACCGCTGTAGCTGAATCTGAGCAATAGAAGCAATATGCTGCTCACCCAACGGATGGAACACCACCACTTCATCAATACGGTTCACAAACTCCGGACGGAAATGCTGACCCACAACGCCCATGACCAGCCCTTTCATCTCGGCATAATTCAGATTACCGAAACGTTCCTGAATCAAATCTGAACCCAGGTTAGACGTCATGATCACAACCGTATTGCGGAAATCAACAGTGCGTCCTTGTCCGTCCGTCAACCGGCCATCATCCAGCACCTGCAGCAGGATATTGAAGACATCGGGATGCGCCTTCTCAATCTCATCCAGCAGGATCACCGAATAAGGACGACGGCGAACCGCTTCAGTCAGATAACCACCCTCTTCATAGCCGACATAACCCGGAGGTGCACCCACCAGCCGCGATACGGAGTGTTTCTCCATAAATTCGGACATGTCGATACGAACCATCGCATCGTCACTGTCAAACAGGAAGTTAGCCAGTGATTTACACAATTCCGTTTTACCTACCCCGGTTGGCCCCAGAAACAGGAACGACCCGACAGGACGATTTGGATCGGCCAGACCTGCGCGGCTACGGCGAATGGCATTAGAAACCGCTTCAACCGCTTCATCCTGTCCAATCACGCGTGAGTGAAGCGACTGCTCCATACGCAGAAGTTTGTCACGCTCCCCTTCCATCATGCGAGCGACCGGAATACCCGTCCAGCGCGCCAGGACATCGGCAATCTCTACATCTGTTACGCGGTTGCGCAGCAGCTTCATGGTCTTGCCTTCAGCCTGTGTAGCGGAAGCCAACTGTTTTTCCAGCGCCGGGATCTTGCCATACTGCAGTTCTGACATCTGCGCCAGATCGCCGGAACGACGAGCCTGCTCAAGCGTAAGCCGTGCCTGCTCCAGTTCCGCTTTAATATTCTGCGTACCCGTTAACGAGGCTTTTTCCGCTTTCCACTCTTCTTCCAGCTCGGCATATTCACGCTCTTTCTGGTTTAGCTCGGCTTCCAGCATATCCAGACGCTTGACGCTGGCATCGTCAGACTCTTTCTTCAACGCCTGCTGTTCCAGCTTCAACTGGATAATGCGGCGTTCCAGCCGATCCAGCGCTTCAGGTTTGGAGTCAATCTGGATACGGATGCTCGATGCTGCCTCGTCAATCAGGTCAATTGCCTTGTCCGGCAACTGGCGGTCGGCGATGTAGCGGTGTGAAAGCGTGGCGGCTGCGACGATAGCCGGGTCAGTGATCTGCACATGGTGGTGCAGCTCATAGCGCTCTTTCAAACCACGCAAAATCGCGATGGTATCTTCAACGCTTGGCTCTGCCACAAACACTTTCTGGAAACGACGCTCCAGGGCGGCATCTTTTTCTATGTACTGGCGATACTCGTCCAGCGTGGTGGCACCAACGCAGTGCAGCTCACCACGAGCCAGCGCAGGCTTGAGCATATTACCGGCATCCATCGCACCGTCTGCTTTACCCGCACCAACCATCGTATGCAGTTCGTCGATAAACAGAATGACATTGCCTTCCTGTTTTGACAGGTCGCTAAGTACCCCTTTCAGGCGCTCTTCGAATTCACCACGGTATTTCGCCCCCGCCACCAGCGCTCCCATATCCAGTGCGAGTACGCGGCGGCCTTTCAGCCCTTCCGGTACTTCACCATTGATAATGCGCTGTGCCAGCCCTTCAACGATGGCGGTTTTACCTACACCTGGCTCACCGATTAACACCGGGTTGTTTTTAGTACGACGCTGCAACACCTGGATGGTGCGGCGAATCTCTTCGTCACGCCCAATCACCGGGTCCAACTTGCCTTTTTCGGCGCGTTCGGTGAGATCAATCGTGTATTTTTTTAAAGCCTGACGCTGATCTTCAGCACCTTGATCGTTCACGTTGTCGCCTCCACGAAGTTGTTCAATCGCTTTGGTGAGCTTTTCGTTGGTGGCACCTGCGGATTTCAAAATATCCGCCAGCGAGCCACGTGAATCTAGGGCTGCCAAAACAAATAATTCAGATGAGATAAAGTTGTCGTTGCGCTTCTGTGCCAGCTTGTCGCACAGGTTAAGCACTCGGATGAGATCGGCAGAAGGTTGCACATCGCCGTCGCTGCCTTCAACCTGAGGCAGACGGTCAATAGCCTGATCAATCTGCGTACGTAACGCTGCGACGTCAGCACCGGCTGAGGACAACAGCGGCGCAACAGAACCGCCCTCCTGTTTGAGCAACGCACTCATCAGGTGTAAAGGTTCAATGAACTGGTTGTCGTGTCCCAGAGCCAAAGACTGCGCGTCGGAGAGAGCGAGTTGAAATTTATTAGTAAGACGATCCAGACGCATAATTCCTCCCATTACAGGTCAAATGCTACTGGAGATTAAAATGAGGTCATTCCTCAAATTTTCAAGGTTAATGACCTGAGATAGGAGTAAAAAATGCGCTGTCTGGATCGTCTTATGGGCTAAGACTATAACAGCCAAATTAAAGTTGCCATACGGCCGGTGACACCATCGCGACGATAGGAGAAGAAATCCTCCTGCTCGTGAAAGGTGCAGCGTGAGTCCGCGCTAACGGATTTCACTCCTGCGGCGTGCAGCCGCTGACGGGCCAGCAGCCAGATGTCGGCGTAGAATTTCTCGCCCGCTGGACGAAAAGCGGCGGCGGCCTGTGGGTCTTTCTCCACAAACGCACGACGAACTTCCGCACCGACTTCAAATGCATCAGGGCCAATTGCCGGACCGAGCCAGGCGTGGATATGAGCGGGAGCAGCCTGAAACTGGGCCAGCGTATTTTCCAGGACGCCGCCACACAGCCCACGCCATCCGGCATGAGCCGCAGCTACTTCGTTGCCGTCATCCGAACAGAACAACACGGGCAGACAGTCAGCCGTCATTACCGCACACACCACCCCTGTATCACGGGTGATACAGGCATCTGCCTGCAGCGGCAGGTTTCCGCCTGCGCTGAGGCGTTCAACGTCGGTTGAATGGACCTGCTCAAGCCACTGTGGCATCGCCGGCAACGCCGCAAGCGAGACCAGCCGCTCTCGGTTAGCCGCCACATGCTGCGGCTTGTCACCCACATGGCTGCCCAGATTCAGCGAACGCCAGTAGCCCTCACTGACCCCGCCCTGACGTAAGGTTGAGGCGGCGCGCACCCGATCAGGCGCAGGCCATTGTGGAATAATCAGGCTCATAGCCAGTCCAGTTGATCCTTGAACATCTCTGTATCCGCTTTCAGCGCATCAATCAGATCGATCATGTCCTGAGGAATCGCAGCATGAAACTCCATTTCAATACCCGAGATAGGATGGTAAAGACGGAGCATCGTAGCGTGCAGCGCCTGACGATCAAATCCGCGCAGCGTGGTAATGAAGTCTTCAGATGCCCCTTTTGGCGGACGCGGACGACCACCGTAAAGCGGATCGCCCACCAGAGGATGATTAATATGCGACATATGCACACGAATCTGGTGCGTACGGCCGGTCTCCAGTCGTAAACGTAACCGCGTATGGGCACGGAAATGCTCCATGATGCGATAATGGGTTACAGCCGGTTTCCCCATTGGGTGCACAGACATATGAGTACGTTTTGTCGAGTGACGGCTAATCGGTTCATCTACCGTCCCGCCAGCTGTCATCGTACCAATTGCCACGGCTTCATATTCGCGTGTAATTTCGCGACGCTGCAGTGAATCTACAAGGTGCGTTTGCGCCGGTACGGTTTTCGCCACTACCATTAGCCCGGTCGTGTCTTTGTCCAGACGATGGACAATACCTGCGCGCGGTACATCCATAATGGCCGGATAGTGATGCAGCAGTGCATTGAGTACGGTGCCATCGGGATTTCCCGCGCCCGGGTGCACCACAAAGTCACGTGGTTTATTGATGACGATGATATCTTCATCTTCGTAAACGATATCCAGCGGGATGTTTTGCGGTTCCCAGCGCTGCTCTTCTTCGATCTCTGCATCGATAGATACGCGCTCGCCGCCAAGCACTTTTTCTTTTGGCTTATCAATAACAGTGCCGTTAACACTGACGCGCTGGTCGAGAATCCATTCTTTTATGCGAGAACGTGAATAATCAGGGAACAATTCCGCCAAAGTTTGATCTAAACGTTGTCCGAGTTGTGACTCGGATACCGTTGCGGTGAGTTGAACTTGTTGTGCCATATACAGCTTCTTCGTTAACGTTGGGTTTTACGGCGATGCCGTTTAATATAATGTGCTATCGTACCTGGTCATTACCGGGAGCTATACGGACAGCTTCCGCCATAACATTTTGAGGATAATCACTTCGTCATGACGCGTATGAAATATCTGGTGGCTGCAGCCACACTGAGCCTGGCACTTGTTGGTTGTTCCGGCTCAAATGACGCGGTACCGGACAACCCGCCTTCTGAAATCTATGCTACAGCGCAACAAAAGCTGCAGGACGGTAACTTTAAAGCGGCGATTAAGCAACTGGAAGCGCTGGATAATCGTTATCCCTTCGGTCCCTATTCGCAGCAGGTTCAGTTGGATTTGATCTACGCGTACTATAAAAATGCCGATCTGCCCATGGCACAAGCTGCCATCAGCCGCTTCATGCGTTTGAATCCAACGCATCCTAATATCGATTACGTCATCTATATGAAAGGGCTGACGGATATGGCGCTGGACGATTCGGCATTACAGGGCTTTTTCGGTATCGACCGTTCCGATCGCGATCCTACCCATGCTCGTGATGCATTTCGCGACTTTGCACAGCTGCTGCGCAGTTATCCAAACAGCCAGTATGCGGCTGATGCATACAAGCGTCAGGTCTACCTGAAAGATCGTCTGGCTAAATATGAGCTTTCGGTGGCGCAATTCTATACCAAGCGTGAGGCTTATGTCGCGGTTGTTAACCGTGTTGAGGGCATGATGCGCGATTATCCGGATACGCAGGCTACGCATGACGCGCTGCCACTGATGGAAAACGCCTATCGCCAGCTGCAACTGAATGCCGAGGCGGAAAGAGTCGCAAAAATTATCGCCGCCAATAACGGCTGATACGTTTGCGCTTTTAGCCACAAAAAAAAGCAGCCTTTAGGGCTGCTTTTTTATGCTTGCAGAACAAGTAAAATGTTCACTTTCCTGCCGAGCTAACTCATCAAGAATGCCTTGATAATGCTTTGGCTTCAAGGCTTTTCAGCCACATTCTCGCCCTTTCTCACAATTTGCTGTAGTTGACAAAAAGTGACATTTTTTTGTGATCAAAATCACACATCTATAGGCATATCGCGCTATGCTGGATCCATTCAGACGGCAATCACAGAGAGGTAAGAATAATGATCGTGAATATTACCAGTAAGCAAATGGAAATCACTCCAGCCATCCGTGAACACGTCGAAGACCGTCTCGCCAAGTTAGAAAAATGGCAAACCGACCTGATTAACCCACATATCGTTCTGTCGAAAGAGTCCAAAGAATTTGTGGCGGACGCCACCATTAACACACCCAACGGGACACTGGTCGCCAGTGCCAAGCACGACGATATGTATACCGCTATCAACGACCTGATTAGTAAACTTGAGCGCCAACTCAACAAAGTTCAGCACAAATCTGAAGCGCGCCGTGCGGCCACCAGCGTCAAAGACTTTACGCCCGCCGCAGAAGAATAAGTTCTGCTCCAGCCTTACAGACGCGCCTACGGGCGCGTTTTTTGTTGACAGCTTTTCATCTGTGCGGTTACTCTCAGTTCAGCTTATTTTTCGGAACCTGTCATGAAAACACTGTCGTTTTTCTTCGCTTTCTTTTTTACCTTCCCCTGATTGGGAGGCCATTCGTCGTGTAAAAAGAAAGCGAAGACGAACAACAAAGCCTCCCAATCGGGAGGCTTTTTTATTGGATAGCTTACAGGTGAGCCTTATGACCCCGGACAATCCGCTTCTGGCACTGCGTGAAAAAATCAGCGCCGTTGACGAAAAACTACTGACGTTACTCGCCGAACGGCGTTTGCTGGCTGTGGAGGTGGCACAGGCGAAACTGGCAACGCACCGCCCTGTCCGCGACGTTGAACGTGAACGCGCGCTGATTGAGCACCTTATCGTGCTGGGCAAAAAACATCAGTTGGATGCCCACTACATCACTCGTCTTTTCCAGTTGGTCATTGAAGATTCGGTTCTGACACAGCAGGCGTTGCTGCAAAAAAACCTTAACCATCCTCATGCTCACGCGGCCCGCATCGCCTTCTTAGGCCCGAAAGGCTCCTATTCTCATCTGGCGGCGCGTCAGTATGCTGCACGCCATTTCAGTAATATGGTGGAGTGCGGTTGCCTGAAATTCCACGACATCATCAAACAGGTCGAAAATAACGCGGCAGATTACGCCGTCTTACCGATTGAGAACACCAGTTCCGGTTCTATCAACGACGTTTACGACCTGCTGCAACAGACCAATTTATCGATTGTGGGTGAGCTGACGCTGCCGATTGAACACTGCATGTTGGTCAGCAGTCAGAGCGATCTGGAACAGATTGAAACGGTCTACAGTCATCCGCAGCCTTTTCAGCAGACCAGCCACTTCATTAACCGCTTCCCACACTGGAAGATTGTCTATACCGAAAGCACCGCCGCGGCCATGGAAAAAGTCGCCGCACTGAACTCACCTAAGGTCGCGGCGATTGGTAGCGAAGCCGGTGGCGAGCTGTATCAGTTACAGGTGCTTGAGCGCAATCTGGCAAACCAACAGCAGAATCACACGCGCTTTATTGTCCTGGCCCGAAAATCCATCGAGGTATCCGATCAGATTTCGGCGAAAACCACGCTGATTATGGCAACCGGTCAGCAGGCGGGTGCGCTGGTTGACGCGCTGTTGGTATTACGTCAGCACAATCTGATTATGAGCAAGCTGGAATCCCGTCCGATTAACGGTAACCCATGGGAAGAGATGTTTTATCTGGATGTGCAGGGCAATCTGCAGTCTGAAAAAATGCAGCAGGCACTGGAAGAGCTGCGTGCGATGACGCGTTCATTGAAAGTGCTTGGTTGTTATCCCAGTGAAAATGTCATTCCTGTCGAACCCGAGAAGTAGCCAGAAAAAAGGCATCCAGATGGATGCCTTTTTACATTACGGACGGCTGTCGTTAGCCGAGCGAAGCAAGCTTCTGCTCTCAACCAAAAAGCGTTTGGCGTGATCGCCAAACCAGTCTTCGACCCGATTAAAGCTGGCGATAAAGGCGTGTTTATCACCTTGCTCCAGCAGCGCAATGGCTTCACCAAACCGCTGATAATAGCGTTTGATAAGGTTCAGGTTATTTTCAGACGACATGATGATATCCGCATAAAGCTGCGGATCCTGCGCGAACAAGCGCCCCACCATTGCCAGCTCAAGCCGGTAAATGGGCGAGGATAATGCCAGCAGCTGATCAAGATTGACGTTCTCTTCAGCCAGGTGAAGGCCATAAGCAAAAGTGGCAAAATGGCGCAGCGCCTGGATAAACGCCATGTTCTGATCGTGCTCTTCCGCCCCAATACGATGCAGGCGAGCTCCCCAGACCTGTATTTGCTCCAGCAGCCACTGATAGGCTTCGGGCTGCCGCCCATCGCACCAGACCACAACCTGTTTGGCAAGGCTGCCGCTGTCAGGCCCGAACATGGGATGCAAACCCACTACCGGTCCGCGATGCGCCGCCAGCATCGCCTGTAAAGGCCGATTCTTGACGGAAGCAAGATCCACAAGGATGCAGTCATCCGGCAGTGGAGGAAGCTGTTCAATGACCTGTTCAGTCAGATGAATGGGCACGCTGATAATCACCATACCAGCATCGCTTAACAGCGCATCGGCCCGATCCCAGTCGTCTTTATCCAGCGTTTTCACCTGGTAACCCGACAGCGTCAGCATTTTAGTAAACAGCCGCCCCATCTGGCCATTACCGCCGACGATAACCACCGGACGAAGATCGGGACGCAGCGTTTTAAACCCTTTATCGTTTTCGCTGGTATAGGATTCTCGCATCACACGGCGCAATATATCTTCTATCAAATCGGCAGGCACACCCAGTGCTTCCGCCTCTTTGCGACGGGACGCCAGCATGGAAGCCTCCCGTTCCGGGACATAGATAGGCAAACCATGACGGCTTTTTACTTCGCCCACTTCCGCTACCAGTTCCAGACGTTTTGCCAGTAGATCCAGTAACGCTTTATCTACCGTATCAATTTGTTCGCGTAATGCGTTTAGTTCAGCCACCATTGCCCACTACACCTCGTGTGAAAGACGCGCCGACAGCACCTCGTGTAGCTCACCATGCATTTCACGCAGTAATGCCTCCGTGACGCTCCAGTTGACGCAGGCATCGGTAACAGAAACGCCGTACTTCATATCACTGCGCGGCTGCTCCGAAGACTGGTTGCCTTCGTTAATGTGGCTTTCCAGCATCAGGCCAATAATCGAACGGTTGCCTTTCTTGATCTGGTCAACGGCCGACTGAGCAACACCAGGCTGACGGCGGTAATCTTTGTCAGAATTACCGTGGCTGCAATCTATCATTAAGGCTGGACGGAGTCCCGCTTTAAGCATGGCAGTTTCACATTGTGCTACGTCTTCCGGGCTGTAATTTGGCGCTTTGCCGCCGCGTAAAATCACATGCCCATCGGGGTTGCCCTGGGTTTGCAGCAGGCAAACCTGGCCGGACTGATTGATGCCCACAAAGCGGTGAGGCATGGCTGCAGCGCGCATAGCGTTGATCGCCGTCCCCAAACTTCCGTCCGTGCCGTTTTTAAAGCCCACCGGCATCGACAGACCCGACGCCATTTCACGGTGGGTTTGCGATTCCGTGGTACGTGCACCGATCGCCGACCAGCTAAACAGATCGCCTAAATATTGCGGGCTGTTTGGGTCCAGCGCTTCAGTGGCTAAAGGTAAGCCCATATCGACCAGGTTAACCAGTAATTCACGGGCAATATGCAAACCCGCTTCCATATCGAATGAGTTATCCATGTAAGGATCGTTGATTAACCCTTTCCAGCCAACGGTGGTGCGGGGTTTCTCAAAATAGACGCGCATAACAAGATACAGGCGATCTTTTACCTGTTCAGAGAGACTTTGCAGACGACGGGCATAATCCAGAGCAGCTTCCGTATCGTGAATTGAGCAGGGGCCACAGACCACTAACAGGCGCGGATCACGGCCTGCAATGATATCGGCAATCGTCTGGCGCGAAGCGGCGATTTGCGCCTGCTGCGCGTTGCTCAAGGGGAATTTGTTTTTCAGCTCTTCTGGAGTAATCAACACTTGCTCATTAGCGATATGAACATTGTTTAACGCGTCTTTTTGCATCGTCCTGTCCTTTACTCTCATTTATACGGTCATGGGGTCCTCATGGAGGAGGTGCTTAACTGTATCATAAGTGGTACATCTGGCAATCCTTTGTGTACACTATATTTACCACGTTAAAAATACACCGCCAATAATCTTAATTAAATTATAAATAACAGCAACTTAATTAATACCACAAAAAGCCCCAGCTATTTTTTAGTGTAAATTAAAATGTACACTCAATTTATTCCCCGGTGCAAAATCGCCTGTTAACATAAAGGGGGAAACGTACAAGGATGAGAGCATGACCCCGATGATTTCGACACTTCGCCTGCGCCCTTTCGATTTACATGATATTGAGGCTTTCACGGAAGCCGTTAACGACTCTCTGGACACATTGTTGCCCTGGATGAGTTGGGCACATCAGGATTATCAGCCGCATGAAGCCGAAAGCTGGATTCGCTTTACACACTTACAACGCGCACTTAAAGAAGCGGAAGAATTTGCCATCGTGGATGCCGAGAACCGCCTGTTAGGTGGTGCAGGCTTTCGCTTTGCTAAAAAACCGGGAGAGTTTTGCGCTTTGGGGTACTGGGTTCGACGTGACGCGCAATGTCAGGGCGTTGCCACGCAGGCGGTAAAGTTGTTGCTGGATTTTGGCTTCGCGCGTCCGGAGGTGCAAACCATTGAACTGCTGGCGGTTGAAAACAACTATGCCAGCAGACGCGTCGCGGAAAAAAGTGGAGGCCGCTTTATTGATTACCGCTATGGCGTGATTATCTTAGACAGCGGCCCGGTTAACGCGGCAATCTATCACTTTCAGCGACCTTGTTTACAACAATGCTGAGGGCACGCCTATATGAGATTACAGCAAACTGGCTATGACTCATTGATACAAAGATAACAACGATCGGTGAGGAATATATGAGCGATGCCATAACAGCTCGAAAACCACTTAATCTTGATGTTTAATTGAGACGGTAATAGTTTAATACGCGCTTTTATGCTTATTGAGATAGTCCTGTTATTACTGTGTTAATACTTTCACTTACAGATGAAGCTAACCTCTTACCTACAGCGTCTGAGAGACAGACCATACCGGCGTGGTCTGCGCATCAAAAAAATCAACGGTGCACCCATCCTTAGCCAGAAAGCGCTGAGCATTGGCCTTTACTCTTCGGTTATCAGATGAATGCTCATCGCCATAAATGCTGACATATACATGCGTTATCCCACTGTCCTGAATCTGACTAAATATATGATTGTCATTTTCGTCCAGTGAATGTCCGTATATGAATAAACAGCCTTCAAGCTCTCTTAGCGCAGAATAGCAATAGTTTAGATATTGATTATGAAGAATTTTTTCTTTCTTTTTTTCGCTTGTGGGCTCAGAAACAAACAAAGGAAATGCGCCTTCATCTAGTTTGATATGGACTTGCTCAACGATAGTATTTCCGTCATCACCACTGGCATGTTTTTTTATTAACGAACCATACTCATATAAATGTAATGCACCATGCAGGAAAAAAACCTCCTGATCTGTGCCATATTGCTGCCACATTCGGCCAACCCTAAAACCATCATCCGTATGATAATCCTTAGGAAACAGCTCTTTTTTATTTCTTGCCAATACATCAGCAAATCATAATTGAGGGTAAATAGTCCTTTGAATTTTGATAAGAACGCTCTTACACACGTAAATTGTTCATCAGTAATTTCATGAGGATAAGTGGGATGAGAGCTGGAGATAGCATTTATTAGCGCTTTTTTGAGTGCTTCTTGATGCTTATTGATTAAAGGCAACACGTCACTTTCTGGATCATAATGCCTCAGAATCATGCCAGCATAGTTTAATCTGTCCATGACAGACTCGAAATCGAAGGTATTAAGTTCCTTAAACAGGCCTTTAATCAGAGCGTCGTGCTCTCCGAAATTTGCATTGTCAAAAATACTGCGATAGTTAAAAATTTTTGATGACCATGCCTGAGAAAAACCATTACCCATTAATAAAGCCGGCTTTTCTCCCGCGGGTAAGGTGGCTAATGCCTGAGAAAACGTAAACATTGCTGAATCCAAGAAATTATATCATTAATAATTTTTTATATTAATACCAAAAAAAAAGCAACACTATCGCCCATTAAATCATCCAGGAAAGCATTGCTTCAACATGCATCTGTTACTTTATTTTAATAAATTATATTAACGCGACACAATATTTCTTTGTACCGGCTCCCCTTGGACTCCATCACTTTTTAATACTGGCAGAACAGGGGCAGATACTGAAATGCGGAATAACATGTAAATTAATAAATGTTTAAAATTTAGATAAAATCGCCTTTGAATAGACTTAGATTACACACAAACCGGGTGAAAACATGCATAAAAAAAGGGGCTGGCACATTGCCAACCCCTTGTTTGCTATTAACTTTTAGATGTCGCGTTAGCGATACCTTAGTTAAGACGCTTTCTTGAGGGGGCATTGATAAATAAGGGATTTTTTTATTTATCAATAGTTTAAAGGCAATTTTGGTGCAGTAAAGTGCAGCCTAAAACATGCTGTGTTGTCAATTTGTTGTCACTAAGCCAGCAAGAGGATTTAAAGTTATAGCCTCTTCGAGGT
>Ga0308167_1003556_pt1 | contig 12327 bp, 17 predicted proteins | sample PhyCR1_2_FD_202138 | JGI IMG/M metagenome (GOLD analysis project Ga0308167, IMG submission 202138) | Phyllosphere microbial communities from UC Gill Tract Community Farm, Albany, California, United States - DLSLRC.R1 | ecosystem: Host-associated > Plants > Phyllosphere > Unclassified | place... | reverse complement strand
ACCAGCATACCGACGCAGAGCGCCGGCGCTGCAATCAAGGCCCGTTGTCCGATGTGCGGGAATGCGCTGTTCGCGACGCCGAAGGTCTACGGTTGTAAATCCTGCGCGTTCCGCTTGTATCCGCAGGTAGCCGGCAAGACGCTGACACTTAACCAGGTAGAGTCGTTGCTGACCACTGGCAGAACGGCGGTCATCAAGGGCTTCAAAAGCAAGGTAGGAAAAGCCTTTGACGCGCCGCTGCAGCTGACGGCAGAGGGAAAGGTTGCATTCGTGATGAAAAAGCGGTGACGTGCGCGGTAGCGCACAGAAGGCGGCTCACCGAAGCACCGGGTAGCACCAGCCCTGAACCGCCGGGCCTTGCGATATTCCATAGTAGCAGGCCCACCCCCTCGCGCTGGAGAGCCTGACGGACTAACAGTCAGCTCTGGCGCCATAATAGCCCGGACGGCGTCCCGCAGTGAGCCAGACGAGCCTGCGAGTCGGTGCGGGCTTTGGCCGCAGGCTGTACTGCGCGTTGGCGGCTTGCCGCCTACGGGGCGATGGTCACTGACGACCATATATTACAAAAAATCGTGATGTGTGATACATGATCTTCAGGCCAGCCCTGGAGCCTGGCTCCCGGGCGCACTATTTCCGCTAAGACAACGCTTGCAGCGGCCGGAGGCCGCGCCGCTTAAACCACACCGTCCAGGCTATGCCTGGACTTCAGCGCCGCCCCGCCGTTCCGGCGTGTCGAATGTGTTCATGCTCATATCCGCTCTGTGTGGCCATCACCCGGTAAGCCCTTTTGCGGAGGGCTGAATTCGTAGCACCAACGCTGTCCCCCCACAAGGGGTAGATGAACTCCGCCAAAAACTTTTCCGCCGGCACGCCGGCAAAAAACTTTTTTTCTCCGCCCCTTGCGGGTTGCCATCGCCGTTGCTCCGAGCGCCCTTGCCGCGAAAGAACTCACCGAGAGATGGATAACCACCTGGAAGGAGAAAAAAAGCATGAACACACAAAACGTCAAGACCGCCGCGCCTGAATCTACCGAAAGATGTGGGCTAAAAAGGAAAAAGGCTAACGTACTGTTTCGTATGGCTGTTGTTTCCTCTCAACCCGTCGCTGACGGCGACATGAAAGCACTGTGCAACCATATACGCCATCATGTGCCCGCCAACGAGCTTTATCATGTTGTGCAGCATGTGAACGGCTGCAAAATGGATTTAACGCTGTTGCTGCGCATCAAGAATTTCGAAGGCTCCACCACATCGAAGCCGCTGGGTTTCTTTGTCGGGGCGCGGTTTCTGGCGCTGCTGTGCGTAAATGATAAAGGGCTGTATCTCGAACGCCACGCCCTGCAGCCGGCTTTGGCTCCGTTTGCGCTTACACCGGGGTTTGATAATTTGCCGGGGGGTATTCGTGCGGTGAATTTTTACTCTTCGCTGGACGCTGAAGAACGGAGCGAACTCCTACAATCTCTCTATAGAACGAACGGCTTTAACAGGGGGAGTGCATCAGAAAAAAATACGCGGATTGCTGGAACAATCCGCGATATTATTAAAAATGACACTATATATAGAAATGCGAATGTGAATATAGCCCCATTCTTCAAAAAAATCAATACAAGATTTAAATAACAAGGAGCAGGCCGGGTAACCGGCCTGATTGCTAAGATGATCACAAGTATCAGTAATTTAACAGGGCGAATTAAACAACGGCATAAACGAAAGCGCATCGCTTACCAGGTTAAGCAGGTGCGAAACATTATTGACAATCTCCCAAATAAGTATGCGCTTTTAACTGCGGAGGAAAACAAAAAGGTTTTAGAGGTTCTGGAGCCTGAATACCTTACGTGGCTAGATGCTTTATACGGAGGCGAACGTCTGACAGGTGACCAGCTTGTTTATTTTATTGGACTACTAATTGAGGATAGAGAAAAATGCGTGAAGAACTTAACCGACTGATGAAAGAGTATGAATTGTCTAAAGGCGATGTATGTAGAATTGTTTGTGTGGCAACACATAAGTCTTGCAGTGTCAGGGCCGTTCGCAGTTGGCTAGCCGACCCAGCTAAGGCCTATGCCAAGCCTTGCCCTGAATGGGTTGTGAGTACTTTAAGTGGATATTTAGAAAGTGGAAAATCGATTCCTCGCCTTCAAACAGAAAGAAGTGAAATGTCTGATAAATACACAATAACAACTATGATCGTCTTATTCATTTTTTCTATAGCAGTAACAGCGATGTTCAGTGCAATGATAACCATAAGTTTAAACCCTACCCTAGAAAATGAAGAGTGTCATTTCAAACCATTAATCCTTCAGGAGTCTGAATTTTTTAAATAAAAACAGAGCGCCCAAAAGGGCGCTCCAATTTAATTCTTTTTAAAGTATTCCTTAGTAGTTTCCATAAGTTTATCGTTAACATTTTTTGGAAGTCTTTTTTGTATTTGTGATATATCATTTTTGTATTCATTAAATCTTTTTTCGATCCTCTTAACATCTTTTTGGTGCTGTAAAGAGTCGTAGTAGAAATATCCAGAAAGACAGATAGCCAAGAGCGCGGTAATAACATTAAGTCCTAAAAACATTAACAACCTGGTACCTATATTATTACTGCCAGAAGAAGCGATTTTACGGCTTAGCAAGTTAAGCTGTTGATTTGCATTCTTGATCTCATCGGACATGCCACCAATGATTTCATTTTTTATAGCTGAACGGATCTCCAGCTTGGCTTCATCAAGCTGATTATTGAGAATGCTGCGATGTTTTACGGCCAGTTCCTCAAAGCTGTTTTCGGCTTCTTCTACAGCTGTTGCTAATTTATTAATGCCAACTTCCAAATTTGAGGGTAAGCTCTCTATAGCTGTGCTAACTGCATGAAGGCTGTCAAGCAACTTTTCAGGTATTGATTTTATTTCATTCTCTAAATTAATATAATCTTCGAGTAAATCGTTAATTTTCTGATCTTTAAACTCTTCTGAAATACTTTTGCTCATGATTGTAATCCTTGTGATAAAAGGAGCGGACTGTAGCCCGCTCATCTTTTTATGTGATATTTAAGTTTTTAAATGCAATATCTAAGTCAGAATTGAAACCATTCATCAACATTTTGACTGTCCGAAGATTAGAAAGCTCTTGTCGTATTTCTTTGCTTTCGGCATTTCTAATCAATGTTCTGAAATCGCGGTCATCATTGTAAACATCATCATACTTAAGACCTGATTTTGTGAGAATATTAAATATGTTATTTTGGTAAACTACAGGGTAATTTGAACCGACGATTTTTTTGCAGCTTTTGTCAGCTAAAAAAACAGAGAATTGTCGTTCAATTTGAGTGTCTTTGTCTGCAAGATTAAAGATGATTTTGATCCTATCCTCTTCTATTCCCATATCGAGAAGATTATAAACCGTTGCTATAGAGTCGGTTTGCTGTTTTTCTTGTGGAGTTACCGGGACGATGAAGTAATCGATCAGTTCATGACTACCCTGAAATTCTAGCATTTGAACCATAAACTGCTCAATGTTTGAAGCGCCTACATCAATCAGTGTGCAATCTGAGTCGTCAATCCTTCTCAAGATTTCATCAAATTCCTTGGCCGACAATTTACTGTCGTTCGTGCCGTCAGTATTAATTGTCTCAACCTTGATAATATCAGCACCTTCAAGGCGAGGTTTTAGCATGGCTTGGCAAATAGTAGATTTACCAACATTACCACTGTTATTAAGAACTACAGCTTTTAAATACATGTGTTATCCTCACTTGTTTCTGATGTAATTCGAAAGCATTGTCCCAAGTCTCACTTGGTTGGGGCAATCCCACTCTTTTATTTGCTCTATAGAAACTTGAGCTTCAATCGCTCTTTTTGCAATAGACTCGGAATTAAAGCAAACCCTCACATATTCATTTAGAACAATACTATAATCCGCTTCATGAGCCTGAATTGATCCTCTTTGCTCTATGGGGTTTTCTGTTTGCCTTCCCGGTTTACTTGACGGTTGGGCTGGTTTTGGGTTGCTTACCGATACTTTCTTTTTGGCCCGATCAAGCATATTTTTATATGTTTTGACGGTAAGGTTTTTTTCGGTGCAACTGTTTATGAAGTTAGCTATGTTCCCCCACCCGTAAATTCCTATTGCCTTGCAAAGTTCATCGTAGTGAAGATTGAATGCCGCTTGCTTTGACTTCAAGCGGCCTTCCTTCAAGGTCTTGCATAGTGCATCTAGCTCTTTCATTGGATTTACCTTTAGTGTGTGTGAGTTATTCTGTAAGCTATTTAGTGGGTTGTCAAGTGCGTTAGTAAGTTTTTTTGTGGGTTTTTTTGTGGTTCTTTGGTTTGTTTTGTGGGTTTTTATGTGGGCAGTTGTATGGTGAGTTTATACGTTATCAAAATATTTAGGCACGTGACCGATGTTTACAGATGGCTGCGCCATCCGTAAAATCGACGTGCCAAAGGGGTGCCCCCTTTGAAACCCCGCCGGTGCCCGGCTCGACCTGCGGTGTCATTGTTGAGAGTCGTCAGGGGGTCAGCTGTGGAAAAAAAACCAGTCCAAAAAAATAAAGATAAGGTTGTCGCTTTCCGTTTATCCAGTGAAGACTTCATTCAGTTTGAAGAGAAGCTAGCGGCATCGAACATGAAAAAGTCCGAGTTCTTCCGCGAAGTTTTTTTGAATTCCAACGTTAATATTACCGTAAAAGCGGGACCATCAAAAGACCTGGAACGGCTAACCTTTCTTTTTAATAAAGCCAGCAACAACCTTAATCAATTGGCGCATCAGGTAAACAGCGCTCATTTATCCGGAAAAGTATCTGAGCGGTTATATAAAGCAGTGAACAACGTGCTGGTAGATATCAGGGCTCTTCTCCTTTCGGAGGTGAAAGATGTTGATTAGGCCTCATGGCTATAATGCAGGTGTAAAGGAATATCTTGAAGAGGGTGTAAAGAACGGACGTGATTATTCACGTGAGGAATTAGATGAGCGAGTTATTCTTCATGGCGACCTCGATTTGACTGATATTGTCTACCATCAAATTCCCGACAGAGGACAGGAGCGTTATGCGACATTCGTTATCTCATTCCGCGAGGATGAAATACAACATGAAACAATGCTGTCAATAACCGATGAATTCCGCTCTTTTTTGATGTACGCCTATGAGGATGAAGAGTATAATTTCTATGCGGAGGCTCACCTTCCCAGGTTGAAAGAAATACCTGATAAAAAGACGGGTGAGTTGATTAAACGAAAGCCTCATATTCATGTTGTCATCCCGAGAAAGAATCTTCTTTCCGGACGTGAAATGAATCCTCGTGGCATGTATGAATCAAACAAAAACTACTTCGAGGCGTTTCAGGAATATATCAACCAAAAGTACGGGCTTGAGTCTCCACGCGAACATGTTCGCGTAAACCCAACCAGTGCAGCAGATGTTCTATCCCGTTACAAGGGTGATGATTTTCGCGGTAAGAACCGCGAGTTCAAACAACGCCTGGTAACGGATGTTATCGATAAAAACATATCAAGCCGAGATTCATTTTACCAACATGTTGCTTCATTCGGCGATACGAGGATAAGAAACCAGGGAAGAGATAACGAATACATCGCGGTAAAATTACCTGGTGACAAGAAGTTTACCAATCTGAAAGAAAGCATATTCAGTGATGATTTCATCGTCAGACGACAATTGAAAAAAGAACCACTGGATAAGCGAATTATTCAGGAGAGACTGAAGAACTGGCCGCAACGTGCCAAAGAAATCAAGTATGTCAGCAAGGCAACGCCTAAATTCAGGCAGCTTTATAAATCCGCAGCACCGTCAGTAAAGCTAAATCTTCTGGCGCAGCGACAAACAGATTTTTATGAGAAATACAGGGGGCGATATGAGTTATACCCTGCCGAACGGCAAAGAGATAACCAGCGAAGTATTAATGAAGATCTCGCCGGCAGAATTACCGGCACTGCCGATGGCCTGCAAGGTTTGTCCGGCGGCGATGTGGCAGCTTACAGGGAACGTCGAAAAGCCGCTAATACGGTGTTTCTGCCGGGTGATGCACACCTTCACCTGGGACAGTCGGAACCAGGAAGAAGTGCTGGATTGCGACATGATTTACCAACCGGAGGAAGAGGAAGGGGAAGAAACCCTGGGAACTACGACGCAGACAAGTTTACCGCCGTTCCTGGCGTCCCAACTCTCGCAACTTCCCTCCGAAGAGCCGGTTACCGACTTAGGTCCGGAATGGGAGGAGGATACACCGGATCTATGAATCTCCCACCTTATGCCCGCACGCCGTACCGCGTTGCCGGCATCAGTGATATCGAGAAAAGAGGCCGAATGCTGTTCGGAGAACAAGGTGGTGCAAGCGTCAATAACAGTGTGAGCTCGATCAAGCGGCTAATCCCAAAGCCAGATAAGAACGCCTCATTCGTGGCCGCCTGGTTTCTGCGCCGTATGGAGCAGGACCAGATATTGCCGGCACAACGCAAAGAGATCATCGCCGTCGATAAAAAGTTTTTTGAAACCCGTCGCGCTGTATTTAGCGACGATCGCCTGAGCCGTAAGGAGAAAGCGCAATACGTCTCAGTATTAACCTTCGAGCGACTGAAGGCCCATCACGCCATCACGAAGCCCGATATCCCTTTTGAACAGGAGAGTCCTGATATGGGTAGTGCAGATATTCGAAAACTCATCAAGGAAACCCGCATCCCCGATAATTCCATCAGCGGGGCGCCGGTTGAAGATAAAGATATTCCGCCGGCGAGAGAACGATTCTCACGCATCATTGATAATATCAACGATCACATGGCTGAAAAGCGCCGGCGCGACCGACAACGTGCTATCTCAGCAGCAGACCTATATACCAAACGCGCCCGGCTCAGCAAGAACGTCCATTATCTGGACAAAAAGACCGATCGCACCCTGTTTGTCGATACCGGAAAATCGATAGCGCTGCGCAAACATGGCATGACGGATTCTGCGGTACTGGTTGCACTCGAGCTGGCGAAAGAGAAATTCGGCTCCACGCTGACTATCAAGGGCAGCAAGGCATTCAGGGAACAGATCATCGATGTTGTGGCCAAAAATAACATGGATATCCACTTCACCGACAAAGCCATGAATAAAGCGCTCGAAACCCGGCGCGAAGAACTGGCCATCGAGAAAGAGGGGCAACGTATCGAGCAGCCTGAAACGGCCGACGCGGGGCACGAGAAGCAGGATAATCGGGATCGAGAGCCGGCCTCATCGGATGTGCCAGATGCCGCTCCCCAGGAACAAAACGAACCCGCGCAAAAGCAGCCTGCTACAGACAATACCCCGGAAGGGGGCCCGGGCGGGCAGGATGAAACCGAAAGCGCCCCTGAAGTGCCTGCACAGCCCGCTGAGGGTGTGGCTCCGGATGCTGACGCTACCGGGTTGCCTGCGAAACAAGGGCGTGACCAGGTGCATTATGGCGTACTGCTGGAGCATGGCGCGGCGCCTTATCGCTTTAAACCGAACATGAACAAGCGGGAAGACGAGCGTGACGATAACTATTACGTCAAGCTGAAGCTGGAGAACGGCAAGACCCGTACCCTCTGGGGCGTGGGGCTTCAGGACGCCGTTCAGGGACTGCGACCGGGAGATCATACACGCTTTGAGGACAAAGGCACCGAGCGCGTGAACTGGACTGAAACCCGGAAAGATGGCACAACCGTGGAAAAATCCGGCGATCGTCGTATCTGGGAGGCTGAACCCACCGACTGGGCGCGTCAGCAGGAGCGCAAGGCCGAGCTGAACCCTGACCACAATACTGACGGGCCGGATGTGGCCTGAAACCTGAGGTACATCAAATGAGCGGACAAATCGCAGTACATGGTCGCCTAGTGGCAGATCCGACCAGTCGTACCACAAAAAATGACAACCTGATGGCCACCGCACGGCTGGCTGTGTCTTTGCCTTGCCACGGTAGCGAGGACGGCTACTTAACAATGTGGCTGGGTGTGGTAGCCTTTGGAAAGCAGGCCGACTTTCTTATGCGGCATGACAAAGGGGAGCTGGTCAGCGTATCCGGTATACTGCAGATGAATCAGTGGACCGGGCAGGACGGGGCTCAACAGACTGGTTACCAGGTCGTGGCAGATTCTGTTATCAGCGCCAGAACCGTTCGCCCGGGGGGAGGACGAAAAACCGGTGCCGCGAATGAAAGCGCTTCGCCGGCAAGCGAAGGCGCAGGGCAGGGGGCAACGTCCGAAGCTGTGGCAGATGCCGCACAGCAATGGGAAATTTATGCGCAGGGCGGCGATCGGAGCGAGCTGGATCAGCGCCCACCGTTTGATGATTCTCGCCCTTTCTGATGGAAATATATGGCAAGGAACGAAAGAACGGTAATCGGGCTGAACCAACCAGAGGATATGCTGGCCGGCAGTCTCGAAGCCAGGGGGTTTTGGCGCCGGGCAGCAGACAGATGGCTGGATCTGATGGTCAATGAACCTGACGAATACCGGGCGGAGGCGCTGGCCAAAAGACGTGTTTTTTGTCTGCAGAGAGCTCTCGACACTCGTCCAAAGGAGAAAATTGTTGTGCTGAGCGAAAATGACCGGCGCCATCTTGATGCCCGTGCCAAAGCGCTGGGGTGCGGCCCAGTGTCAAAGTACTGGATAGATTATGGAAGCTGACAGGCGTATTTGTGTTAAGATTCAAACGGGTGCCTGGAGCCGTCTGTTTTCAGGCTCCGGCATGAAGCAGACAGCAAAAAGCCCCAAGTGATCTTTTAATCAACCTGAGGCTTCCTGTTATGTCCAATCAACTTAATAGTAGCCTCTTAACTTCAGAGGTTCAAGACAATGTCACGAAAACTGGTGTTTTTTAGCCTGATAGTGTTGTGTTTAACGCTGTTGGTGTTTACCTGGATGGTGCGCGGTTCACTGTGTGAAATCCGCGTCCAGCAAGGTAACACGGTCATGGTGGCGTTGCTGAACTACGAAGTCAGAGGCTAAACCGCTGGGCGGAGTTCGCTCCGCCCAATCGGTGGTTGTCTGGCATGGTTTCCGGCACCCTTTGCAGAATACCGCCGGCCCTTCGGGGCCGGCCCCTCTCAGTCAACGAGTGGAGGTTCAGCATGAAAATCATCACTGCACCACAGGAAACGGCCTTGTATCCGGGCCTGGTGGCCAGCGCGATAATGGACGTTCGCATGAAACTTGGTATGTCACGTATTCAGTTGAATTATAGAAAAATATTCAACCAAATTGTGCCGATGCTGGTGATCGACTTTTTCAACGATAAGGGCAAACTCTACACCCTGCGCTACAATCTGCCTCCGGATACGCCGGAAAGGACAGAACGGCGCGTTTCCCTGCTTCTGCATCTGTTGCGTAAAGATCTCGATGCCGGCGGTGAAGCTGCTGCTTAACCATCACCAAAAACAGCGACGGAACGGCTCGCTGGCCCGCCTCACAAAATAGTTTCTGCCAAAATACGAAAGCCCGCCCTTGTCTAAAGGCGGGCTTTCGGCTATTTTGTTGAAATCGTGCGGTCAAAATCCGCCAGTTCAGGACGCTTCCCTACAGTAAGCAGGTGCCTGGAAGTGGGAAACAAGACGTTTCCTGCCCCCAGAACGCAAAAAACCCCGATAGTTGTCATCTTGGCAGAAGCGGCTATCGGGGCATTGCGAATTCATGCTGGCGCAGTGATTCAAGAAGGATACTAGCCCAATGAAACCGAGCAATCAAGTATCAGACGCCAAATTTTTTGATACGCCCACCCTCCGCTCTGCCATAAGTGCAGGGAGCGGTGGCTGAACTTCAATCCCCAGGAACACTCCCCAACGAAGATACGTCACCTCTGCAGGCGTTCAGCAGAGACTACGTTAAAAACCCCTGGCCTCAGTACCAGGCGCGGAGCGCCAGCGACGGCCTAAGACCGCCGCGCATCGTCGATGCCATGCGCAATGCTGCCCTGGCCAATAATCCCGCCCGCCATCCATTGTGGCGCACCGCTGACCGTTTTCACGCGGTGACGCACGCGCCGCTGGGGAAGGAACGGGCCATGAACGAGCACCGTGCCCGCGCCATCAATGCCCTCTGCGTGTGCATTGCCGACCGCGTGAATATCGTGGAAGGAAAGGTATACATGACGCTGGCGCAAATGTCTGACGCCTGCGGTCTGACCACCGAAAGCAACGGCGTGAAATCCTACAGTCGGGCCTGCAGGGCCATCAACGAGCATCTGGAGGCGATTGGCGCCATCCACTGCGAACGCATCTGGGATGAGACGACCGGCTCCTGGATACCCAATCTTATATGGGTTACGGAGCTGTTCTTCACCCTTATCGGTTTCAGCTACGGCAAGTTCGAGGCCGCTCAAAAGCAGCAACTGGCGTACCGCAACAAAAAACTGCTGGAGAACGGCGAAGGCGCCATCACTTTCACCGAAGCCCGTCGACGTGCCAAAGAGCACCATATCAAGACGGCGTTTGAAATCCGCGCTCGCAAGCGGGCTTACAAGGTGCAGCTGAAGCGGGCTAAAAAACTGGCGGCGATGGAAGAGCAGAAGGCCCGTCAGAAAATCCAGGGCGACCTGGTTAAGCTCTACACCCGCGACGAACTGGCGGCAATGGGGCATATCGAGTTCGCCCGCCAGGTGAACGAACGCTACTACGCCATGCGCAAGCTGGCCACGTCGCCGCCGGCACCGCCTGACACAGCATAAATCCTGTCCTACCCCCTGATTATGCGATGAGCCTGTCGCAGGCCGCCCCACGCCCAGACATCACCAGTGAACAAATTCCCACCAATTCCTGCCGGCATCATCCCTCGCAAACCGAAAATTTCACCCGGTACTGGCCAATGGCCAGGCGATACCAACGATTATCCCCATTTAAATGCAAACGTGGATTTTAACAAGACGCAACCTAAAGAATTAAATGCAAAATAACTGTTTCTTTCTTTAGACAGAAGAAGAAAAAGAAACGAGGCTTTGCCTCTGTGGGTAACGCCTTCGCTGGCAGCGGACGCCAGGGCGTCCACGCGCTCAGAAAAAAACAAAGGTAGCTCCCGCCTACGGCGGGCAATCTCAGCGCCATTTCGGCCTCAGACGATACACGCGCCACTGACCGCTGCCCTTCCACCCCCGGCCAAAGGCCGGGGGATGAAAGAACAGTGTTAATGATGTTGTAACTAATGCATCGCCTGTAAGAGGTATCGCTGCAGAATTCTTTTGTCATTCGACCAGCTGGCCATAGCGTCGCTGACAGTTAGGTAAAGGCATGGCTCGCACTGCTCGCCACGCCTGAAAACCCGTCTGCCAGGAAGGGGGGGGAATGCGCTTTCTGGTTACTCCGCAAGGCCCGGCGGTTCAGGGCTGGTGCTCCCTGGGGCTTTCGGTGAGCCGCCTTCTGTGCGCTGCCGCGCACTAACTTCATGCCAGCTCTTCATGAAGAGTTCAACTTCAGAAAGTCGAAGCCTTCCTTTACCTTTGCGGTACTTTCTTTCCGGAAGAGGTACCCCATCAAGCTCGCCCGTTGAGTCGTGGGCTTTGTGGTACTCTTCCAGAGTTATCCCTATCATCTGGCGAAAGACGGGTTCTTCAATCCAGATATCGTCCTTCATCGTGCTGTAGCTTTTTTGATTTTCTGGTCAGTTTTGTACTGCGACAGTGCGTACACAGCCCAGATAGTGGCAGGTATCCAGCCAATCAGTGTGATTTGCAGGATCAGGCAGATAATGCCGGCAATTGGCCGTCCGATAGTGAAGAACGTCAACCAGGGCAAAATGAAAGCAATCAACAGGCGCACAATATCACATCCTTATTTTAAAAATTCAGGCTGGCCATCATAGTGCCTGATCTCGTGTATCAGGAAAACTCTTTTACCCTGAACTTGCCTGGGATCTGTGATGACGCTCTTCCGGCGCTCGCTCCACAGGAGAAATCCCAGAGTGCGATCTGCCGGCTCATAGTTCTCCGGGGGACGTGAACAAATGAAAACTTCTCCATTGAGTTCCGTTCCGAAAACACCGTCACCGTAGTCCTGCTCGGCCACGATAAACCTGGTTGTCTCGTCGAAGACGCCCTCAGCCTGATATAGCCTTAACCGGAAATATTCATGAATTACAGGTATATAACTAACTGTTGGGTTAAGTATTCCCCCCTGGCCATGTACTAACCAGTCGTGATTGATTTGCAGACCTTCAGCTAACTGGCTGGATTTCTTATAACTATTCGATTTATTTCTAATTATATGGCTAATGGTTGCTTGAGGAATGCCTGTGACTGATGAAGCATAAACCTGTGAAATCTTTAGATAATGAAGAGCTAACTCCAACCTTTCTCCTAACGACATTTTACCCATAACGCCTCCGGACTACGCTTTTAC
>Ga0308167_1003555_pt1 | contig 12340 bp, 14 predicted proteins | sample PhyCR1_2_FD_202138 | JGI IMG/M metagenome (GOLD analysis project Ga0308167, IMG submission 202138) | Phyllosphere microbial communities from UC Gill Tract Community Farm, Albany, California, United States - DLSLRC.R1 | ecosystem: Host-associated > Plants > Phyllosphere > Unclassified | place... | reverse complement strand
AATCGGGGGCGGGGGGGGGGGGGCCCTGGGGCCCCCGCGCCTCCCGTTCGTCGTGCTGGTGGCGTCGAGATCGTTACTCGGCGTCCTCCGCCGGCGTCTGCGCGACCCCCGCCGTGAAGGCGGAGAGGTCGACGTCGTCACCGTTGGTGTCCTTGACGGTCACCTTGGAGAGGACGGTCGCGACGGCCTTGGAGCGCGCGACCTCGCCGACCATGCCCGGGATCTGCCCGTTCTGGTCGATGACCTTGATGAACTCGCCCGGCTCCATGCCGTACTGCGCAGCGGCCTGGATGAGGTACTGCGTGAGCTCTTCCTGCGAGACCTGGATCTCTTCCTTCTCGGCGATCGAGTCGAGGAGGATCTGCGAGCGGAAGGCCTTCTCGCTGGACTCGGAGACCTCCTTGCGGTGCTCGTCGTCCTCGAGGCGGTTCTCCTGCTCGAGGTGGCGATGCACCTCGTCCTCGATGAGCTGCTCCGAGATCGGGATGTTGACGTCCTCGATGAGCTTCTCGACGAGCTTGTCGCGAGCCGCGGCGCCCTGACCGAAGGTCTTGGACTTCGCGATCTGCTCCTTGAGGTCCGCCTTGAGCTCGTCGATCGTGTCGAACTGGCTGGCGATCTGCGCGAACTCGTCGTCGGCCTCGGGGAGCTCGCGCTCCTTGACGGCGGTGACGGTCACGGCGATCTGGGCGATCTCGCCCTCGCGGTCGCCGCCGACGAGCTTCGACTCGAAGGTGGTGGACTCGCCGGCCGTGAGGGACTCGAGCGCCTCGTCGATGCCCTCGAGCAGGTCGCCCGAACCGATCTCGTAGGAGACGCCGGTGGCCGAGTCGACCTCGTCGTCGCCGATGGTGGCGGTGAGGTCGATCTGCGCGAAGTCACCCGTGGTCGCCGGACGGTCGACCGTCACGAGCGTGCCGAAGCGGGTGCGCAGGTTCTGCAGCTCCTCTTCGATCTCGTCGTCCGAGACCTCGACGGCGTCGACGGTGAGCTCGTACTTGTCGTACTCCGGCAGGTCGAACTCGGGACGCACGTCCACCTCGAAGGTGAGGACGAGGTCGCCCGTGAAGTCCTTGACGTTCGGGAGCTCGGAGACGTCCGCCTCGGCACGGCCGAGGATGCGCAGCTCCTGCTCCTCCACCGCCTGGCGGTAGAAGTTGTCGATCGCGTCGCCGACGGCGTGGTTCAGGACCTCGCCGCGGCCGACACGCTGGTCGACGATCGCCGGCGGGACCTTGCCCTTGCGGAAGCCGGGGATGTTGATCTGCTCGGCGATGTGCTTGTACGCGTGGTCGATGCTCGGCTTGAGATCTTCCGGCGTCACGTTCACGGTGAGCTTGACGCGGGTGTCGCTCACCTTGTCGACGGTGCTGGTGGCCAAGGGATGTTCTCCTGTTGGTTGACGTTCGTGTGGTCCTGGTCGGGGCGACAGGATTTGAACCTGCGACCTCCCGCTCCCAAAGCGGGCGCTCTACCAAGCTGAGCTACGCCCCGTTTGACTGGGCCAGGGGTGTCCGCGCACGCCGGAAGGGCGCATGCGACGCCGATGAGTCTAGCGGTCCCCGGGCGCGCGGTTCCCGGCAGGTTCGGAGCCGTCTTCGGCGTCGTCCTGCGCGCGTCGTCGCAGGCCCGTCCGCCACCGCACGCCGACGACGACCTGCACGCCGAGCGCGGCCACCGCGAGCAGGATGCCGGCGACGATGCGCCACGCGTGCAGGAGCGCGTGCGCGGGCTGGGTCCGCGGGTCGCCGAACAGCTCCGGCCGCAACGAGAGGACGATCGCGGCGAGGACGACCAGCACGTAGGAGAGCACGCGCGAGCGCTTGATCCGCCGGGCATCCCGGTCGCTCGGCGGGAGCACGACCCGGGACGACACGGTACGTGGTGACATGTCGGTGCTCGTTCGTCCGCTACGATGGTCGGGCTGCGCCTGGTGCGCAGGCGCGGGGATGTAGCTCAATGGTAGAGCCCCAGTCTTCCAAACTGGCCACGCGGGTTCGATTCCCGTCATCCCCTCCACTCCTCGCTCTCGGCCCTTCCGGGCCGTCGATCGGTGTGCGGTGAACCGAATGCAAGGAAGTGTTTGCAACGAACTGTTTGCAAACATCTCTTTGCGGTGTACGGTCGAGCCATGACCGACGAGACCCGCATCCTCGACGTCGCCGCTCTCAAGGCGCTGGCGCACCCGCTCCGGGCGCGCCTGCTCGACCTGCTCTCCCAGAACGGCCCCTCGACCGCGACGTCGCTCGGCGCGAAGCTGGGCGAGTCGAGCGGCTCGACGAGCTACCACCTCCGGCAGCTCGAGCGCCACGGGTTCGTGCACGAGCTCCCCGACCGCGGCAACGCCCGCGAGCGCTGGTGGGAACGCACCGCCGGTCGGATCAGCATCGGCAGCCCCGACGAGGGCCCGGCCTCCCCCGCGCAGCAGACGGCGACGCAGCTCGCGAGCCTCGCCGTGATGGACGCCGAGAACGACCTGGTGCGCGAGTGGACCACCCGTGACCCCGACACCGTCCCGGCCGACTGGCGTGGCGTCTCGGGGTCGTCGACCTACGTGGCCCTGACGCCCGACGAGTACGGCGCGATGTGGCGGGAGTTCGAGGCCGTCATCGAGCGGTACCGCGCCATCCGCGGGCGGGCCGCCGATCTGCCCGAGGGCGTCCGTCGTGTGTTCGCCCAGGTCCGCAGCGTCCCGATCATCGACGAGGAGCCGACACCGTGACCACCTACCAGCCCCGCACGCTCCCGGTCCCGCCGATCTCGCCGGTCGAGGTCCTGACCAACCGACTCGGCACCGCGCTCGTCCGCTGGAGCCTCCGGCACGCCGAACGCCGTGCCCTCCGAGCCGTCACGGCCCGCGAACGCGCTCTCCGTCGCGCGCTCGGTGAGCAGGCCCCGGCGATCACGAGCACGACGACCGACCTGGTCGCGGCCGAGCTCCGACGCCGCTGGTGACCCGCCCGTCTCGGGAAACCACCCAGAACTGGGGATGGGACGCCTGAGTCACCTCTTGCATACTTGAGCGTCCCTCGCCGCACCAAGGAGCTCAGTGTCGAACACCCGCCCGTCCACAAGTCCGATCGCCCGACGCGCTCGGCGTCAAGTACCGATCATCACGTGGCTCGGCATCGTGGGTACCGCCATCCTCGCCTTCGCCGGCTTGGCATCGACAGGGGTCTGGGGGATGCTGATGATGGTCGCCCTCATCGTGCTCCCCACGATGCTCTACGGCGTCGCCTTCCGACGCTCGACGTGGCTGCGGATGCCACGGAAGCGCGCGACTGCTGCGATCGGTGCGGGCATCGCCTTGGCGGCGCTGATCGGGTCGACCTCTGCGTACGGCGCGACCCACCCGTTGCCGGAAGCACCGGCGCAGCTCGCCTCTGTGACGGCCCCGAGCTCAACGGCGCACACGAAGCCGACGAGCTCCGCTACGCCGACGTCCACGGTGACGCACACACCCACCCCCGCGCCCACGCCGGTGGTGACGACGGAGACGGTGACCGAGACCTCACGGATCTCATTTGACTCCACCACGGTGGAGAGCTCGACCCTGGCTCGAGGCACGACATCGATCACGACTCCAGGGGTGCGCGGTGTCAATACGAAGACGTACGTCGTCACCTACTCCGACGGTGTGGAGACCGGACGAGTCCTGAGGAGCGATCGGGTCACCACCCCACCGGTGACACAGGTCACCACGGTCGGAACCTACGTCGCCCCCGTCGCGCCGGCCGCACCCGAAGCACCGACATGCACGAACGGTAGCTACGTCAACACCACAGGAACAACGGTCTGTCGCCCCGAAGCCGCTTCGAGCGCGCCTGCCGGCGCCACAGCCAAGTGTGGTGACGGCACGTACAGCTTCAGCCAGTCCCGACGAGGAACGTGCTCATCCCACGGCGGCGTCGCCGTCTGGCTGTGAGGCAGTACGGCTGACAGGGCTACCCCATGCCGCACAACGCCTAGAGCGCAGCCACCGGCTCCTCTTCGACTTCCTGCCGCAGCATCCGGTAGTGCCGCTCCCATCCGGGCGTACCTCGGCCGGCGGCGTGCAGCGCCGTCCTGACGGCGCCGAGCGCCCGATCGAGCGCACCGAACTCGTCGTCGGCGACCACACCGATCGAGAAGGTGAGGGTGCCGGTCGCGAGGTCGGCGGTCAGGTCCTGATCGTGGACGTCTTCAAGATCGAACAGCGCCTCGCCGATGACGTCGAAGTCCGTCGTGAGCTCGGCCCGGATGTCGTCCGCCGCTCCGAACAACGCTGCGCACTCGACGCGTACGAGGTAGTTCGTCATGACGTTCTCCTGTCCCAGCAGTCTGTTCGCGCGAGCCGATACTTCAGATGCACAACGTACCAGGGGTTCGATGGCGTCATGTGGACCGTGTGCAGGTGCACACCACACGGGCAGTACGCCTTGTAGTACTTCCGCCCCTTCACGAAGCGCCACCCGCGCGCTTCGGCGGTGCGCATCACGTGCTCGATCTCCTTCTTGGGATGTCGTGGCCGTTCGACCATCGGCACCTCCCCTCCACTGCCTGCGACGGTAGGGAGCGAAGAGGAGGTGCCGAAGGTCGGCGGGAGACGTTGTGGAACTGATCCGTGACCGGCCACGCTGTGGAGGAGTGTCAGGGACCCGCGAGCTCGAGGGTGATCGCCGGTTCGTCGCCCAGCTCGACACCCGCGCGACGACGTTCCGCCGCCCGGAGGGGCACGAGGTACCCGCCGTCCTTCGGGAAGAGCGAGGTCGTCCAGGTCACCGACCCGATCGTGACGCGGGCGGGGATCACGCCCCAGCCGTAGGTGAGCATCGGAGCGAGGTCGTGGATCACCTCGGCGGCGTCCGGCGGCACGACGGCGTAGAAGAACGGCGCAGGACCGCGCCACTCGATGACCTCGCCGGTGAACTGGAGCTCCACGTCGCGATCGTACGGCGCGCCGCACGCGGACGGACGGCATCGGCCGCGTTCGTGACCGTTCCGGTTCACGAATCCCGGATTCCGCGAACCGGAACGGTCAGCGTGCACGCGTGGAGACCGCCGCAGCGACTGCGGCCAGGACCACCGTGGTGCGGGCCTCTCTTCAGCTCACTCCCGTGACATCCGGACCGTCGCGGTACTCCCGGCGATCGTGACCGGGAAACTGATCTCGCCGTCCTCGTAGGAGAAGTCCTTCGTGGCATCGGTCGATGCGAGCAGGGCCGACTCGGTGGCGGCCTCGTCGCGGGATGAGGTCCAGACGTAGGGCGACGAGTCGTCCGATGGCGGAGTGAAGCTGCCTGCCCAGAACAGGGACGTCGTGTCGCCCCCGTTGGTCACGAAGTTCGCCGTGATCGTGTTCGCGGTGATGGTGGCCGTCATCCAACCGTCAGCACTTGCGGAGTTGTTCTGCTTCCACTCCCCGGCGAGCTCGGGAGGTTCGACCGCCTCTGGCGTCGGGGAAGGTGTCGGGGAGGACGTGCCTGTCGCGCGGACCGCCTCGGGGGTCTTCTCGGACGTCGAGAGGGTCGAACAGCCGGCCAGGAGGACGACGATGGCTCCTGCAGCCGCGACGGCGACGAGCGCCTTCTTCGGGATCATGGTGATGCGGTCTCTCGTTGGTGAGCCTCTGTCGAAGCTTCGGGTTCGCTCACGATAACGACGCCGCGCGTCCAAACCCGACCGAACCTCCCCTTCTGGGGGCGAGAGATGCGGTGATCCGCAAGGTGCGGGACGGGACGGACGCGCCCCGCGCCTCCTGGACCGTGCCGAGGAGACGCGGGGCGCGAGCCGCCGCACCGGACGCGACGTCAGTGGTACGTCGCGGCCTGCCCGTAGAGGACCTGCGTCATCGACGACACGTACGACGAGACGTCACCGTCCGGCAGGTTGTACGTCATGAAGACGCCGTACCCGTCGGCCTTCGTGCGCTGTGCGAGCGACACCGCGGTGGACTGCGCCGTGTTCTGGATGTCGACCGCGGCGGCGGACAGCTGAGCCTTCCCGAGGCCCGGGATCGACGGCGCCGAGTAGGTCCCGTAGTACGGGTTCCAGGCGTAGTCGAGCTTCGAGCCGATGGTGCTGCTCGACGACGAGAGCGACGAGGACGCCGGGCCGATGTCGTAGAAGGAGATGAGCTTGCCGGGCATCTGGGCACGGAGCGCGGTGATGAGCCAGCCGATCGACTGCTGGTTCGGCTGCGGCGTGCCGTTCGTGCCGTAGTCGGAGTACTCGTCGTCGAGGTCGACCCCGTCGAGGCCGTACTTCGTGACCGTGGCGGTGACCTGGGACGCGAAGTCCGCGGCGGCTGCCTGGGTCGGGAAGTTGGCGATCCCGGCGCCCTGGTGGTTGCCGAGGATCGACAGCGAGACCTTGATGCCCTTGGCCTGCAGCGGCTTGATCTGCGTCGCCGCGGCGTCGAGCGTCGCCTGCACCTTGTCGTTGTTGTACAGGACGGCCTTCGAGCCGTTCCAGTTGATGTTCGCGGCGAAGATGATCGCCACGTCGAACGCGTTCGCCCCTTTCGCCAGCTGGTAGCGGCCGACGTTCGCGAGCTGGTCGTTGTTGACCTCGACGTACGCGATGCTCGTGGGCCCGGACTTCGTCGCGCTGGTCGCAGACGCGGTCGCTCGCGCCGGGTCAGCCGACGCTGCGGACGGCACGAGTGGTGCCGCCACCATCGCGGCGATGGCCGCCACGATGCCGAACTTGATCGTCTTCTTCATCACATTCCTCCTTGAATGGGTCGGTCGTTCAGTTGTGTGGGAAGCGGAAGGTGCGGACCTCGTAGGCGTCGACGGCGAACGAGGACGCGTCGACGGTCCCGGCCGAGGCCAGTGGCTCTTCGAGCAAGGTGACCTCCGCCCCCGGACCGAACGGGCCGTCGACCACGATCCCGCCGGTCCCCCGCTGCCCGGACGGCTCGTACACCCGCACGACCAGGTCGCCGGACCGGTCGTCGGCGAGCTTGACGCTCGACAGCACGACGTCCCCGGAGACCTGCACGAGCGGGTCGAACCCGTGCCCACCGGTGGTCACCCGCGCAGCGGCGTTCATGACCACGCCGGCCGCCGTCGCCCCGAGCTGGTCGGTGCCGATGACGATCCCGTACCGGTGCGTCTGCACGCCCTGGTCGGTCTCGGGGTCGGGGAACCGCGGTGCCCGCAGCAGCGAGAGCCGCACGGTGGTGGTCACGTGCCCGTCGACGGCGTCGCGTGTGGTGTCGAACCCGTGGATCGAGTCGTTCACGAGGGCGACGCCGAAGCCCGGCTCGGACACGAGCACGTAGCGGTGCATCGAGGTCTCGAACTTCGCGGCCTCCCACGAGGTGTTCGTGTGCGTCACCCGCTTCTGCGCCCCGAACTGCGTCTCGGCGACGGTGTGCTCGGCGCGGACGTCGAGCGGGAACGCGACCTTGAGGAACTTCTCGGTCTCGTGCCAGTCGGTCGTCTGGTCGAACTCCAGCGTGCGGGAGTCCGGCGCGAGCACGAGCTCCTGCCGGACCGTCGAGTCGCCGAACGCCCGCTCGACGACGACGCGCGCGACGCCGTCCGCGTCGACCGAACCGTGCAGCCCGGTGACCGACACGAGGTCCTCGACCCGGTTCCGGTAGTACCGGTCAACGTCCCACGCGTCCCACATGTTCGGGAAGTCCTGGTGCAGCTGCAGCAGGTTCGCCGCCTGCCCCGGAGCGATCGCCTCACGCCCGGTCGCCCGGTCGACGGCGCTCGTCACGAGCCCCTGCGCGTCGACGACGACCCGGACGAGGTCGTTGGCGAGCACGTACCCGCCGTCATCCTCGGTCAGTGCCACGGCGGTCGGCTCCGGCACGTCGGTCGCCAGGACCGCGCCCTGCGCGGGTGCACCGGCCTGGAGGAACGGGGCCGGGTTCACGACGACGGCCGCGTCCCCGGTGCCGGCGAGCGCCGACAGCGCCTGGTCGATGATCGCGGTCAGGGCGCGGTCCGTCTCGGCGTACTTCGCGACCGCTTCGCGGTGCACCCACGCGATCGAGGTCCCCGGCAGGATGTCGTGGAACTGCTGGAGCAGGACCTGCTGCCAGAGCGCGTCGAGCTCGTCGTACGGGTACTCGAACTCGGTCCGGGATGCGGCGGTCGTGGCCCAGAGCTCTGCCTCGATGAGGAGCTGCTCGGAACGGCGGTTGCCCTGCTTCGTGCCGTGCTGGCTGGTCAGGGTCGCACGGTGCAGCTCGAGGTAGAGCTCCCCCACCCACACCGGCGGGTCGGGCAGCTCGGACTTCGCCCGGTCGAAGAACGTGTCCGGGTGCTCCCAGCGGACCTTCGCGCTCCCCTCGAGGTCGGCGAGGCGCTTCGCCGTGCCGGTCATCTCGCGGGTCGTGCCACCGCCGCCGTCGCCCCAGCCGACCGGCGCGATCGACCCGGAGGCGAGCCGGTTCTCGCGGAACTGCCGGGAGGCCTTCGCGACCTCGCTGCCGGACAATCGCGAGTTGTACGTGTCCATCGACGGGAAGTGCGAGAACACCCGCGAGCCGTCGATGCCCTCCCAGAGGAAGGTGTGGTGCGGGAACTTGTTCACCTGGTTCCAAGAGATCTTCTGCGTGAAGAACCACTCGAAGCCCGCGCGACGCATGAGCTGCGGCAGCGCCGGCGAGTACCCGAAGCTGTCCGGCAGCCAGACGCCCTTCGGCCGGATCCCGAACTCGCGCTCGAAGAACCGCTGCCCCTGCGAGAACTGGCGGACGATGCTCTCGCCGGTCGGCATCACGGTGTCGGACTCGACCCACATGCCGCCGATCGGCAGGAAGCGCCCGGCCGCCACGGCGGCCTTGACCCGGGCGTAGACCTCGGGCCGGTGCTCCTTGATCCACGCGTACTGCTGCGCGCTCGACATGCCGTACAGGAAGTCGTCGGTCTGGTCGATGAGCTCGGTCATCGTCGAGGTGGTGCGGGCGACCTTCCGGATCGTCTCGCGGACCGGCCAGAGCCAGGCGGAGTCGATGTGCGCGTGCCCGACGGCGGAGATCGTGTGGGCGGAGGCCTCGGCGGGCGCGGCGAGGACGTCCGCGAGGGCCGCCCGGGCCTCGGGGGCGGTCGCGGCGATGTGCTGGAGGTCGAGCCGGTCGAGGGCGTCGTCGAGCGCCTGCAGGATCCGCATCCGCCGCGGCCCCTCCGGGAGCTCGGCCTGCAGTTCGAGCAGGACGTCGATGTCGAGCGCGAGTTCGTGCACCTCGGACTCGAAGACGGCGAGGTCCATCCGGCGACTCGTGTAGAGGCGCGTCGACGACGAGGTCTGGACGTCGCCCTCCTGCGTCGGGAGGAAGGGGTGGTAGTCGAGCAGGACGGGGTTCGACGCCGCCTCGACGAAGAGCTCGACGGTCTCGCCGCCGACGGCCTCCTCCGCGACGAGCACCCACTGGTTCCGGGGGTTGATCGACTTCACGGGCGTGCCGTCCGCGCGGTAGACGAGTCCCTCGCACTGGAACCCCGGCATGTTCTTGTCGAAGCCGAGGTCGACGACGGCCTCCACACGGCGGCCGGCCCACTCGTCCGGCACGGTCCCGGTCAGCCGGAACCACGTCGTCCCCCACGCGGCACCCCACGTCGTGCCCACCTCGTACGGCGTGAACTCGAGCGCGAGCCCGGCGGCGGGCGGGATCGGCTCCCCCGGCAGCTCGTGCCACGCGGTGTCGAGCGGCGTCGCGGTGGCGTGCACCGCCGGCAGGATGCGTTCGTCGAGGACGCGTCGTGCCCGGCCGGTGGTGAGGGGGATGTCGTCGTGCATGGAGACCTTCCTGTCGTGCGGTGCTGCTGGGCGTGCGGGGTGTGCGGGGCGTGCGGGGTGTGCGGCTCAGGCCATCGTGGCCGGGTGGGCCACCGACAGGAGCTCGGTGGCGGTGTCCTCGGGGACGTCGACGTACCGGGTGATGCCCCGGGCAGCGAGCAGCGCGTGGTCGTCGACCCGCGAGCGCAGGACCACCTGGGGGCCGCGTCCGTCCGGGGCCGTCGAGGCGAGGTCGAGCCAGGCGGCGGCGAACCGGCCGCCCGGCGCGCAGTCGGCCCGGAGCCCGCCGCGTTCGGTGCCGTCCGCGAGCACGTCGTCCAGCACGAGGGCGGTGGCCGGCGGCCCGGACACGGCACCGGTCGTGTCGGCTCGGCCGCGGGTGCCGTACTCGCGGGCGAGGGCGGCGAAGGCCTCCCCCGCCGGCTTCAGCCGACCGTCGTTCGTGAAGAGGCCGAGGTCGTACTCGAGCTCCGGGAAGTCCGCGAGCGACCGCGAGACGTCGTGCGAGCACCACCACGTGACGCCGAGCACGTGCTGCGCGTCGAGCACGTGCCGGATCGTCTGCTCGGTGAACGCGGCGGCGTCGGCGGGGTCGACCACGTTCGTCGGGGCGCCCACCTCCTGCAGCCAGTTCGGGCGCTCGGGGTCACGGTTCCACGCGCTCGCGAGCTGCAGCAGGTACTCGCCGTGGCGGACCGAGCCGGCCCCGAGTGCGCCGTGCAGGGTCGCCGAGCCGTTGAACACCCACGAGTGCGTGACCGTCGCGTCGCCGTGGTCGGCCGCGTGATCGGGGCCGAACGGCTGGGCGTCGTCGTACCAGGCCGCGTCGTACTGCGCGACGGTGACCAGGGGCCGTGGACGCGACCCGGTGCCGAGGCGGGCGGGCGGTGCCGAGCCGAGCCGCGCCTCCAGGCCGACCGGACTCGACAGCCCGGCCCGCGCCGCCGCGACCATCGCTGCCGCCCACGCGTGCCCCTGCTCCGCCGTGATGTCGTGCGGCGTCGGGTGCGGCGCGTGCGCGAACTGGTTCACCTCGTTGCCGATGGTGATGCCGAGCAGGTTCGGTTTGTCGGCGACGGACGCGGCGAGCGCCTCGACGTAGGCCGCCGTCGACGCGACCACGTCCGGGTCGGTGAACATGTTCCGGCGGTGCCAGCTCTCGAGCCACGAGGGCACGAAGTCGAAGCTCGACAGGTGCCCCTGCAGCGCGTCGACGTTGACGTCGAGCCCGAACGAGCCCGCGATGTCGACGACCGTCGCGACGTCCCGGAGCGCCGACTGCCGGATGAGCGTCCGGTTCGGCTGCACGACCGGCCAGAGCGGGAAGATCCGCACGTGGTCCGCGCCGAGCGACGCGATCTGCTCCATGTCCCGCGCCGTGTCCGACGGCGAGAAGTCGAGCCACGAGTGGAACCAGCCGACCGAGGGGGTGTGGTTGACGCCGAAGCGCATCAGCCCTTCACCCCGCCCTCTTCGACGCCCTTGAAGAAGAACCGCTGCAGGATCGCGAAGATCACCGCGATCGGGATGAACGCGATCATCGTGCCGGCCGCGATCATGCGCTGGTCGGTCGCGAACGTGCCCTGCAGGTACTGCAGCCCGACGGTCAGCGTCAGCTTGTCCGGCGACTGCAGCACGATGAGCGGCCAGAGGAAGTCGTCCCACGCGCCGATGAACGAGAAGATCGCGATGACGGCGATGGTCCCCTGCACGGCGGGCAGCGAGATGTACCGGAGCCGCTGCAGGGCGTTCGCGCCGTCCATCACGGCTGCCTGGTCGATCTCCTCGGGGATCTGCCGGAACGCGTTGAACATGAGCAGGACGTTGAGCGCCGCGATCATGCCGGGCAGGGCGACGCCGACGAGGGAGTCGGCGAGGCCGAGGTCCTTCACGGTGACGAACTGGGAGATGATCGTCGCCTCGCCCGGGAGCACCAGGGTGGCCAGGAAGAGCCCGAGCACGGCCTTGCGGAAGCGCCACTGCAGCCTGGCCAGCGCGAAGCCCGCGAGGGTCGCGAACACGATGTTGCCGAGCACGTCGATCGCGGCGACGACGAGGGAGTTGCCGATGTACCCGAACACGGGGATCGCTTCGCCCACCCGCAGGTAGTTGCCGAAGGTCGGCTGCGTGGGGATGAAGGACGGGTTCGCCGTGTAGATGTCCTCCCCCGTGCCCTTCAGTGAGGTCGACAGCTGCCAGAGGAACGGCCCGATCGTGATGAAGAGCACCACGACGAGCAGGACGTAGCGGAGTACCTTCTCGCGGGTGGACATGACGCCCCACGCGGCGCGGCTCCGCTTGCGTCCGTTGCGTCCGTTGCGTCCGTTCGGTCGGGAGGCGCGGCTCCCGTCGGTCGCGCCGGTCACGTCCGGCGCGGGTGCGGCCGCGCCGGCGGCGCCCCCGAGGACGGGTTCGGTGGTCGAGGTCGTGTTGGTCACTTGTCCGCCTTGCTGTTCATCCGGGCGAGGGCGAGCATCGGGATGAGCGTCACGACGAAGAGCAGGAGGCTCAGGGCGGACGCGTAGCCGAGGTTGCCGGTGAAGCCGCGGGCGTACTGCTGGATGAGCATGACGAGCGAGTTGTCCTGCCCGCCCGGTCC
>Ga0308167_1003546_pt1 | contig 12353 bp, 9 predicted proteins | sample PhyCR1_2_FD_202138 | JGI IMG/M metagenome (GOLD analysis project Ga0308167, IMG submission 202138) | Phyllosphere microbial communities from UC Gill Tract Community Farm, Albany, California, United States - DLSLRC.R1 | ecosystem: Host-associated > Plants > Phyllosphere > Unclassified | place... | reverse complement strand
CTTCGGCCTTCTGGATGTGCTCGTGATCACCGTCGGCGTCTACGCCCTCGCCGGTTTCGAGATCTCGCCCCCGGCGGTGATCGGTTTCCTCACGATCCTCGCCTATTCGCTGTACGACACGACGGTGGTGTTCGACAAGATCAGGGAGAACACGACGGAGGACGGCGAGAACTCGTCTCGGACGTTCGGCGAGTCGGTCAACCTCGCGGTGAACCAGACGCTGGTCCGATCGATCAACACCTCGGTCGTGGCCGCTCTGCCGGTGGGAGCGGTGCTCTTCATCGGCGCCTTCTGGCTCGGTGCCGAGTCGCTCACGGACATCTCGCTCTCGATCTTCGTCGGCATCCTGGTCGCGACCTACTCGACGCTGTTCGTGGCTGCTCCGCTCTACTCGCTGTTCCGCGAGAACGAGCCGCAGATCGCGGCGCGCGACGCGAAGATCCGCGAGGCGCGAAGCCTCGCAGCCGCAGAAGCCTGATCGTCCCCGCTCCTCGGGGCCGCACCCCGCAGGGCACGCGTAAACTGTTGTGATTCGGAGGTGAGCGGATGGCGGAACCGCAGACGGCGTCGCAGGGCTCCAGCCTGAGACGACTGGTTCCCCGCATCTTCTCCCGCGCGCCCAGGATCAACGACCTCGACAATCTGATCCGCACGGTGCGTGCGAATCACCCCAAGGGCGATCTGGCCGTCATCGAACGCGCCTACGCCGTCGCGAAGGAGAAGCACGCAGGGCAGCAGCGGCAGAGCGGTGAGCCGTACATCACTCACCCGCTCGCTGTCGCACAGATCCTCGCCGAGATGGGCCTCGGCCCTCGAGCGATCGCCGCAGCGCTGCTGCACGACACCGTCGAGGACACCGGCTACGCCCTCACCGACCTCACGGCGGAGTTCGGCGACGAGGTCGCGATGCTCGTCGACGGCGTCACCAAGCTCGACAAGGTCAAGTACGGCGAGAGCGCGCAGGCCGAGACCGTCCGCAAGATGATCGTCGCGATGTCGAAGGACATCCGCGTTCTGCTGATCAAGCTCGCCGACCGGCTGCACAACGCCCGCACCTGGGGCTTCGTCCCTCCTGAGAAGGCCGCGAAGAAGGCGAAGGAGACGCTCGAGATCTACGCGCCTCTCGCCAACCGCCTCGGCATCCAGGCGATCAAGTCGGAGCTCGAAGACCTCTCGTTCGCCGTGCTGCATCCGAAGATCTACAACGAGATCCACAACCTCATCGCGCAGCGCACGCCGCAGCGCGAGAAGTATCTCGCTCAGGTCGTCGAGGAGATCGACGAGGATCTGCGCGATCTGCGCATCCGCGGCAAGGTCGTCGGACGCCCGAAGCAGCTGTACTCCGTCTACCAGAAGATGGTGGTGCGAGGCCGCGAGTTCGACGACATCTACGACCTCATCGGCATCCGGGTGCTCGTCGCCTCCGTTCGCGACTGCTACGCCGTGCTCGGGGCGATCCACGCGCGGTGGACCCCGCTTCCCGGGCGCTTCAAGGACTACATCGCGACCCCGAAGTTCAACCTGTACCAGTCGCTGCACACCACGGTGATCGGTCCGTCCGGACGCACGGTCGAGATCCAGATCCGCACGCATGAGATGCACCAGCAGGCGGAGTACGGTGTCGCCGCACACTGGATGTACAAGGAGCGGATGAACGGCGGGAAGGCCGAGGTCCGCGCGTCGGACAGCGACATGGCCTGGCTCGCCCACATCTCCGACTGGCAGGCCGAGACGGCCGACCCGGGGGAGTTCCTCGACTCCCTGCGGTTCGAGATCGGCGCCAAAGAGGTCTACGTCTTCACTCCCAAGGGTCGCGTGGTCGGTCTCCCGGCCGGTGCGACACCCGTCGACTTCGCCTATGCCGTGCACACCGAGATCGGTCACCGCACGATGGGCTCGAAGGTCAACGGTCGTCTCGTGCCGCTGGAGTCGGAGCTCAAGAGCGGCGATGTGGTCGAGGTCTTCACCTCGAAGAACCCCGACGCCGGTCCGAGTCAGGATTGGCTCGGCTTCGTCAAGAGCACTCGCGCGCGTAACAAGATCCGCGGATGGTTCACGAAGGAACGTCGTGAAGAGGCCATCGAGCAGGGCAAGGAGGCCATCGCTCGCGCGATGCGCCGCCAGAACATGCCGCTGCAGCGGTTGATGAGCCAGGACTCGTTCGCCGAGGTGGCCCACCAGCTCCGCTACGAGGACGTCTCGGCCCTGTATGCCGCTGTGGGCGAGGGGCATGTCTCGACGCAGTCGGTGCTCGAGAAGGTCACCGCGCTGGTCGCGGCGACCGACCCCGCCACAGGTCCGATCGACCTCCCTGGCAGCATGCCCTCGCGCGAGCCCCGCTCCGGCGATTCCGGAGTGCTCGTGCGTGGTGCATCCGACATCCTGGTCAAGGTCGCGAAGTGCTGCACCCCGGTGCCCGGCGACGCGATCGTCGGGTTCGTCACCCGTGGCAGTGGCGTGTCGGTGCACCGCACGGATTGCCCGAACGTCAAGGCGCTCGAGAGCGACGAGGACCGATTCGTCGAGGTGTCCTGGGCGCCGACGACCAAGAGCGTGTTCCGCGTGCAGATCCAGGTCGAGGCTCTCGACCGTTCGGGTCTTCTCTCGGATGTGACGCGTGTGCTCAGTGAGCACCACGTCAACATCCTGTCGGCGACGGTCAGCACCACGGACGAGCGCCTCGCGATCAGCCGCTTCGTGTTCGAGATGGGCGATGCCGTGCACCTCGACCGCGTGCTGAACGCCGTGCGTCGCATCGATGCGGTGTACGACGTCTACCGCGTCACCTCGTCCTGACGAGGAGCCTTTCGAGTGCACCGCGACCGGCCCGCTTTCCGGGCACGCGGATCATGGTGTCGATCTCGCTGAGTGCGGCCGAGACGAGGGCCGGCTCGGTGTCGGCCAGCAGCAGCATCCATCGCCGCAGCGACTCGTCGCGGTGCAGGCCGAGGGCGAGATCGACCATCGTGCGCTGGGGCGTCATGACGGGCACCCCGCCGATCAGCTCGATGTGCGTGCGAGACAGCGCGGTGTCGTGCAGGATCACCCGAGAGGGCAGCGCTGCGCGGATCCGGTGGCCGACCGCACGTCGGACATGGTGGCGAGCGGGCGGAGCATCACCGGCCCCGTGAATCCATGCGGCGGATGGACCGGAGGCAGCTGTGTCGGCGGGGACGAGGGCCGCGATCGCAGCCGCCCTCGCGCTCGGGCTCTCGATGAGATCGGCGGGAATGTAGCCCTCGCCGAGATCGACCAGGTGCCCGTCGATCCTCGCCGCGCTGAGCTCGGGGATCGTGAGCCGTTCACCGGGCAGATACAGGAACGCGGGGTGCATCACGCCAGTCTGGCGCGGTGCACCCCGCGTTCCGTGTCGATCGGAGGATCTGTGGAGAAGGTCAGCCGCCGAGCGCGTTCAGCCAGGCGCGGCGCGCTTCGAGAGCATCCGCGGCGGCCTTGGCGGCCTTCTTGTCTCCCGACTTCTCTGCGGCGGCGAGCTCGGCCTCGAGCTTCTCGATCGCCTCGAGGAGCTGCGAGCTCATGTCGTTGGCGCGCGCCTTGGTCTCGGGGTTGTTCTTCTTCCAGTCGACTTCTTCACGAGCCTTGAGAGCCTGCTCGATCACGCGGAGGCGATCGTCGAGCGCCCGCTCCTTGTCTCGGGGGAAGATGCGACCGATCTCGTCCCACTGGCGCTGGATGCCGGTGAGCAGCGCGCGGGCGCGCTTGATGTTGGGCTCATCGGCCACGGCCTTCGCCTCTTCGAGCAGAGCCTGGCGAGCCTCGATCTTCGGAGCGGAGTCTGCCTCTTCCGCAGCCGACTGCTCGGCCCGTGCCGAGTACAGCGCGTCTCCCGCCGCCTTGAACCGTGCCCACAGCGCGTCGTCTGCCTTGCGTCCGGCGCGGCCGGCGGCCTTCCATTCGTCGAGCAGGGTGCGGTACGCAGGGATGCCGTCGACGCCGCGCGGTGCGAGTGCCTCTGCGCGCTCGACCAGACGAGTCTTCGCGTCACGGGCGGTCTTGTGCGTGTCGTCGAGCTCGGAGTAGAACGCGCGGCGTGCCTTGTCGACCGTGCCGCGTGCATCGCGGAACCGCTTCCAGAGCTGCTGCGAGACGCCCTTCGACAGGCGCGGACCGTTCTGCTGCTGTGCCTGCCAGGCGTCGAAGAGCTCGCCGAGCTCAGCGGTGACCTGCTTCCACTGCACCTTCGACAGGTCGCGGGCGGCGATCTCCTCGGCACGCTCGACGAGGGCCGTGCGATCGGCGATGGCCTTGTCGACCAGTTCCTTCGCCTGCTGGGCCTCCTGAGCCGTCGCCTCGGAGAGCGAGGAGGTCAGGGCGTTCAGTCGCTCGCGGAGTCCGGCGAGGTCGCCGACGGCGGCCGCATCCGTCGCCTCGGCGAGAAGATGGCCCGCCTGCTTGACGAGGTCGGCGGCGGAGGCGCCCCCGGCCTGGTGGCGCTGCTCGAGCGTGTGCACCTTGAAAGCGATGTCCTCGTACTTGCGCACGAAGTAGGCGAGCGCCTCGTCGGGGGTGCCGTCAGGGTACTGTCCGACGACGCGCCAGTCCTCGCCCTCGCGGACCTCGACGGTGCCGTCGTCTGTGACGCGGCCCCACTTCGCGGCGTCGGAGGACGACGCGGCGCTGGCGGCGGCAGCTGCCGGCGCGACGGCAGCCGGCGTCGGCACCTTTCGCGGCAGGGGCGCAGCCGGGGGAGCGGGAACGGGGGGAGTCGGCTTCGACGGCTCTGTGGCAGACACGGTGATTCTCCTTGCGCGGTAGGGCCCGCGGGAGGCGGAAAGGACGAGCTTCAGCCTAGTACGAGAGCGAGGTTGCAATGTGGTGGTCGGATCTCACAACGGCCGTTACCGATCTGTGAGCGAATCGTTCGACGCACGAAACACCGGGCGTCACATGCGGGAAACACCAGGCTCCTATCGTCGCCTTCACGACGTCCCCCGGCGATTGGAGCAGTATGAACGAGGTCTTCCTCACCCCCAAGGAGATCGTCGTCGTGGGTGCCGGTATGGTCGCCCACCGGTTCGTCGAGAGCCTGATCAGCCGGGCTGACACGCCGATGCATGTGACGGTCATCGGCGACGAGGCACGCCGGCCCTACGACCGGGTCGGTCTCACCGGATTCTTCTCGGGGGCGACGCCGGAGGATCTCGAGCTCGATCCCTCGGTCTTCGACGACTTCCGCGTGCGGTTCATGGCCGATGACAGGGTGCTGCGGATCGACCGTTCGGCTCGCACCGTCACGACCAGATCGCGAAAGAGCATCCCGTACGACACGCTCGTGCTCGCCACAGGCTCCTACGCCGCCAAGGTCGCCGTCGACGGGGCCGACCTGCCAGGATGCTTCGTCTACCGCACCCTCGAAGATGTGCACTCGCTCAAGGAGTTCGTCTCGGTGCGGAGCCGGATGCTCGGCCGTCCGCTGCGCGGCGCCGTCATCGGCGGAGGTCTCCTCGGTCTCGAGGCTGCCGGCGCACTGCAGGGGATGGACGTGGAGGCGACCGTCGTGCAGTACTCGGATCGCCTGATGTCGGCGCAGCTGGACTCCGCAGGTGGAGGAATGCTCAAGCGACTGCTCGAAGCGCGAGGGATCTCGGTGCGCACTCAGTCGCGCACGACGCGTCTCGATCCTGACGAGTCGGGTGCGGTCACCGCACTCGAGTTCCAGGACGGTTCGGTCGAGAGAGCCGACGTCGTCGTCTTCACGGTGGGTGTCCGCCCGCGCGACGAGCTCGCACGCAACGCGGAGATGCTCGTGGATCCGCGGGGTGGCATCATCATCGACGACCGGTGCTCGACCTCTGACCCGCACATCCTGGCGATCGGCGAGGTCGCCAGCTTCGAGGGTCGCTGCGTCGGTCTCGTGGCACCCGGATATGCGATGGCGGAGGTCGCAGCCACCCGCCTCCTCGGCGGTGACGCGGCGTTCCCCGGATACGACGACTCCTCGAAGCTCAAGCTCTCGGGCGTCGACGTCGCGAGCTTCGGCGATGCGATGGCGACCACTCCGAACGCTCTCGACGTCGTCTATGCCGATCCGGTGGCCGGGGTCTACAAAAAGCTCGTGCTGTCGGACGACGCGCAGACGCTGCTCGGTGGGATCCTCGTCGGAGACGCGGCAGCCTACGGCGCCCTGCGCCCCCTGGTGGGGGCGAAGCTCGGGGCGGACCCTGCCGCGTACCTGCTGCCGGAAGGCGGCAATGAGGCGCCAGGCGGCGAGCTGCCGGACGAGGCCGTCGTCTGCTCGTGCTCTAACGTGACGGCTGGACGCATACGCCAGGCGGTGCACGAGGAGGGCTGCACCGATGCCGCCGCGGTGAAGGGGTGCACGAAGGCAGGCGCCACCTGTGGGTCCTGCGTCCTGATGGTCAAGAAGGTCGTCGGTCAGGAGCTGACGAAGCTCGGTCAGACCGTGTCTCACGCGCTGTGCGAGCACTTCGATCTCTCGCGCCGCCAGCTGTTCGACGCGGTGCGGGTCGCGCAGCTCACGACGTTCAGTGCGATCGTCGACCGGTTCGGGCGCGGGCGCGGGTGCGACATCTGCAAGCCGGCGATCGCCAGCATCCTGTCCGTCCTCGTCGGGGCCCATGTGCTCGACGGAGAGAACGCCACGCTGCAGGACACCAACGACCATGTGATGGCCAACATGCAGAAGGACGGCACGTACTCGGTCGTGCCGAGGATGGCCGGCGGAGAGGTCACCCCGGAGGGACTGATCGCTATCGGGCAGATCGCCAAGGACTTCGCGCTGTACACGAAGATCACCGGCGGTCAGCGCATCGACATGTTCGGGGCGCGGCTGGAGCAGCTGCCGCTGATCTGGCAGCGTCTGGTCGACGCCGGCTTCGAATCGGGCCAGGCCTACGGCAAGTCGCTGCGCACGGTGAAGTCGTGCGTCGGCTCGACGTGGTGTCGATACGGAGTGCTCGACGCCGTCGGCATGGCGGTCAAGCTCGAGCTCCGCTATCGGGGCCTTCGCGCGCCGCACAAGCTCAAGCTCGGCGTGTCCGGGTGCGCTCGCGAGTGCGCCGAGGCGCGGGGCAAAGACGTCGGCGTGATCGCCACCGAGACCGGATGGAACATGTACGTGGGCGGGAACGGCGGATTCACTCCGCGGCACGCCCAGCTGCTGGCCTCCGATCTCGACGACGAGGGGCTGATCACGGCCATCGATCGGTTCTTCATGTACTACATCCGCACGGCCGATCGTCTGCAGCGGACGGCTCCGTGGTGCGAGGATCTCGAAGGGGGGCTCGACGGCCTCCGGAGCGTGATCTTCGACGACAGCCTCGGTATCTGCGCCGATCTCGACGAGGCGATGGCGCAGCACGTCGATCGCTACGAGGACGAGTGGGCGGCCACCCTCGCCGACCCCCTCAAGCTCGAGAGGTTCCGGTCATTCGTGAATGCCGCCGACACACCTGATCCTTCGCTCGCCTATGTCTCGGAGCGCGGCCAGATCCGTCCGGCCACCGCGGAAGAGCGCCGCACCGGCGGGGTCCTCATCGCCGGGACCGCGCTGGAGGTGCGTCGATGAGCCTCGCGATCGACGCCGCGACGCACGTGCAGGTCTGCACGATCGGCGACCTCGAGGTCGAGAGAGGTCGCGCGGCTCTCATCGACGGACAGCAGGTGGCGCTGTTCCTCCTTCCCGACGGGACGGTGCTCGGCGTCGACAACCTCGACCCCTTCTCGGGTGCGCACGTCATCTCACGCGGGATCGTGGGCAGCCGGGGGGACACTCCCACCGTCGCCTCTCCACTGCACAAGCAGGTCTTCGATCTGCGCACAGGCGAGTGCCTCGAGACCCACGGCAAGCCGCCTGCGGCGCTGCGGGTGTGGCCGGTCGCGATCGACGACGGCACCGTGTACGTCGGGCCGCCGGAGAGCACGGGCCCATGAGACGCGCACGAGTGGGCAGGGTCGACCTGATCGGCGGCGGGCCGGGTCCGGCTGATCTCATGACGGTGCGCGCGTATCGACTGCTCATGGCGGCGGATGTCGTGATCGCCGATCGCCTCGGTCCGTTCGAGGAGCTCAGGCACGAGCTGCCACCGCATGTCGAGATCATCGACGTCGGCAAACGCCCGGGACATCATCCGGTGCCGCAGCACGAGATCGACGCTCTCCTGGTGGACCGCGCTCTCGCAGGGCATCGGGTGGTTCGCCTCAAGGGTGGGGACCCGTTCGTTCTCGGGCGCGGGGGCGAGGAGGTGCTCGCGTGTGAGGCCGCCGGCGTGCCGGTCAGTGTCACACCGGGTGTCAGCAGTGCGATCTCCGTGCCTCAGTCCGCGGGCATCCCCGTGACCCACCGTGGCGTCGCGTCGGCCGTGCACATCCTCAACGGCCACGGCGACCTCACCGCGAGCGCGATCGCGTCCATGTCCGATCCGTCCGTCACCACCGTGATCCTGATGGGGGTGGCGTCGCTGCCTCGCCTGGCCGCTTCAGCCGTCTCGCACGGCGTGCCGGGGGACATCCCCGTGGCGATCGTCGAGAACGGGCACACCGAGAGGCAGCGGACGATCCGCAGCACCCTCGCGCAGGCGGCCACGGATGCGGCCTCGGCCCAGGTGGTGAATCCGGCCGTGATCGTGATCGGCGAAGTCGCCCGGGCAGGGCTGCTGCTGCCGACACCGGCGATGATCGCGGAGAGCATGACATGACCACTGCGCGCGCACTCGACTCCGCGCTGGCCGGGTGCACGATCATCGTCGCCGCCGACCGTCGCTCGGTCGATCTGGCGACCGCTCTCGAGCGGCGGGGCGCGGTCGTCCATCGAGCACCCGCGCTGAGCATCGTCACCAACTCCGACGACGCCGAACTGCTCGCTCGCACCGAGCGAGTGATCGCTTCTCCACCGGACATCGTGATCGTCACCACCGGGGTCGGGTTCCGCGGATGGATGGATGCCGCGCACGAGAACGGCCTCGACGGGCAGCTCGACCGAGCCCTGCAGGGTGCGCACTTCGTCGCTCGGGGCCCGAAGGCGCACGGTGCGATCCAGCAGGCGGGCTTCACGGCCGACTGGGTCGCCGAGTCCGAGACATCGGCCGAGGTCGGCGAGTACCTCCTCGCCTCCGGAGTGGCAGGGAAGCGGATCCTCGTGCAGCATCACGGCGCCGGCGCGGACGGACTCGACGAGTTGCTGACGGATGCCGGCGCAGAGGTGCTGAGCATCACCGTCTACCGCTGGGGCCCTCCTCCGGACCCGGACGTGGTGCGACGCTCGGCGCTTCAAGCGGCCGGCGGGGAGGCAGACGCCGTGCTGTTCACGTCGGCCCCGGGAGCGGCATCGTGGATCGCGTTCGCCGAGGAATCCGGCGCGCTGGAGAGCGTCAGGAGGCGCGCCGAGTCGGGGCGCCTCCTGCTCGCCTGCGTGGGGCCGATCACCGCCGCGCCTCTGCACACCGCGAACCTTCGCACCACGATCGCCGACCGGGGGCGTCTCGGATCGCTCGCCCGGACCGTCATCGCGCACTTCGGAGGGGGGAAGGCGCCGTCTCTGCCGACCGATGCCGGACTCGTCGAGGTGCGCAGCGGCGGAGTCCTCGTGGACGGTGCGTTCATCCCGCTCTCCCGGTCGGCGGCAGCGCTGATCGAGGCACTGGCCTCGGCAGGGGGCCGCGTGCTCTCGCGAGCCGAACTCGGCGGGGTGCTTCCGGGGGCGGAGCGCAACGGACACGCGGTCGAGGTCGCCGTCGCACGGCTGCGGGAGGCGCTCGGCGGTAACGAGCTCGTGCACACCGTGGTGAAGCGGGGCTATCGTCTCGCGGTCACCGAGTACTGAGCGGCGTCGCAGCGGCGACCGGAACACCGGGCGCTCCGGATCGCACGACGCGCGGGAGGGTGGCCGGGTAGCCGCTCAGCGGGTCACTCGGCAGGGGCGTCCGTGGGCGCGGGCTCAGGGGTCGCCTGGTCCGACGGCAGCGGAGCGTCGGTCGGTTCGACGGTCGGCGTAGGGGAGGGCGCTGGCGGGTTCACCTGAGCATGCACGACCTGACTCACGATGGCGCCGGCGATGATCAGCACGCCGACGACGACGGCGATCGCGTTGTCGCGGGTACGGCGGCGGATCTGCCCCTCGTGCCACGTCTTGCGGGCTGTGTGCAGGCGCGCGCGCTCCGCTTCGGTGCGCGACTGCTGCGTGCTCTTCCCGCGTCCGGCCATTGCGTGCTCCCTTACTCGACGTGAATGTGCAACGTCGCCTGAGAGCCTACCGTCGAGATCGCGCCGCCCTGTTCTGCCCGAAGTGTCGGTGCCCCGCGTTAGCCTGGACGGATGACCTCCGCAGCCGCACTGCTCTCCGGGCAGACGCCCCTCGCCGTGCGCATGCGCCCCGTGTCGCTCGATGAGGTGGCGGGCCAGAAGCACCTGCTGCGCGCCGGTTCTCCCATCGTCGCCCTGGCCGATCCCGCTGCCTCCTCCCCGGGTGCCGTCTCGATCATCCTGTGGGGGCCGCCCGGCACCGGCAAGACCACCCTCGCTCAGGCGATCGCGCGCTCATCCGGGCGCAGGTTCGTCGAGCTCTCGGCGATCACCGCCGGCGTCAAAGACGTGCGCGAGGTCATGCAGGAGGCGATCACCCAGCGGGACCTCTACGGCCAGACCACGATCCTGTTCCTCGACGAGATCCATCGATTCACCAAGGCGCAGCAGGACGCGCTGCTGCCCGGCGTCGAGAACGGGTGGGTCCTGCTGATCGCCGCGACCACCGAGAACCCCTCGTTCTCGGTGATCTCGCCGCTGATGTCGCGGTCGCTGCTCCTGACGCTGCAGCCGCTGACAGACGACGACGTCGGGCTGCTCGTCGATCGGGCGGTGACCGATGCGCGCGGACTCAACGGCGCGGTCACTCTCGCCGATGACGCGCGTGCCGCCCTCATCCGACTGGCGTCCGGCGATGCGCGACGCGCGCTCACGGGGCTCGAGGCGGCTGCGGCCGTCGCTCTGTCGAAGGGCAAGGAGGGCGCGGTGCCGGCCGCGACCGCCGACGATGTCGCTCAGGCCGTCGACAAGGCCCTGCTGCGGTACGACCGTCAGGGTGACGAGCATTACGACGTCATCAGCGCGTTCATCAAGTCGATCCGCGGCTCCGACCCCGACGCCGCACTTCACTACCTCGCAAGGATGATCGAGGCGGGGGAGGACCCCCGTTTCATCGCGCGGCGTCTGGTGATCTCGGCGTCCGAAGACGTGGGTCTCGCCGATCCTCAGGCGCTCTCGATCGCGGTCGCCGCCGCCGATGCGGTCGCCTTCATCGGCATGCCCGAGGGGCGGATCCCGCTCGCCGAGGCGACCGTCTACCTCGCCACGACCGCCAAGTCGAACGCGGCGTACGTGGGAATCGACGCGGCGATCGCCGACATCCGCTCCGGCGGGTTCGGTCGGGTGCCGCTGCACCTGCGCGACGCCCACTATCCCGGTGCCAAGCGGCTCGGCCACGGACGCGGCTACGTCTACCCGCACGACGGCGAGTTCGGCATCCTTCCGCAGCAGTATCTGCCCGACGAGCTGCGCGGGAAGCGGTACTACGAGCCCAAGAACTTGGGCGCTGAGCGAGACATCTCGGCCCGCCTGGAGCGCATCCGTCGCATCCTCGACGGCCGGTGACACGAATCTGTTAGACTGGATCGGCTCGAAACCAAGTTTTCGGGCATCTCCTCGTTCACACCCCACCTTGCTGGCGCCCCGGCGTGCGCTCCAAGGCAGAACGCGGACGATACGTCCGTGAGTCGTGAAAGACGCGACCACGTCATCGGAAGGATAACTTCGTGACCACGAAGTCCCAGGACCGCCGCAAGGTGCGTCTGAGCCGTGCACTCGGCATCCCGCTCACCCCGAAGGCCGCCCGCTACCTCGAGAAGCGTCCCTACGCTCCGGGCGAGCACGGCCGCACCAAGCGCAAGGCTGACAGCGACTACGCCGTCCGTCTTCGTGAGAAGCAGCGTCTGCGCGAGCAGTACGGCATCCGCGAGAAGCAGATGCGCAACACGTTCAACGAGGCTCGCCGTCAGGAGGGCCTGACCGGTGAGAACCTGGTCGAGCTGCTCGAGATGCGTCTCGACGCCCTCGTCGTGCGTTCGGGCTTCGCCCGCACCACTGCGCAGGCTCGTCAGCTCGTCGTGCACCGTCACATCCTCGTCGACGGTCAGCTCGTCGACCGCCCGTCCTTCCGCGTGAAGCCGGGTCAGCTCATCCACGTCAAGGCCAAGAGCGAGGGCACCGAGCCCTTCCAGGTCGCAGCAGCCGGCGGCCACGCCGAGGTCCTGCCTCCCGTTCCCGGCTACCTCGAGGTCGAGCTCGACAAGCTCCAGGCTCGCCTGGTTCGTCGCCCGAAG
>Ga0308167_1003545_pt1 | contig 12355 bp, 10 predicted proteins | sample PhyCR1_2_FD_202138 | JGI IMG/M metagenome (GOLD analysis project Ga0308167, IMG submission 202138) | Phyllosphere microbial communities from UC Gill Tract Community Farm, Albany, California, United States - DLSLRC.R1 | ecosystem: Host-associated > Plants > Phyllosphere > Unclassified | place... | reverse complement strand
GCTCAGCACGCGGAAGACGGGGTCGGGCGACCAGGTGCCCCGGTCGACCTCGGTCGACGAGCCGAGCGGGAGGACGCGGGCGAGGTTCGCCGCGATGCCGCCGCCGGTGACGTGGCTGAGCGAGTGAACCGCCCCGGCGAGCGCCGGGTCGTCGAGCACGCGCAGCAGCGGCGACGTGTAGAGACGGGTCGGCTCGAGCAGGGCCTCGCCGATCGTGCCCGACAGCTCGGGCAGCGTGTCCTCGTAGCCGAGGTCGGCCGAGCGCAGGACGTGGCGGACGAGCGAGAAGCCGTTCGAGTGCAGCCCGGACGACGCCAGGGCGAGCACGACGTCGCCGTCGCGGACGAGGTGCGAGCCGAGCTGCTGGCCGGCCTCGACCGCGCCGACAGCGGCACCGGCGACGTCGTAGTCGTCCGGGCCGAGCAGGCCGGGGTGCTCCGCCGTCTCGCCGCCGACCAGGGCCGTGCCCGTGGCGCTGCAGGCGCGGGCGATGCCCTCGACGATGGAGGCGATGCGAGCCGGGACGACCCGGCCGCACGCGATGTAGTCGGTCATCATCAGCGGACGCGCCCCGACCACGACGATGTCGTCGACGACCATGCCGACGAGGTCTTGCCCGATCGTGTCGTGCTTGTCGAGGGCCTGCGCGATGGCGACCTTGGTGCCGACGCCGTCGGTCGACGTGGCGAGGAGCGGACGCTCGAACGACTTGAGGAACGACACGTCGAACATGCCGGCGAAGCCGCCGAACCCGCCGACGACGCCGGGCCCGTGGGTGGCGCTGACCGCCGCCTTCATCAGCTCGACCGCGCGGTCGCCCGCAGCTGTGTCGACCCCCGCCGCGGCGTAGGAGGCGCTGGTCGAGGGGGCAGCGGGAGTCGCCATTCGTTCATCCGTTCGGTGTCGCTCTAGACTGACGCAGTAACCCCAACTCTACGGTCTGGAGCCAGATCCGCATGTGCGGCATCGTCGGTCTCGTCGCGCACGAGCCAGCTAATCAACTCGTCTACGACTCCCTCCTCCTGCTGCAGCACCGCGGCCAGGACTCGACCGGCATCGCGACCGCCGAGCGCGGCATCTTCCACGTGCACAAGACCAAGGGGCAGGTCCGCGAGGGATTCCGCACGCGCGACATGCGAGGCCTCCTCGGCACGATGGGCCTCGGCCACGTGCGCTACGCCACCAAGGGCGCGGCGACCAACGAGCAGGAGGCGCAGCCGTTCTACGTGAACGCGCCCTACGGCATCGTGCTCGTGCACAACGGCAACCTGACGAACACGCGCGAGCTCACGAGCGAGCTGTTCCACGTCGACCGTCGCCACCTCAACACGAACAGCGACACCGAGCTGCTCGTCAACGTGCTGGCGCACGAGCTGCAAGAGCAGGTCAACGGCACCGACCTCGACCCCGAGCAGATCTTCGCCGCCGTGGCCCGCGTGCACGAGCGCGTCGAGGGCTCGTACGCGGCCATCGCGATGATCGCCGGGCACGGGCTGCTCGCGTTCCGCGACCCGTTCGGCATCCGTCCGCTCGTGCTCGGCCGCCGCAAGGCCGCCGACGGGCAGCGCGACGAGTGGATCGTCGCGAGCGAGTCGCTCGTGCTCGAGTCGGGCGGCTACGAGATCGTCCGCGACGTCGCCCCCGGCGAGGCCGTGTTCGTCTCGCTCGACGGCGAGATGGTGTCGAAGCAGTGCCACGCTCGACCGCGGCTGATCCCCTGCTCGTTCGAGTACGTCTACCTCGCGCGCCCCGACTCCGTCATGAACGGCATCTCGGTCTACGACGCCCGCCTGCGCCTCGGCGACCGCCTGGCCGACACCATCGCCCAGTACGCGCCGACCGGCGACATCGATGTCGTCATGCCCATCCCCGACTCGTCGCGCCCCGCCGCCATGCAGGTCGCACAGAAGCTCGGCATCGAGTACCGCGAGGGCTTCTACAAGAACCGCTACGTCGGCCGCACGTTCATCATGCCCGGGCAGGCCGAGCGCAAGCGATCGGTGCGCCAGAAGCTCAACGCCATGTCGAGCGAGTTCAAGGGCAAGAACATCCTGATCGTCGACGACTCGATCGTCCGCGGCACCACCTCGCGCGAGATCGTCGAGATGGCGCGCGCCGCCGGGGCGAACGAGGTCACGTTCACCTCCGCCGCGCCTCCGGTGCGCTACCCGCACGTGTACGGCATCAACATGCCGTCGCGGCACGAGCTGGTCGCCCACGACCGCAAGATCCCCGAGATCGCCCGCGAGCTCGGCGCCGACCACCTGATCTACCAGGAGGTCGCGGACATGCAGGCCGCCATCATCGAGGGCAGCGACGTCACCGACCTCGAGATGAGCTGCTTCACGGGCGACTACGTGACGGGCACGGTCAGCCCCGAGTACCTCGCCTGGGTCGAGGCCAACCAGCTCAGCTGACCCGCCCTCCCGACTCTGCCCGTTCCCTCCCCTCATTCAGGAACGTGGGTCCTGAGTTCGCGCAACGCAGGATCGCGGCTCCTGAGCTGTGCACGATTCAGGCCCAGCGGCTCGCCTCTTCCTGAATGCCGAGCCGAGGAGGCGCCTTCGCCGTCCTACAGCCCCGCCAGCGCCGCAGCCGGCCCACCCGTGCGACGGGCGGCCCTTCACCCAGGAGGCGGTGGCCCCTGTCGGCGGCGGTCAATAGGCTCGTCCGCATGAGCGACGACAGCTCCCCCACCGCCCACCCGGCCGACTCCGCCCCGCAGCAGCCGCCGGCGCCCCTCCCCGACGTGCTCGCGCCCGCCGACCCCGCACCGTCGGGGCCGGGAGCGGTCCCCGCGCTCCGCATCACGGGCCTGCGCAAGCGCTTCGGCGAGAAGGTCGCCGTCGACGGCGTCGACCTCGAGGTGCCGGCCGGTTCGTTCTACGGCCTGGTCGGGCCGAACGGCGCCGGCAAGACGACGACCCTCTCCATGGCGACCGGCCTGCTGCGACCCGACGCGGGCAGCATCGAGGTGCTCGGGCACGACGTCTGGCGCGACCCCACCCACGCCAAGTCGCTCGTCGGCGTGCTGAGCGACGGCATCGCCCTGTTCGACCGGCTGACCGGCGAGCAGCTGATCACGTACCACGGGCTCCTCAACGGCATCGACCGCGAGACCGTCGCCTCCCGGGTGGCCGACCTGCTCGACCTCCTCGACCTGCGCGAGGCATCGGGCACGCTCGTCGTCGACTACAGCGCGGGCATGACCAAGAAGGCGGCGCTGGCCTGCGCCCTGGTGCACGCACCGCGCCTCCTCGTGCTCGACGAGCCGTTCGAGTCGGTCGACCCGATCTCGGCGGCCAACATCCGCGACATCCTGCAGGGCTATGTGCGGGGCGGCGGCACGGTCATCGTGTCGAGCCACTCGATGGACCTCGTGCAGCGCATGTGCGACCACGTCGCCGTCGTCGCGGCCGGCCGGGTGCTCGCCGCCGGCACGACCGACGACGTGCGCGCCGGCTCGACCCTCGAAGACCGGTTCGTCGAGCTCGTCGGCGGCCGCCAGCACAACGAGGGGCCGTCGTGGTTGCGCACCTCCTGAGCCTCCGCTGGCGGGTGATGAGCAACGGCCTCAAGCGCAGTGTCTGGCAGGTCGTCGCCCTCGTGATCGGCGGGCTCTACGGCATCGGCATCCTCGTCGCGCTGGTCGCCGGGCTCGTCGCCCTGTCGTTCGCCCCGACCCGGTGGGCCTGGACGGCCGCGGTGCTCGTCGGCTCGGTCGCGGTGCTGGGCTGGGCGGTCGTGCCGCTGCTCGCGCGCGGGGTCGACCAGACCCTGAGCGTCGAGAAGCTGCGGTCGTTCCCGATCCCGGCCGACCGCCTCCTCGTGGCCCTGCTGGTCTGCGGGGTGCTCGGCATCCCCGGCATCGTCACCACGATCGCCGCCCTCGCGACGTCGCTGAGCTGGCTTCAGCACCCGCTCTCGGCCGTGGTCGCCCCGGTCAGCGGGCTCGTCGGGGTGCTCACCTGCGTCGCCGCGTCCCGGGTGCTCGAGTCGCTGACGAGCGCCCTGGCGTCGCGTCGGCGCTACCGCGAGGTGATGGGCGTCGTCGTGTTCGTGCCGGTCATCCTCGCCGGCCCGATCATCGGCTTCGCCGGCCAGGGCATCGGCTCGGCCCTCGACCAGCTGCCGCGCATCGCGGCGGTCGCCGCGTGGACTCCGCTCGGCGCCGCCTGGGCCGTGCCCGGCGAGCTCGCCCTCGGCCGACCGCTGGAGGCGCTGGCCAAGGCGGCGATCGCGCTCGCGACCCTGGCCCTGTTGCTGCTCGCGTGGCGTCGCGCCCTGGCGTCGGCCCTGATCGCGCCTCCCGTCGAGGAGCGTGCGGCGACCTCGAAGGGGCTGGGGCCGTTCCGCTGGTTCCCCGGCACGCCCACCGGCGCGATCGCGGCCCGCGCCGCCGTCTACTGGCTGCGCGACCCGCGCTACGGCGGCTCGCTCGTCGTCGTCCCGCTGCTGCCCGTGCTCGCCGTGTTCCTCGCGTGGAGCGGCGGCAACACGTGGCTGCTCTACGCGATCGGGCCGGGCATCGCGGCCCTGCTCGCCGTGACCCTCTGCGCCGACGTCTCGTACGACGGCACCGCGTTCGCGGCGCACCTGTCGACGGGGGTCTCCGGCCGGGCCGACCGAGCGGGACGCGTGCTCACGCTGTCGCTCTTCGCCGTGCCGATCGTGCTGCTCGCGACGATCCTGCCGCTCGCCGTTCTCGGCGCCTGGCAGGTGCTGCCCGCCCTGCTCGGCATGGGGCTCGGCGTGATGCTGACGGGCTTCGGCGCATCGAGCGTGGCGTCGGCCAAGTTCCTCATGCCCGTGCCGGCCGCGGGCGAGAGCCCGTTCAAGTCGCCTCCCGGGGCGTCGGTCACCTCCACGCTCGGCATGTACGCGACGTGGCTCGTCTCGTTCGGCCTGGCGGTGCCCGAGCTCGCGCTCGGCATCGCGTCGCTCGTCACGGGCAGCCTGCTGCTCGGGGTGCTCGCCCTGGTCGTCGGGGTCGTGCTCGGGACGGTGCTGCTCGTGGTCGGCGTCGACCGGGGCGGCAAGCTGCTCGACGCCCGCGGGCCCGAGCTGCTCACGCGGCTGCGGGCGGCACGCGGGGCCTAGCGTCAGGCTCAGCGCGAGGAGTCCGGTGCCGCCTGCGCCGCATCTGACGCTCTACTCGAGCTCGCCCTCGACCGCAGGGGGCTCGGGGGCGTCCACGCGACGGCGCTCGGCCCGCAGGGTCTTCGCCCGGCGGAGGGACACGCGGTCGACCACGATGGCGACGACGGCACCCACGGCGGCGCCGAACGTGAGCCCCCAGAGCGAGAAGTAGCCGTAGGTCGAGGCCGGGCTGGTGCCCGGGTCGAAGGGGAACAGCGACGTGAGGATCAGCGAGGCGAGCACGCCGAGCGCCCCGCCCATCAGCAGGAACGCGAACACCTTCGGGGCCCGGCGCACGGTGACCTCGTCGTCCGACGCGATCTCCCCGGCCTCGTCCGCGTCCGCTGCCGCGGCGATCTCGGAGGGCTCGGACCGCTCGGGTTCGACGACCGGCTGCTCCGGGGCCTCCGGGGAGACGGCCTCGTCGGGCTGCTGCGGGTCGTCGGGTGCGTTGGTCACGCCCCCATTGTCCCAGAGTGCGTCCCCGAGCTCCGCCGCATGCCTCGACGTCGGAGCACCCGCCGTACCGCTCAGGCGCGCGGCAGCCGCACGGGCACGTACCCGCGCAGGTCGGCGCGGCTGCCCGACGCCGACACGAGCGCGCCGGTGACGGCCTCGTCCCAGCTCAGGGCGCCCGTCGCGAGCCGGATGAACGTGGCCGGGTCGGTCTCGACGACGTTGGGCGGCGTGCCGCGCGTGTGGCTCAGCCCCTCGCGGAACTGGACGGCGCCGAACGGCGGCACCCGCACCTCCACCGTGGCTCCCGGCTCGCCGTCGGCGAGCACCTGCAGCAGCCAGCGCACCGCGGTGGCGGTGACGGTCCGCGGTGCCGAGCCGCCCTCGGCGAGCGCGACCACCGCCTCCTGCACGGCTGCCGCGCCTGCCGCGTCGTCGATCCTCGCCCTGGCCATGCCGTCACGCTACCCGCGCACACGGTCGCGGTCTCTCGACTCCCGTGGCACTGTCGGCAAGCGTGTCGGTGGTTCCCGGCATGGTGGAGGCGATAGCCCACGGAGCAGGAAGCAGGCAATTGTGATCGAGATCAGGAACGACATCATCTATCCGAGATCGCGCTTCTTCTCTGCGATGAATGTGTGGTGGACGGGCGTCCTCATCCTGGCCTCAGTTCTGATCTCCACGAGTGTCGTCGCTGGGCTCGCTTTCACTGATTTACTCGAAAGACAGACGATCGGCCTGCTCATGGGTCTCATCGGCCTTGTGACCACTCTCCTCGGCATCGTGCTCGTCTTCTTATTCGCGTGGCCGTACTCGCTGGTGTCGTCGATGCTGCACGGCGACGGCAGCACCCTCAAGGGAGAGGTCCACTTCCTCCTGACGTCGCCGTCAGGCGTCCTGACGGGCATGATCTGGGTCGCCGTCCTGGTCATGGCGATGCTCGGCACGGCATGGACGGACTCGTTGGTTATGTGGCTGACGTCCACAGCCACGGGGCTGGCCATCGTGGCCATGGTGATCGTGAGCCGGAAGCGCGTGCTGTCCCACGGCCGCCCGTCAGGTGAATCTCCGTTGTTCGCAGGGGCCTGTCCAAGCGACATCGACAAGTACCTGGGCCTGGGCAACCCCCTTCGTCCCACCCGGGACTTCCCCAACAGAGGTTCCTCCATCACCCGGAAGGAAGCCCAGGGGTACGCGAAGCTCGCGTCGCAGATCTCACGGACACGACGAACGACAGCCCAGATCATGTCGACATTGAGCACGGCGTTCGTGGCAAGTGCAGCGATCTGGGCTTTCTCCAGCGAACCAGACCCGTGGCGGACCTTCGTCGTGATGTTGCCCATCGTCGGGTTTTTAGGCGGCATCGGACTCGAGTCGCGAGCCAAGACGTACGAAGAACTGGCTCACGCCTACGAAGCGCGAGGCGAGGCGCAGCCCGCAACGCATCCTCGGGGTTGGATTCGCCGTCGCCGCGGGGATTTGCCCCCGACGCACATGGTCCTGGCGCCGTAGGTCACTTTGCGGTCGACACACCGACCCTGATCTTCGGCCCCTGTCTCTCCACTTCGGCACTCCGGCCGGGAGGCGCCGCTCGGTAGGATCCATCGGGTGCGCATACTCGTCCTCGGTTCCGGTGCTCGCGAGCACGCCATCATCACTGCGCTGCTGCGCGAAGACGCGGGGCACGAGATCGTCGCCGCCCCCGGCAACGCCGGCATCGCCGCGCAGGTCGAGGTCGTGCACCTCGACCCGTCGAACGGCTCCGTGGTGGCCGAGTACGCGCTCGAGAACGACGTCGAGCTGGTCGTGATCGGCCCCGAGGCGCCCCTCGTCGCCGGCGTCGCCGACGCGCTGCGCACCCGCGGCGTGCCCGTCTTCGGCCCCGGTCGCAAGGCCGCGGCGCTCGAGGGCAGCAAGACCTTCGCGAAGCGGATCATGGAGGAGGCGGGCGTCCCGACGGGACGCGCCACCCGTGTCGGGACCCTCGACGAGGCCGTCGCCGTGCTCGACGAGTTCGGCAGCCCCTGGGTCGTCAAGGCCGACGGCCTCGCCGCGGGCAAGGGCGTGCTCGTCACCGAGAGCCGCGACGCCGCCGTCGAGCACACCACCTACTGGCTGCAGCACGGGCCGGTGCTCGTCGAGGAGTTCCTCGACGGACCCGAGGTCTCGCTGTTCTTCCTCAGCGACGGGCACACGGTCGTGCCGCTGTCGCCCGCCCAGGACTACAAGCGCCTCCTCGACGGCGACGCCGGCCCCAACACCGGCGGCATGGGCGCCTACTCGCCGTTGCCGTGGCTCGCCGACCGCTTCGGCAGCGAGAAGGACTTCGTCGACGAGGTGCTCGACACCATCGCGACCCCGACGGTGCGCCAGCTCGAGTCGGAGGGGACGCCGTTCATCGGGCTGCTGTACGCCGGGCTGATCCTCACCGAGCAGGGCGTCCGCGTGATCGAGTTCAACGCCCGGTTCGGCGACCCCGAGACGCAGGTCGTGCTGCCGCGCCTCATCACGCCGCTGAGCGGCCTGCTGCTCGCCGCCGCGACCGGCTCGCTCGGCAACCACGAGGCGCCGCGCTTCGTGCCGACGCCCGCGGTCACGGTCGTGCTCGCGAGCGAGGGCTACCCCGAGGGCGCCGTCAGCGGCCGCCCCCTGACCGGCCTCGACGAGGCCACCGCCGTCGCGGGGGTGCACGTCGCCCACGCCGCGACCGCCCGGCTCGACGACCGCCTCATCGCGACCGGCGGCCGCGTGCTGAGCGTCGTCGCCGAGGGCGCCGACTTCGCCGAGGCCAGGGGACGCGCCTACGACGCGATGCTCCGCATCAGGCTCGAGGGCGGCCAGTACCGCCGCGACATCGCCGAGCGGGTCGCCCGATGACCGCCGAGGCGCCCGAGCTCGCCGGCTGGGTGCACGCCTACTCCGGCAAGGTCCGCGACCTGTACGTGCCGGTCCCCGTCGCGGGCTCGGTCGGCGACGCCGCCACGCTCGACGCTGCGCCCGCCCTCGACGCTGCGCCCGCCCTGGACACCGCCGAGCACCTGCTCGTCGTCGCCAGCGACCGCGTCAGCGCCTACGACGTCGTGCTCGAGCCCGGCATCCCGGGCAAGGGCGCCCTGCTCACTCAGCTCAGCACGTGGTGGTTCGCCCAGCTCGAGGGCGTGCCGAACCACCTCGTCGACCCGACCACCGCCTCCGTGTCGGTGCCTGCTGCCGTGCGTGACCGGGCGATGCTGGTCAAGCCGCTCGACATGTACCCGGTCGAGTGCGTCGTGCGCGGCTACCTGGTGGGCAGCGGCTGGGCCGAGTACCGCGAGACCGGCCGCGTGTGCGGCATCGAGCTGCCGGCCGGCCTGCACGACGGCGACCGGCTGCCCGAGCCGATCTACACCCCGGCCTACAAGGCACCGCTCGGCGAGCACGACGAGAACATCTCGTTCGAGCGCACCGTCGAGCTCGTCGGCGCCGACGTCGCCGCCGCGCTGCGCGACACGTCGCTCGAGATCTTTCGCCACGCCTCCATGGTCGCGGAGGCGCGGGGCGTGATCCTCGCGGACACCAAGTTCGAGTTCGGGGCCGACCGCACCACCGGCGAGCTCACTCTCGGGGACGAGGTGCTCACCAGCGACAGCAGCCGCTTCTGGGACGCGGCGGCCGCCGGCACCGCGGGGGCCGGCTCGGGCACGGGCAGCCGCACGGACAGCTTCGACAAGCAGATCGTGCGCAACTGGCTCACCGACAACTGGGACAAGACGGGCACCCCGCCCGCCCTGCCGCCCGAGATCGTCGAGCGCACGGCGGCGCGCTATCGCGAGCTGATCGAGCGCCTCACCGCCCACTGACCTGCGGCCGGCGGCGCGCGGCTCGCGTCTCGGGGCTCGGGGCTCGGGGCTCGGGGCTCGCTCACCGTCTCCCCGCGTGCCCGCCCGCGTGCCCGCCCGCGTGCCCGCGCCACGATGAACTGCGTTCCGAACGATGAACCGCGTTTTATCGCCGTTCATGGTTCGGAACGCGGTTCATGCCGAGCGAGACAGGCCGGTGCCGGCGGAATGCTCTGGCACCCCAGCCGGTTCCAGTCGGTGACACGTCATCGACCGGCGTGACACGAGACACGCGACCGCATGAGAACCGAGGGCCCGATGACCGACAGCAGCAGCAGTGACGCGACCCCCACCTCCTCGGCTCCCGGCGTCGCCGAGGACGCGACGGTCCCTGCCGACGCGACCCGCGCCTCCTCGGCCGACCGGAACCCGGCAGGCCGACTCACGGCAGACCGGAACGCCGCCGACCTGCTCGCCGCCGACACGGGCATGGGCGCGGTCACGCTCCGCGTCGCCGACCTCGACGCGATGACCGCGTACTACCGCGACGCCGTCACGCTCGCCGTGCTGAGCCACGACGCGGAGGCGGGCCGCAGCGTCCTCGGCCGCGGGGCGACGCCGATCGTCGTGCTCGAGCACGCGCCGGAGCTCCGGCACGCCGGCCCGCGCGAGGCAGGCCTGTTCCACACCGCGATCCTGTTCGAGACCGAGGCCGACCTCGCCGCCTCCGTGTACGGCGTCGCGAGCCGCCACCCCGGCAGCTTCACCGGCAGCGCCGACCACCTCGTCAGCAAGGCCTTCTACTTCACCGACCCCGAGGGCAACGGCGTCGAGCTCTACTGGGACCGCGACCGCACCGCCTGGTCGTGGACCCACGGCCAGGTCGACATGGCCACCCTCGCCCTCGACCCGAACGCGTTCCTGCAGCAGAACGTCACCGAGGAGGCGCTGGTCGCCACCGCCTCCCGCCCCGCCTCGGTCGGCCACGTGCACCTCAGCGTGGGAGACGTCGACAGCGCCCACCGGTTCTACGTCGAGCAGCTCGGCTTCGAGACGACGACGCGCTTCGGGCCGCAGGCGCTCTTCGTCAGCGCCGGCGGCTACCACCACCACATGGCGATGAACACGTGGCAGAGCGTCGGAGCAGGGAGGCGGCAACTCGCCCTCGGCCTCGGACTCGTCCGCATCGAGGTGCCGGGCCTCGACGACCTGGGCGCCCTCGGCGAGCGCCTCGCGCACCACGGCGTCGCCACGCGCGACGACGGCCGCGTGCTCGCCTTCGACGACCCGTGGCTGAACCAGATCGAGGTCACGGCCCGCGCGCTGGGCGCGTGACCGCCCGCGCGCCGCGCTTCTGGGGATAGCGTCGCAGGCATGTCCGATGCCGCACAGCACGCCTCCCCCGCCCCCGTCTTCAGCACCGTCGCCGAGGGCGACCTCACGCTCGACGACCACGAGGCCCTCGCGGCGATGCTCGCCCGCACCTTCGACGCCTACGACCACTGGTACGCCGGGGCGCGCAGCTGGGCGGGCATGCAGCCGGAGCTCCGCGTCGTCGCCCGCGACGGGGACGTCGTCGTGGCGCACGCCGGGCTCCGCCGCCAGTTCGTCACGGTCGGCGAGACCGACCTGCTGGTCACCGCGGTCGGCATGGTCGCCGTGAGCCCGACCGCGCAGGGCACCGGCCTAGGCGGCGCGCTGCTGCGCCACGTCGACGCCGCGCTCGAGCGCCTCGGCAGCCGCTTCGGCCTGCTCGAGACCGGCGAGGCCGTGCAGGGCTTCTACCGCCGTGCGGGCTGGCTGCCGCTGGGCGAGGCGAGCGGGGACGCGGTCACCGGCCACGCAGTCACTGGTCACGCAGTCACCGGTCACTACACCGCCTTCTCGGCCGACGGGGCAGGCGTGCTCGTCAGCCAGGACGAGGGCTGGCTGATCCGCGAGGTCGGCGCGACCGCGGCCGAGTGGCCCGCCGGCGACATCCGCTGGAACGGCCAGATGGTCTGACCAGGCCGCCCCTCGCAAGCACGGACGAGTCCCTCCGTGAAAGCGACTGACCGACGCGATGTTCCAGGTCGTCTTGTCGCTTTCACGTCGGTACGCAACGCGCACCGACCGACCGCACGAAGGAGGCGCGGTGCCCGACGAACGGGCACCGCGCCTCCTGCGGTCTGACGCGACCAGCGATGCTGGTCAGCGGACGCCGACTGCTACGCGGGCACACCCACGGTCGCCGGGTCCTCGTTCGAGCCGGGCGCCTCGGGCGAGACGCCGGCGCGGACGCGCGAGCCGAGGATCGGGTCGACGGAGTTCCAGTACTGGAACACGCGCTCGAGCAGGTCGGGACGGGTGACCTTCGACACGTGGCCGACGATGTTGGCGACCAGGCGGTCGCGCTGCTCGTCGTCCATCACGTCGCGGACGAGCGCGCCGGCCTGGCCGAAGTCGTCGTCCTCCGGGTGCAGCGTGGCGGCCGAGCGGACGAGCTCGCCGTCGCTCTCCCAGCCGGGGGTCTCGCCCGCGGCCTGCGGCGAGCCCGCGGGGCCGCCGACCGAGTTCGGCGCGTAGACCGGCACGGTGGCGTCGCTGAAGCTGTAGCGCGCAGCGCCGTCCTTCGAGTACGAGTGCACCTCGTTCTTCGGCGCGTTGACGGGCAGCTGCTGGTGGTTGACGCCCACGCGGTACCGGTGCGCGTCGGCGTAGCTGAAGATGCGCGCGAGCAGCATCTTGTCGGGGCTGGTCGCGATGCCGGGCACGAAGTTCGAGGGCGCGAACGCGGCCTGCTCGATCTGCGCGAAGTAGTTCTCCGGGTTGCGGTTCAGCGTCATCTTGCCGACCTCGATCAGCGGGTAGTCGCTGTGCGGCCAGACCTTCGTCAGGTCGAAGGGGTTGAAGCGGTAGCCCGCGGCGTCGGCGTAGGGCATGACCTGCACGGACATCGTCCA
>Ga0308167_1003544_pt1 | contig 12356 bp, 9 predicted proteins | sample PhyCR1_2_FD_202138 | JGI IMG/M metagenome (GOLD analysis project Ga0308167, IMG submission 202138) | Phyllosphere microbial communities from UC Gill Tract Community Farm, Albany, California, United States - DLSLRC.R1 | ecosystem: Host-associated > Plants > Phyllosphere > Unclassified | place... | reverse complement strand
AGCGCGCCGCCCGCGCGCTGGCCCTGTGGGAGCAGCGTGCGCCGCGCTCACTGGCCATGCGCAGCAGCACCGCCGCGCTGGACATGCGCCAGAACAAGGTGAAGGCCGCCCGCACCGAACTGCAGGCCCTGCTCAAGGATCCCGACCCGACTGCCTGGAAGTTCGCGATCGGCGCCCTGATCAGCGGCGGCAGCGATCCCAAGGTGCCGGCCCAGGTGCTGGGCGAGCTGGTCGATGCCAATGCGATCCCCGACCGCCTGGAGGTCTGGCAGGAGTTCGGCCGGCTGGCGATGCGCATGGAGCAGCCCGAGCTGGCCCGGCGCATGGTCGACGAGGTGGTCAAGCGCTTCCCCGATGAACCACGCGTGGCCCTGCTGCATGCCAGCCAGCTCAACCAGGCCGGCAAGACCGATGAGGCCCTGGCCCTGCTGAAGGGCGTGGAGCCCAGGACCACCCAGGACCCGGAGCTGCGCAATGCGGTCGCGATCTCCTACGACCTGATGGGCCAGCCCGCCGCCGCCGAGCGCGTGCTGGCGGTCGGCCCGCAGGATGTGCAGACCTACGGCATGCGTGCGTCGCTGCTGGCCAAGCAGAAGGACGACCCGGGCCTGCTGGCCCTGTATACCGACATCTCCCGGCAGGCGACCAAGCCGGACCCGGCCCAGCGCCTGCTGCTGGGCAAGATCGCCGAGTACCTCAAGCGCTACGAGGAAGCGGTCAACTGGTACCACAGCGTGCCCGGTGGCCCGGAGCGCGATGAGTCGCGGCTGCGGGCGGCCAATGCGCAGAACGAGCTGGGCCGCACCGACAAGGCGCTGGCTGAAGTGCACGCGATCCAGTCCGATGCCACCGTCGATGACGATGCCCGCCGCGATGCCTATCTGCTCGAGGCCGAGCTGCGCCAGCGCGGCAACGACGATGCCGGTGAACTGGACGCGCTGGCCCGTGGCCTGGCCGCGTATCCGGACGAGAACGCGCTGCTGTATGCCCGCGCCCTGGCCTGGGAGCGTCGCGACGACATCCCGCGCGCCGAGGCCGACCTGCGCAAGGTGCTGGTCACCGATCCGGAGAACATCGCCGCGCTCAACGCGCTCGGCTATACCTTGGCCGACCGCACGCAGCGTTATCAGGAAGCCTTGGAACTGATTGACCGCGCGCGCGTGGCCGAGCCGGACAACGCCGCCATCGTCGACAGTTACGGCTGGGTGCTGTATCGCCTGGGCCGCAACGAAGAAGCACTGGTGCAGCTGCGCCGCGCTTGGACGCTGGCCAAGGATGCGGAGATCGCCGCGCATGTGGGCGAAGTGCTGTGGGTGTTGAACAAGAAGGACGAGGCGCGCCATTTCTTTGAAGAGGCGCGCAAACTCGACCCGGACAACCGCGCCCTGCAGCGCGTGATCGAGAAATACGGCGTATGAATCTGCTGTCCCTGAAAGCCGCGTTTGCCGCGGCCGCGGCGTTGTCGCTCTCCGCCTGTGTATCGCTGGACGAGCGCAAGGCGCCCTCCGCCCCGACCGTGGTCACCACTGTTTCGCCCGCTGCGCAGCAGGCCGAGGCCGAGCGCGTCGCCGCCGTGCGCGCCTCGCCGGCCTGGTCGTTCCAGGGCCGGGTGGCGATCAGCAAGGGCAAGAACGGTGGCAACGGCCGCATCGACTGGCAGCAGCAGGCCCAGGGGTACGTGGTCGAACTCAGTGCCCCGGTCACCCGGCAGAGCTGGAAGCTGACCGGCGACAGCCAGCACCAGGGCGGGCGCCTGGAAGGTCTGGAGGGCGGCACGCGTGAAGGCGAAGACGCCCAGCAGGTTCTGCTGGAGGCCACCGGCTGGGATATCCCGGTCAACCAGCTGCCCGAGTGGGTGCGCGGCCTGGTGGCCGACGCCGCGCCGGCGGGGCTGATCGAGCGCGACGGCGAAGGTCGTCCGCGCCGTGTGCGGCAGCTCGGGTGGGAGATCCAGTATCTGGACTGGTACCCGGCCGACGCCGGTCGTCCGGTGCTGCCGCGGCGCATCGAAGCGGTCAATGGCGACGCCAAGGTCCGTCTGGTGGTCGACAGCTGGGTGCTGGCCAGCCCATGAGTACGTTGGATGCGCGCGAGGGTTGGTCGAACTGGCCAGCCCCGGCCAAGCTGAACCTGTTCCTGCACATCACCGGCCGCCGCCCGGACGGTTACCACGCGCTGCAGACCGTGTTCCGCCTGCTCGACTGGGGTGACCGGATCCGGCTGCGGGTCCGCGAAGACGGCCGGATCCGCCGCGAAGGCACCTCGGTGGCGGGGGTGGCCGAAGCCGATGATCTCGCCGTGCGGGCGGCGCTGTTGTTGCAACGTGTCGCGAACGTCGCCCAAGGTGCTGATATCGGCATCGAAAAGCATGTGCCTGCCGGCGGTGGTTTCGGGGGAGGGTCGTCCGATGCCGCCACCGTCCTGGTCGCCTTGAACCGTCTCTGGAACGCCGGCCTGGACGTGGATGCGCTGGCCGCGCTGGGTCTCCAGCTGGGCGCGGACGTGCCGGTCTTCGTGCGCGGGCACAACGCCTGGGCCGAAGGCGTGGGCGAACTGCTCACCCCCATCGCGCTGCCGCCGGCCTGGTTCGTGCTGGTCCACCCGGGCGTTCACGTGCCGACTCCCGCACTTTTCGCATCACCGGATTTGACGCGGGATGCCCCAGTGGCGAAAATAGCGGACTTCGCTTCCGGGTCTTTGCTCGGGAATGCGTTCGAGCCGGTCCTGCGCCGCCGCGAACCTGCCGTAGAGGCAGCGCTCGCAGCGTTGAGCAGTATCGGCCGGGCACGACTCACCGGGTCGGGAAGCGGTTGTTTCGTCGAATTCGCCACGCGCGCTGCTGCAGAGCAGGGCCTGGCGCAATTGCCGAAGGAACTGCAGGCATGGGTGGCTGCGGGCATGGAGCGCTCGCCACTGCTTGATGTACTCGAGCGTTACTGATTTTGATGCAGGGGCGTCGCCAAGAGGCCCAAGGCACCAGGTTTTGATCCTGGCATTCGGAGGTTCGAATCCTCCCGCCCCTGCCACTAGCGGATATCTGCCGCGACTCCATGCGCATGTCTGCGCGGGCGCGGTGCATACGCCGCGGTGTTGTCACCGCAGACACCTCCGGGTGCCAGCGGCCCAGTTCTCCGCCAATCGCTCCCGCCCGAGACCGTCATGATGCAAGAACACCCCAACCTGCTGGTATTTTCCGGCAACGCCAACAAGCGCCTTGCGCAGAGCATCTGCAAGGAACTGGGGGTGCGGCCTGGCAAGGCGTTGGTGTCGCGCTTCTCCGATGGTGAAGTGCAGGTCGAGATCGAGGAAAACGTCCGCAAGCAGGACGTGTTCGTGATCCAGCCGACCTGCGCGCCCAGCGCAGAGAACCTGATGGAACTGCTGGTCCTGATCGATGCGCTCAAGCGCGCCTCGGTCAACAGTGTCACCGCCGTGGTGCCGTATTTCGGCTACTCGCGCCAGGATCGCCGCATGCGTTCCTCGCGCGTGCCGATCACCGCCAAGGTGGCGGCAAAGATGTTCAGCGCTGTCGGGGCTGACCGGGTACTGACGGTGGATCTGCATGCCGACCAGATCCAGGGCTTCTTCGACATGCCGGTGGACAATGTGTACGCCTCGCCGCTGCTGCTCGCCGATATCTGGCGCGCCTACGGCACGGAGAACCTGATCGTGGTGTCCCCGGACGTCGGTGGTGTGGTGCGTGCGCGCGCCGTCGCCAAGCGCCTGGATGATGCCGATCTGGCGATCATCGACAAGCGCCGGCCGCGCGCCAACGTCTCCACCGTGATGAACATCATCGGTGACGTCGAAGGCAAGACCTGCGTGATGGTCGATGACATCGTCGATACCGCCGGCACCCTGTGTGCGGCTGCCGCGGCGCTGAAGGCGCGTGGCGCCCTCAAGGTTGCCGCGTACTGCACCCACGCCGTGCTCTCGGGCCCGGCAGTGGACAACATCAACAACTCCCAGCTCGATGAGCTGGTGGTGACCGACACCATCCCGCTGCGTGAAGAGGCGCGGGTGTGCAGCAAGATCCGCCAGCTCAGCGTGGCGGAAATGCTGGCCGAGACGATGCGCCGCATCGCCTTCGGTGAGTCGGTCAGCTCGCTGTACGTGGATTGATTTTTTCCGCCCGCCGGCAACGGTGGGTGGTTTCCCGGGGGCATCTGGTCGCGGATGTCTCCTCACCGCTTCGCCGCAGGGCGATGCATCAACTGGTAGTAAAACAATGTCCAAGACTCATGAAATCAAGGTCACCGCTCGTGACGTGCAGGGCAAGGGTGCGAGCCGCCGCCTGCGTCACGCCGGCGTGATCCCGGCCGTCGTGTACGGCGGCGACGTCGCTCCGATCAACATCAACCTGGACCACAACCAGATCTGGCTGGCGCAGCAGAACGAGTGGTTCTACTCGTCCATCCTGGACCTGAACCTGGACGGCCAGGTCACCAAGGTGCTGCTGCGTGACATGCAGCGCCACCCGTTCAAGCAGCTGATCATCCACCTGGATTTCCTGCGCGTGAACGAGAACGAAGCACTGACCGCCAGCGTGCCGCTGCACTTCATCAATGAAGACACCTCGGCTGCCGGCAAGGCTGCCGACGTCGTGGTCACCCACGAACTGAAGGAAGTGACCATCACCTGCCTGCCGAAGGACCTGCCGGAATCGATCGACGTCGACCTGGCCGACCTGAAGGCCGGTGACGTGATCTACCTGTCGGACATCAAGCTGCCGAAGGGCGTCGAGATCCCGGCCCTGGCCCAGGGCAAGGACCATGACGACGCGATCGTCACCGCCAAGCTCGGCAAGGAAGAAGCTGCCGACGAAGCGCCGGCTGCAGAGTAAGTGATTGCGGCGCCTGTCCTTCGGGGCAGGCGCCGTTTCTGTATGTACCGGCACAGGGCGGGTACCGACGAAGAAGAGTGATGACAGGATTGCGATTGATCGTTGGCCTGGGCAACCCCGGACCCGAGCACGCCCAGACCCGGCACAATGCCGGGTTTCGTTTCATTGACGCCCTGGTGGAACAGGCCGGCGCGCGCTGGAGCGTGGACAGCAAGTTGTTCGGCGAGACCGCCAAGGTCGACATCGCCGGCCAGCCGGTGTGGCTGCTCAAGCCCGCCACCTTCATGAACCTCAGTGGCAAATCGGTCACCGCCGCGCAGCGCTTCTGGAAGATCGAACCGGAACAAACCCTGCTGGCGCACGACGAGCTGGACCTGCCGCCCGGCGTGGCGCGGCTCAAGTTCGATGGCGGCCACGGCGGCCAGAATGGCCTGCGCGACACCATCCGCCTGCTCGGCCATGGCAGATTCCATCGCCTGCGCATCGGCATCGGCCATCCCGGCCACAAGGACCGCGTGGTCCCGTGGGTACTGGGCCGTGCCGGCAAAGACGATGATGTGCTGATCGGTCGTGCCATCGAAGATGCGATCGACGTGCTGCCGCTGGCGGTATCCGGCGATTACAGTGAGGCGATGAAGCGCCTCCACACCCCGAAATAACCACGGTGTACCGACCATCGGTCGGTACCTACCACCCCCAGAGGTTGTCAAAGATGGGTATCAAATGCGGCATCGTCGGTCTGCCCAATGTCGGCAAATCGACCCTGTTCAATGCGCTGACCAAGGCGGGCATCGCGGCGGCCAACTTCCCGTTCTGCACGATCGAACCGAACGTCGGCATCGTGCCGGTGCCCGATCCCCGTCTGAACGAGCTGGCCGCGATCATCAACCCGCAGAAGGTCATCCCGACCGCAGTGGAGTTCGTGGACATCGCCGGCCTCGTCGCCGGCGCGGCCAGCGGTGAAGGCCTGGGCAACAAGTTCCTGGCCCACATCCGCGAAGTCGATGCGATCACCCATGTGGTGCGCTGCTTCGAGAACGCCGACGTCATCCACGTCAACAACAAGGTCGACCCGCTTTCGGACATCGACACCATCGATACCGAACTGGCCCTGGCCGATCTGGACAGCGTCGAGAAGGCACTGAACCGCGCCGAGCGCGCCGCCAAGGGCGGCGACAAGGATGCGGCCGCCCGCAAGCCGGTGCTGGCCAAGCTGCAGGCCGCACTGGCCGATGGCAAGGCAGGCCGCACCGCCGGCCTGGACGAGGAAGAGAAGGCGCTGGTCCGTGACCTGTTCCTGCTGACCCTCAAGCCGGTGATGTACATCGCCAACGTGCTGGAAGACGGCTTCGAGAACAACCCGCACCTGGATGCCGTGCGCGCCCGTGCCGCCGAAGAAGGTGCGCAGGTGGTGCCGGTGTCGGCGGCGATCGAAGAAGAGCTGTCGCAACTGGATGACGAAGACCGCGATACCTTCCTGGCCGATCTCGGCCTGACCGAGCCGGGTCTGAACCGCGTGATCAACGCGGCCTACAGCCTGCTCGGCCTGCAGACCTACTTCACTGCCGGTGTGAAGGAAGTCCGCGCATGGACCGTACGCAAGGGCGCCACCGCCCCGCAGGCCGCTGCCGTGATCCACACCGACTTCGAGAAGGGCTTCATCCGCGCCGAAACCATCGCGTATGACGACTTCATCAAGTACAAGGGCGAAGCCGGTGCCAAGGAAGCCGGTCGCCTGCGCCTGGAAGGCAAGGAATACCGCGTCCAGGAAGGCGACATCCTGCACTTCCGCTTCAACGTCTGAGTCGCTCGCACGTTGATGCCCGCAACGCCCCGCCCCGCGCGGGGCGTTTGCGTTTCCGGCGCGCGTGATCCGCGCCTCTGGACGGGCTGGACAAAAAATGACCAGGCCTCGAAACGCTTGCCTGGTATGCCTCCGGCTCACTTGTCCACAACAAACTCCCACGCCTCTCCACGTACCGTGTGGAAAACCCCTGGGCGCTGGTGCCGGCCGCTGGCCGGCACCCCGTCAGACCCGCCCGCAAGCGACGTGGACAATTTCTGACCACCACTGAAAACCGTTGCAGTGCATCGCTCACCCGGGGTTGTCCACAGCAAACCCCCATCGCTTTCCACGGTGTGTGTGGAAAACCGCGATCCGCGGCTGGACAAAATATCGCCACGCTCTGAAGGCGTTGCGCTGCATGGCTCGCATGCACTTGTCCACACCAAACCCCCATGGGTTTCCACGGGGTGTGTGGAGAACACGAAGGGCGTCCCGCAGAAACCGGGCTTACAGCGCCGTACCACCAAACTTGTGCGTGTACTGCAGGTTGATCGTGCGGCCCACCGTGTCGAACCAGGAGACGTCGTAGTACGGGTACGGCGTATAGGTGGCGTCCGTCGGCGGCATCTTGTTGGCGATGTTGACCACCGACAGCGACAGGCGCGAATGATCATCGAAGCGGTACTGCAGCGACACGTTGTAACGGTGCGTGGCGCCGATCCAGGGGCTGTCGCCGCTGTCCGGATCGAAGCTCTGGTCGTAGCTGTCGTAAGTCGGCAGCCTGCCCAGGCGCGAGCCGTACAGCGTGGCCGACCACGCCGCGTTCTCCCAGGTCACGCTCGCACTGGTCTTGGTGCGCGGGATATCGAAACCGCTGTTGACCGCGAACTGGTCTTCGACCACATCGCCCTCGAACTGCTGGAAATCGTGCGTCTTCACCCAGGTGTGGTTGCCGCTGAAGATGAAGTCGCCGATCCCGGTGCCCAGGCGGTAGCGCAGGCCCACATCGATGCCGCGCGTGGTTTCGCGCGCGATGTTGATCGGGCTCACATGCACGCCGTAGAGGCGGCCATCGCTGGTGCGGGTGACCCGGCTGATCGCATCCACGCAGGTCGGCGAGGCCGCATCGGCGCCGCCCAGGCGGCAGGCCGCCTCATCGCGCAGGATCGTGCTCACGTCCATGTCCTGCACCTGGTCGCGCATGTCGATGTCGAACCAGTCCACCGACAGGTCCAGCCCCAGTGCAGGCGACCACACAACGCCGGCACTCCACGAGGTGCTGGTTTCCGGATCCAGCCTGCGATTGCCCTCGCGCGTGCGGATCAGGTTCTCTTCGTAGTCCGAGCAGTCATCGCCACCGTCCACCGCGCAGGTGTAATAGTCGTTGGCACTGGTTTCGTCGTTGCCCGGGCCGGCATACACGTAATGCAGGTCCGGCGCGCGGAACGCGGTGCCGTAGGAGCCGCGCAGCAGCAGGGTCTCGATCGGGCGCCATTCCAGGCCACCGCTCCAGGTCGCCTTGCCGATCGTGTTGCCCGAGTAGCGGTACTGGTCGAAGCGGCCGGCCACGCTGAGGTTGAACGTGTCGTGCAGCGGCAGGCGCAGCTCGGCGGCGGTCGCCCAGCGGTTGCGGCTGCCGTGGCCGTCCGAGTCCTTCCAGCTGTAGTAGTAGTACTGCGTCGCCAGCGGGTCCGGATTCAGCGCGTAGGACTGGTTGCCGAACTCGGCCGTCGCCGCGAAGCCGGCCTTGCCGCCCGGCAGCTCGAACAGCTCGCCGTTGGTCAGGGTCAGCGCGGCGGTATCGGTGCGCGACTTCGGCGTATAGGTGGTGCGCGCGGCGATCGAGTCGTACTCGCTGCGGCTCAGCGGCCGGTACAGGCGCGCCGGGTCGGCGTTGAACACCGGGAACACGTTGTCATCGTCATCGGTGTACTCGCCCAGCTGCTCGCCCAGGAACAGGGCATTGGCCCTGGCGGCGATGATCTGCGGCCAGCGGATGCGGGACTGGTACTGCGAGTGGCTCAACGAGGCCTCGTATTCCCAGTCCGCGCCGAGCGCGCCCTTGAAGCCAGTGGTCACGCTGAAGGTCTTCTGCGTGCTGCGCACCATGCCGTTGTTGAGCCCGCCCATTTCTTCCGGGGAGAACTGGCGCTGCCAGAACTCCACCTGGTCGGTGGCCTGGTTGTAGAAGTAGCCGTCCTCGTTGCCATCGGCGGCCATGCGGCCCCACTGGGTCACATCGCGCATCAGCGCCAGGTCGTGGTAGCCCATCTGCACATCGGCGAACCATTCGGCGCCATTGTCGAAGGCATAGCGCAGCGAGGCGTAGCCGTTGGCGCCGCGGCGCTTGCTGAGGATCGTGCCGTAGCCGATCGACCGGTCGCTGCCGCAGTAGAAGCCGTAGCGCGCACGCTCGGCGTACCGGGTGCTGCCGTTGTTCTGGCCGGCCAGCGCATCGCAGGTGGCCTGGCCCGGATCGAGGTAGTCGTCGTTGTAGTCGGTGCGCAGGTAGGCGCGGCGCGCGGCGCGGGCGCTCTCGGTGGGCGCGTCGAGGGTGGAATCCTGCTGGCTGCGCTCATACGCCCACAACGGCGTCTGCGACTGCAGTTCCAGGCTGTAGACCGCGCTGAAACGGCCCGCATCGAAACCGCTGGCGATGCTCATGTCGAAGGACTCACCGCCACCTTCGCTGGTGGTGCCCATGCGCATGTCCACCGTGGTGCCATCGACCTGCTTCTTCAGGATGAAGTTGACCACCCCGGCGATCGCGTCCGAGCCGTAGATCGCCGAGGCGCTGCCGGTCAGCACTTCGATGCGCTCGATCATCCCGATCGGGATGTTGGAGACATCGGTGAAGTTGCTGCGGCCATGGAACGGCATCGGGAAATCGGCGATGCGGCGGCCGTTGACCAGCACCAGCGTGTGGTTGGGGCCGAGGCCGCGCAGGTCGACCTGCTGCGCGCCGGGCGAGAAATCAGCGCCGCTGGAGGACTGCTGGCTCTGGGTCTCACCGCCGTTCTGGGTCATCGACCGCAGCACGTCGGGCACGCTGGTGAAGCCGCTGGCCTGGATCTGCTCGGCGGTGATGACGGTCACGGGCGCCGGCCCTTCTACCTGCGCGCGTGGAATGCGCGAGCCGGTGACCTGCACCGTATCCAGTTGCTGCACCCCGGGGGCGGGCGTCTGGGCATCCGCGGTCGCGGCCACACCCATCAACGCCAGCTGGATCGACCACGCCATCGCCTGTTTACGCATGAGAATTCTCGAGAAGAAAGTGTCGGCCTCGAGGGAGGCCTGTCCCCCATTCACATTTCGCGAATGGACGGCGCGCATTTAACGCCTTTTTTACGGGGTTGACCACTGCCAATTTCTCTGGCAAAGAGTGGAAGCGCTTACACCCTCGTTTCATTCAGGGAGGTCAACGTGCACAAGGGTTTCCGGCCGCTCCACGCCTTCCTGTCGCTGCTGCTGGCAGCGCTCTCGATGCCCGGCCACGCGCAGGGGATGCGCAGCCTGCAGGACCCGGGCTATCGCTATTACGAGATAGGTGCGGTGGGCGCGCCCCGGGCAGCCCGCACCGAGCCGGCGATGATGCTGATGGGCGGCGGCGAGTGGGTGCCCGCCGCCTTCCAATGGTGGCTGGGGCGCGCCGGCCATGGCCGGGTGGTGATCCTGCGCGCCTCCGGCGCCGATGAGTTGCAGAACCGCCTGTACCGGGACGTCGGCGGGGCGGTCTCGGTCCAGACCCTGGTGTTCAACAGCCGGCGTGCAGCCGATGACCCCGCGGTGCTGGGCGTGATCGCCGCCGCCGATGCGATCTTCATCGCCGGCGGCGACCAGTCGCGCTATATCCGTTTCTGGAAAGGCACGGCGGTGAACGAGGCACTCAACGCACATGTACGTGCTGGCCGGCCGATCGCCGGCACCAGCGCCGGGCTCGCCATACTGGGCGGCTACAGCTATGGCGCGCTGGATGGTGGCAGCGTCACCTCCCGTCGTGCCCTGCGCGACCCCATGGGCAGCGCGGTGACCCTGGACAGTGATTTCCTGGCCATGCCGTACCTGGCCAACGTGGTCACCGATACCCATTTCGGCAAGCGCGACCGGCTCGGGCGCCTGATCGTGTTCGTGGCCCGGGCGGCACAGCGCAGCGGGCAGCAGGACATGGTCGGCCTGGGCGTGGACGAGGACACCGCGCTGTGCGTGGAGGCGGACGGCACCGGCCAGGTGTTCAGTCGGGACGGCGGCTACGCCTGGCTGGTGATGCCGCAGCGCGCCGCCGATCGCCTGCGCGGCGGCAGCCCGCTGGAGTTCCGCGCCATTCCGGTGACCGGGGTGGGCGAGGGCAGCCGCCTGCATCTGGATGGCTTCCGGGTGGACGATGCCGCCTTCCGGATGACGGCCGATATCCGGGAAGGCCGCCTGCAGTTGCACCCGTAGATCCACGCACGCCAGGGGCTGTGCGGGCGCTGTCGCGTGCGGGTCACGCGCGCGGGTGATCCGTGGCGCGTGCCATGATGCGGGCACCTCCGGATCCGAGTGCGTTGCCCATGTCCCGTCCACGCGCATTGCTGCTGTCCCTGTGTCTGCTGAGCCCGTTTGTCCATGCCGCCGAACCGGTGCTGGTCATCCATGGCGGCGCCGGCGTGGAGCGCAGGGATCTCTCGCCGGCCGAGGAAAAGGCGGCGCGCGCGGCCCTGCAGCACGCCCTGGTGAAGGGGCATGCCGCCCTGGCCGCCGGGAAGCCGGCACTGGAGGCCGTGACCGCGGCGATCACCGTGCTCGAGGACGATCCCACCTTCAATGCAGGCAGGGGCGCGGTGTTCACCCACGATGGCCGCAACGAACTGGATGCCTCGCTGATGGATGGCGCCACCCTCAAGGCCGGCGCGGTGGCCGGCGTGCAGCGCGTGCGCAACCCGATCCTGCTGGCCGAGGCCGTGATGCAGCATTCCCCGCACGTGATGATGGTCGGGCAGGGTGCCGAAGCCTTCGCCACAGGCCAGGGCATCACCCTGGTGGACCCGTCGTACTTCCGCACCGACAAGCGCTGGCAGCAGCTGCAGAAGGCCCTCAAGGAAGAAGCCAGCGGCCAGGCCCATGCGGATCTGGAAACGGCGCGCCACTTCGGCACGGTGGGTGCGGTCGCACTCGACAAGGACGGCAGGCTCGCTGCAGGAACCTCCACCGGGGGCATGACGAACAAGCGCTACGGGCGTGTCGGCGATTCGCCGATCATCGGTGCCGGCACCTATGCCGATGCCGGTTGTGCGGTATCGGGCACGGGCTGGGGCGAGTACTACATCCGCACCGCGGCCGCGCACGATATCTGCGCGCGCATGCGCTACCTCAAGCAGGGCCCGGAGGAGGCGGGACGCGCGGTGATCAACGAGCGCATTCCCGCGCTCGGGGGCGATGGCGGTGCGATCGTGCTCGCGGCCGACGGCCGCGTGGCGACACCGTTCAACACGCAGGGCATGTATCGCGGCTGGATCGGCGCCGATGGCGTGCCGCATGTGGCGATCTTCGCCAGCGAAACCCTGCCGTTACCGGGCCAATAGCCTGTCCCGGCAAGGCAATTCGAAATTCGTGTGAAAAAATTCAAAAAGGTTGTTGACAGAACCCCCGTTTATCCCCAAAATTCACGGCTCTTCCACCCCACACCGAAAACGCTTCGGCGCCACGGGACAGGGTGGTAAGGAGGGATACCCAAGCGGCCAACGGGGG
>Ga0308167_1003543_pt1 | contig 12357 bp, 8 predicted proteins | sample PhyCR1_2_FD_202138 | JGI IMG/M metagenome (GOLD analysis project Ga0308167, IMG submission 202138) | Phyllosphere microbial communities from UC Gill Tract Community Farm, Albany, California, United States - DLSLRC.R1 | ecosystem: Host-associated > Plants > Phyllosphere > Unclassified | place... | reverse complement strand
ATTTATAAAAAAAAAAATTTAAAATAGAAATAAAAAATTTCTAAAAGGAATTATAAATTCTTTTTAATTATATTTTAGTGTATGATGCACAATAATTTTTGATATTATTAGATATAGTTTAATTCTATAAAATATAATAAAGGTAGAATTCTACATAATTTATCCTATCAGAATAATCCTTTTTATCAGGCACTTTATTTTTAAAAAAAAGGGATTTCCTTTATATTTGGGGTATGAACCCAAAAGCTTAATTTAGCTTATTTTTAATATTTTTTTTTATTCTTTTATATAAAAATTATTGCAAATGGTTTATATACATATATATATATATATATATATATATATATATTAAATATATAATTATTAAAATATCTTAATGTATTTAAAAATTTATTGTATTCATTAATTTTTAAAAATTTAAATGGAAAATGTAATTTTCAATACAAATATTACAAATAAAAAATAAAGATTATTAATATTTTAATATGTAATGTATATATATATATATATATTAAATATATAATTATTAAAATATCTTAATGTATTTAAAAATTTATTGTATTCATTAATTTTTAATTTTAATATAAAATTAATTTTTTATATAAAAAAAAAAAAAAAAAAATCTATGTTAAAAATTTTTTATATAAATAAGTTTTTTATGATTTAAAAAATTTTTTATAAATTTATTTTACATATAAATTTTAGTGTTAATTTTTAAATATTTAAATAATATTTAATTTAATTTTAATAGTAATTAATATTAAAAATTTAAGAAATTAAGATTTAGTAATATTAAAATTAATAACAAATTTTGTGCCAGCAGTTGCGGTTATACAAAAGTTAAATTGAATTTTATTAGTAATAATTAATATTAATAATTTATTAATTTAAATATTAAATTAATAAGTAAAATTTTAATTTAATTAAAAATTATTATTAATAATATATGATTTAATAAATTTTATTATAAACTAGGATTAGATACCCTATTATTAAAAATTTAAATTAAAAATACTAAAATAGTAAATAATTATTTATTGAAACTTAAATAATTTGGCGGTATTTTAGTTCATTTAGAGGAATCTGTTTATTAATTGATAATCCACGAATAATTTTACTTAATTTATAATTTTGTATATCGTTGTTAAAAAAATATTTTTAAATAATTTTAATATTTTAAAATTTTAAATAAAAATTAAATCAGATCAAGATGCAGATAATAATTAAGAATATAATGGATTACAATAAATTTATTTATTAATGAATATTAAATTGAAATATTTAATTGAAATTGGATTTAAATGTAATTTTATTTAATTTAATAAAATGATTAAAAATTAAAATATGTACATATTGCCCGTCGCTTTCATTAATAAATTGAAATAAGTCGTAACAAAGTAGAGGTACTGGAAAGTGTTTCTAGAAAGAACAAATTAGAGCTTGATAAAGCATTTCATTTACATTGAAAAGATATTAATTTTTTATTTAATTTGAATGGGGGAAAAATTAGTATAATAAGAAAAATTAATAAAAATAATTTTATATAAATATTTTAATGGGGGTTTAAGTATTTTATAAAGAAAAAATTTTTTAATTTATAGTAAATTAGTATTGTGAAAGAATTTTGAAATATTTGAAAATTAATTTTTTTTTAAGTAAATTTAATTTATTGTATCTTGTGTATCAGAGTTTATTAATAAAATATTTTAATTAAAATTTTCTCGAATTTAAAAGAGTTAATTAATTAATAAATTTATTGTAGCAAAAATATTTTTCATAATTAATTAGAAATGAAATGTTAATCGTTTTTAAATATATCTAGTTTTTTTAGAAAAAAATTTAATTTAAAATTTATTTAATAATAATATTAATTAAAAAATATTTTTAAATATAAATTTAATATTTTAAGGGATAAGCTTTAATTTAAATTATTATAATTATTTTTTTTTATTGAAAATTTTAGAATTTATATTGTTTTTAAATTATAATTTTTTATAAATAATTTCAATTAAAATAAAATTTAATGTAAAATTTAATTTTTTTATAAAAAAATAAAATTTAATTGTAAAATTTTAGTTATAATGATAAAATTAGTATAAATAAATATGAAAAATTAATTTTTAATTTTATTTGATAAATTAATTATAAGGAATTCGGCAAAATTTTATATTCACTTGTTTATCAAAAACATGTCTTTTTGAATAATAATTAAAAGTCTAATCTGCCCACTGATAATTTATTAAAGGGCTGCAGTATTTTGACTGTACAAAGGTAGCATAATCATTAGTCTCTTAATTGGTGACTTGTATGAAAGATTGGATGAGATATAAACTGTCTTATTTTTATTTATAGAATTTAATTTTTTAGTTAAAAAGCTAAAATATATTTAAAAGACGAGAAGACCCTATAGAGTTTTATATACAATAATAATTGAAAATTTTTTTATTAATTTTAAATTTAAATTAAATTTTATATTTTGTTGGGGTGACAAAAAAATAAGAAAAACTTTTTTTATAACTATATATATATATATATAAATACCATATATAAATGAATAAATGATCCATAATTTTTGATTATAAGATTAAATTACCTTAGGGATAACAGCGTAATTTTTTTTTTTAGTTCAAATAAGAAAAAAAGTTTGCGACCTCGATGTTGGATTAAGATAAAATTTAAATGCAAAAGTTTAAAATTTTGATCTGTTCGATCATTAAAATCTTACATGATCTGAGTTCAAACCGGTGTAAGCCAGGTTGGTTTCTATCTTTAAATAAATAAAATATTTTAGTACGAAAGGATCAAATATTTAAAATAATTTTATATAATTGAGAATATTAATAAAATAAATTATAAAAATATTAAGATAAACTATTTTGGCAGAGAAGTGTAATGGTTTTAGAAATCATAAATATATAAAATTTATTATATAGGTAGTAAATGTTTATAAATGATTATATTTTAATTTTAATTGGTTTAGTAATATTAATTTTAGGTGTTTTAATTGGAGTTGCTTTCTTAACATTGTTAGAACGTAAAGTTTTAGGTTATATTCAAATTCGAAAAGGGCCTAATAAATTGGGATTTATAGGAATTTTACAACCTTTTAGAGATGCTATTAAATTATTTACAAAGGAACAAACATATCCTTTATTTTCTAATTATTTAGCTTATTATTTTTCTCCTATTTTTAGTTTTTTTTTATCTTTATTAATTTGAATAGTTATTCCTTATTATTTTAATATAATTAGATTTAATTTAGGTTTTTTATTTTTTTTTTGTTGTACAAGATTAGGGGTTTACACTTTAATAGTTTCTGGTTGATCTTCTAATTCAAATTATTCATTATTGGGGGGTCTACGTGCTGTTGCTCAAACTATTTCTTATGAAGTTAGTTTAATTTTAATTATATTATCTGTAATTATTATAATTATAGATTTTAATTTATTAAAATTTAATTATTATCAATCTATAATTTGATTTATATTTGTTATAATACCTTTATCTTTATGTTGATTATCTTCTAGATTAGCAGAAACAAATCGAACTCCTTTTGATTTTGCTGAAGGAGAAAGAGAATTAGTTTCAGGATTTAATATTGAATATAGAAGTGGGGGATTTGCTTTGATTTTTTTAGCTGAATATTCAAGTATTTTATTTATAAGTATATTATTTATTTTAATATATATAGGAGGTTATAATTTAAGATTATTTTTTTATTTAAAATTAGTTTTTATTTCATTTTTTTTTATTTGAGTGCGGGGTACTTTACCTCGTTATCGTTATGATAAGTTAATATATTTAGCTTGAAAAAGATATTTACCTATTTCTTTAAATTTTTTAATATTATTTATTGGAATTAAAATTTTTTTTATTTAATTAAACTTTTTTAGTATAAATTAATAGAATATTATAATTCTTTCTTAAGTTTTCAAAACAAATGCTTTATCAAGCTCATTAATTAGTTAAAAATTAAATTATCTCAATATTTACTTAATAATGGGTTAAAAATAAAATAAGAGAAATAAATTACGGTAAGAAGTTGTCCAGTGATAATATATGGATCTTCAACAGGTCGAGCTCCAATTCAAGTTAAAAGAATGACAGTTGTTACTATTGATCAAAATAAGATTTGATTTAAGGGATAAAATTGAATTCCTTGAATTTTTTTTAAAAAGGTAAAAGGTAAAATAATTAAAATTAAAATAGATATTACTAAAGCAATAACTCCTCCTAATTTATTAGGAATAGACCGTAAAATTGCGTAAGCAAATAGGAAATATCATTCTGGTTGAATGTGTACAGGAGTAACTAATGGGTTAGCGGGAATAAAATTATCAGGGTCTCCTAATAAGTTAGGATTAATTATAATTAATATAATTAAAATGAATAACATTATTAAAAATCCTACTAAATCCTTGAAGGAAAAAAAAGGATGAAAAGGAATTTTATCTAAGTTTCTATTTACCCCTAAAGGATTATTTGATCCTGTTTGATGAAGGAATAATAAATGAATTATAGTTATTATTGCTAAAATAAATGGCAATAGGAAGTGAAATGTGTAAAATCGAGTTAAAGTTGCATTATCTACAGCAAATCCCCCTCAAATTCAATTTACTAGTATATTTCCTAAGTAAGGAATTGCTGAAAGTAAGTTAGTAATTACTGTTGCACCTCAAAAAGATATTTGACCTCAAGGTAATACATATCCTATAAATGCAGTTCCTATTAATAAAAATAATAAAATTACACCCACTATTCAAGTATATTTTAAATTAAATGATTCATAATAAATTCCTCGTCCAATATGTAAATAAACACAAATAAAAAAAAATGATGCTCCATTTGCATGAAGAGTTCGAATTATTCATCCATAATTAACATTTCGGCAAATATAGTTTACTCTATAAAAAGCTATTTCAATATTTGCTGTATAATATATTGTTAAAAATAATCCTGTAATAATTTGAATTATTAAACATAATCCTAACAATGATCCAAAATTTCATCAAGTAGAAATATTAGAAGGTGAAGGTAAATCAATAAGAGAACCATTAATAATTTTAAAAATGGGATGAGTTTTTCGTAAAGGTTTATAATTATTTATCATTAGTAATTATTATTATAATGTTTGACGAAGAGGACCATAAAAAATATTTGTAATTTTTACAACTGCTACTAAGGCAATAAAAAGATAAATAATTATTATTATTATTGTTAAAAATGTTTGATTATTATATAATTTAGTTAAATTAATTTTATTTTCATTATTAAAAAAAAGGTTATAATCAAAAAATTTTTCTATTTCATTATTAAAAAAAGAATTTAATAAATTTAAATTATTAAATAAAAATATTGTAATTAAAAAAATAAAAATTGTTCTAATAATGATAATTTTTAAATAAAAAAAATTATTTTTAAATATTTCATTAGAGGCAATTCTAGAAACATAAATAAATAAAACTAAAAGTCCTCCTAAAAAAGTTAAAAATAAAATATAAGAAAATCAATAAGTATTAATAAGTATACCTGTAAGCAGACAAGTGAAAATAGTTTGAATTAAAATTATTAATCCTATTGATAAAGGATGATTTAAAAAGAATATTATAATTGATATTATTATTATTATTAAGGATAAAAAAATTTTTATATCAAAGAATAGTTTAATAAAAATAATAATTTTGGAGATTATTGATAAAGAGAATTCTTTTTCTTTGAAGTTTTTAAAGAAAAATCTTATTTTTGATTTACAAGACCAATGTTTTTTTTTAAACTATAAAAACTAATGAAAGTTTTTAATATTATAATAGTTATTATTTTTATATATATTATTGGAAATTTAATTTTTGTTTCTAAACATAAACATTTATTAATTATTTTATTAAGATTAGAATTTTTAGTATTAAGAATTTTTTTATTTTTATTATTTATTTTAAGTTATATAAATATAAATATATATATATTAATAGTTTTTTTAGTTTTTGCAGTTTGTGAAGGAGCTTTAGGGTTGTCTATTTTAGTGTCTATAATTCGTAGTCATGGTAACGATTATTTTCAAAGTTTTAATTTATTATAATGATAAAATTTTTATTTATAATAATTTTTATAATTCCTTTATGTTTTATTAAAAATATATTTTGATTGGTTCAAATATTTTTATTTATTTTAATATTTTTATTTATGAATTTAACTTTAACATTAAATAATTTTAATAATTTAAGATATATATTTGGATGTGATATAATTTCATTTGGTTTGATTATATTAAGAATTTGAATTTGTGGATTAATATTAATAGCAAGAGAAAATTTATTTAAAATTAAATTTTATATTAATTTTTTTCTTTTTAATATTATTTTTTTATTAATTATACTTTATATAACTTTTTCTGTAATAAATTTATTTATATTTTATTTATTTTTTGAAGGTAGTTTAATTCCCACATTATTATTAATTATGGGGTGAGGGTATCAACCTGAACGAATTCAAGCAGGCTTATATTTATTATTTTATACTTTATTTGCTTCTTTACCATTATTATTAGGTATTTTTTATATTTTTAATGAAATAAATTATATTATGTTATATTTTATAAAATTTATAAATTTAAATTTATATTTATTATATTTTAGTATGATTATAGCTTTTTTAGTAAAAATACCCATATATTTTGTTCATTTATGATTACCAAAAGCACATGTAGAAGCTCCTGTATCAGGTTCTATAATTTTAGCTGGTATTATGTTAAAATTAGGAGGATATGGATTATTACGGGTTATAGTATTTTTACAACAGGTAGGGTTAAAATTTAACTTTATTTGGGTAATTATTAGTTTATTAGGAGGTTTTTATGTTAGATTAAATTGTTTTTGTCAGGTTGATATTAAATCTTTAATTGCTTATTCTTCAGTTGCTCATATAAGATTAGTAATTGGGGGGATTATAACTATAAGTTATTGAGGATTTATAGGATCTTATGTTTTAATGATTGGTCATGGTTTATGTTCTTCAGGAATATTTTGTTTAGCAAATATTAATTATGAACGTCTTCATAGACGAAGTTTATTTATTAATAAGGGAATAATAAATTTTATACCTTCAATAAGATTATGGTGATTTTTATTAATATCAAGAAATATAGCGGCCCCACCTTCTTTAAATTTAATAGGGGAAATTATATTAATTAATAGATTAATAAGTTGATGTTGAATTTCTATAATTTTTTTAATATTAATTTCTTTTTTTAGAGCTGGTTATAGTTTATATTTATATTCTTATTCTCAACATGGAAAATATTATTGTGGAATTTATAGATTTTATACTGGTGTTTCTCGTGAATATTTAATATTAATATTACATTGATTACCTTTAAATATTTTAGTAATAAAAATTGATTATAGAATAATTTGATTTTACTTAAATAATTTAATAATAAAATATTGATTTGTGGTATCAAAAATATGAGCTATTCATTTTAAGTCATTCAAAAAAATACATCCATTTGTTTTCTAAGTTTTTTTTTTCTTTTTTTTTTTAGTTTAATAAATTTTTTATTTATAATTTATTTTATTCATCAAGATATTATTTTTTTTTTAGAGTGGGAAATTATTTCTTTTAATTCTAATATAATTGTAATATCAATTTTATTAGATTGAATATCTTTATTATTTATAATATTTGTTTCTTTAATTTCTTCAGTTGTTATTTTTTATAGAAATAGATATATGTCGTCTGAGAAAAATTTAAATCGTTTTATTATTTTAGTTTTATTATTTGTGTTTTCTATAATTTTATTGATTATTAGTCCTAATATAATTAGAATTTTTTTAGGTTGGGATGGTTTAGGGTTAGTTTCTTATTGTTTAGTTATTTACTATCAAAATATTAAATCTTATAATGCTGGGATGTTAACTGCATTATCTAATCGTATTGGTGATGTTTGTATTTTAATTTCTATTGCTTGAATAATAAATTATGGGAGATGAAATTATATTTTTTATTTAAATTTTATAAATAATGATTATTCTATAAAAATAGTGGGGACTATAATTATTTTAGCTGCTATAACTAAAAGAGCTCAAATTCCATTTAGTTCTTGATTACCAGCTGCAATAGCGGCTCCTACTCCTGTATCAGCATTAGTTCACTCATCTACATTAGTTACTGCAGGTATTTATTTGTTAATTCGATTTAACAATTTATTATTAGATTTATTTATATTAAAAATTTTATTATTATTATCGGGTTTAACTATATTTATAGCTGGTATTACTGCTAATTATGAATTTGATTTAAAAAAAATTATTGCTTTATCAACTTTAAGACAATTAGGTTTAATAATAAGAATTTTAAGAATAGGTTTACCAGATTTAGCTTTTTTTCATTTACTTACTCATGCTATATTTAAAGCTTTATTATTTATATGTGCTGGAGTTGTTATTCATATAATAAATAATATTCAAGATATTCGTTATATAGGGGGAATTAGATATTATTTGCCTTATACTTCTTTGTGTTTAAATATTTCTAATATGGCATTATGTGGGGTTCCTTTTTTAGCTGGTTTTTATTCTAAGGATATAATTTTAGAGATAGTTTCTTTAAGATATTTAAATATATTTATTTTTTTTTTGTATTATATTTCAACAGGACTTACTATATATTATAGTTTTCGTTTAATAATATATTTAATAATTAATGATTTTAATTTATTAAGAGTTTATAATTTATTTGATGAAGATTATACTATATTAAAAAGAATATATACATTATTATTTATAAGTGTTTTAAGAGGGAGTTTTTTAAGTTGAATAATTTTTTCTTATCCTTATATAATTTATTTACCTTTTAATATGAAAATAATAGTAATTTATGTTAGTTTATTAGGTATATTTATAGGTTATATAGTAAGAAATATGAAAATTTATTCTTTAAATAAATTTTTATCTACTTATACTTTAAGAAATTTTTTAAGTTTAATGTGATTTATACCTAATTTATCTACTTATGGTTTAAATTATATTTTTTTAAGTTTTGGTCAAAATTTATTAAAAATTGTAGACATAGGTTGAAGAGAAATATATAGAGGTCAAGGAATATTTTTTATTTTAAAAAAGTATTCTATTTTTTATTATTTTTATCAAATAAATAATTTTAAAATTTATTTATTTAGATTTGTTTTATGAATAATTATTATATTATTTATATTATTTATTTATTTAAATAGCTTATATATTAGAGCATAATATTGAAGATATTAAGGAGATTTTTAATCTTTAAATATAATATAATTATAAAATAAAGTTATATTTTAATTATTTATAAATTAATTTTAAATAAATTTTATATTAAAAATTTTATTTTTATTTTATATTTTATATATTTATAAAAAATATTTATTTTATTTTTACAGTGAAAATGTAATGTTTTAAATTTAAACTATATAAATAAATTAGAAATAATAATGGAATTTAACCACTAAAAATTAAGTTAGCAGCTTAATTTTAAATAATTTATTTCGAGTTGTTTAATTGGAAATTTTTATTTCAATATTATCATTAACAGTGATATACCTCTATTTTGGTTTCAATTAATAAATAAGGAGTTATTAAACTCTTTCTTTTAAGTCGAAATTAAATGCAAAATTGCTTCTTATTTTAATTAAGATAAATTAAAAATTTAATATTTTTTGAATGCAAGTCAAATGTTTTTAATTATAAACTATTATCCTATTTTTTAATTTTAATTTGTTCATTTTAATATATTTTGATTTCATTCATGATAAAGTCCTAAAATTAACACAAATAAAAAAAAATATCTAATTTTTGTTCAAATAATTAAATTTACAAATAAAAAAGTTGAAATTATAGGAAGAATTAAAGCAATTTCAACATCAAAAATTAAAAAAATTACTGTAATTAAAAAGAAATGTAATGAGAAGGGAATACGAGCGGAAGATTTAGGATCAAATCCACATTCAAATGGGGAAGATTTTTCTCGATCTATAAAAGATTTTTTAGATAAAATTACAGATAAAAATATTATAATATTTGATAAAATAATAAAAATTATTGAAATGATTAAAATAATAATAATTATTTATATTAATTACAATTAAACTTTTTGATTGGAAGTCAAATATACTAAATATATTATATAAATAGTTAATTTCCTCATCAATAAATAGAAATATAGAGGAATAATCATACTACATCAACAAAATGTCAATATCAAGCAGCAGCTTCAAATCCAAAATGGTGATTTCTAGAAAAATGGTTGTTTATATGACGAATTAAACAAATAAGAAGAAAAATTGTTCCAATTAATACGTGAAGACCGTGAAATCCAGTTGCTATAAAAAAAGTAGATCCATAAATTCTATCTGCAATAGTAAAAGGAGCTTCAATATATTCATATGCTTGTAGTATAGTAAAATAAATTCCTAATATAACAGTAATAAAAAGACCTTGAGTTGTTTGAGTAAAATTATTTTCTATTAGAGCATGATGAGCTCATGTTACAGTAATTCCTGATGTAATTAAAATAATTGTATTTAATAAAGGAATTTGAAATGGGTTGAATGGTACAATACTAACGGGGGGTCATATTATTCCAATTTCAATATTGGGGGATAATCTTCTATGAAAAAAAGCTCAAAAAAATGAAATAAAAAAAAATACTTCTGAAATAATAAATAAAATTATTCCTCAACGTAAACCTTTTGAAACTAAAATTGTATGTTTACCTTGTATTGTTCCTTCTCGACAAATATCTCGTCATCATTGATATATAGTTATTAATGTAATAATATATCCTAGAATTAATAAATTTATATTAAAGTTATGAAATCATTTAATTATTCCTGTAACTAAAGTTAATACTCCAATTGCCCCTGTTAAAGGTCAAGGACTATAATCAACTAAGTGATATGGATGATTATGGTGTGTTGTCATTAATTATTAATTAACTTCTCTAGCATAAAGATTACTTAAAATTGAAATTACATAAGATTGAATAATTGCAACTGCAGATTCTAAAATCATTAATAAAATTTGAATAATAACTAAAAATATAATAAAGTAAGAACTTATTCTAGGTCCTGTTCCTCTTAAAAGAGTTATTAATAAATGTCCTGCAATTATATTTGCTGTTAATCGTACAGCTAATGTTCCTGGTCGAATAATATTACTAATAGTTTCAATTAATACTATAAAAGGTATTAAAATACCGGGAGTTCCTTGAGGAATTATATGAGCAAATATATGTTGTGAGTTATTAATTCAACCATATAATATAAATCTTAATCATAGGGGAAGAGAAATTGAAAGAGATAAAGTTAGATGTCTAGTTCTAGTAAAAATATATGGAAATAATCCTAAAAAATTATTAAATAAAATAAAAGTAAATATTGAAACAAAAATAAAAGTTGATCCATTAAATCCATTAACTCCTAATAAAGTTTTAAATTCTTTATGAAGAGTATTTAAGATAATATTTCATAATATTATAAATCGGTTAGGAATTAATCAATATGAATAGGGTAAAAATATTAATCCTACTAATGTTCTAATTCAATTAATAGATAAATTAAATAAATTAGTTGTAGGGTCAAAAATTGAGAATAAGTTATTTATCATTTTCAATTAAGATTTTTTAATGAAATTTTTTTATTTGAATTTTTATTATTTAATTTTAAATTAAAAATATAGTAATTTATAATATTAAATAAAATAAAAACACAAATAAAAAAAAAGAATGAAAATATTCAATTAATAGGTATTATTTGAGGAATAAAAGAATATTACTTTTGTAATAATTTAAATTTGACATATTTATGTTATAAAATTTAACTAATTCTTTAATTTTATTTTTCATTAGAAGTAATTGCTAATTTACTATAAAATGGTTTAAGAGACCAGTACTTGCTTTCAGTCATCTAATGATGAATAATTATTAATTCAATTAATAAAATTTTTAATTGAAATTCTTTCAATTACAATAGGTATAAAGCTATGATTAGCTCCACAAATTTCAGAACATTGCCCATAAAAAATTCCTGGACGATTAATAAAAAAATTAGTTTGATTTAAACGACCAGGATTTGCATCTACTTTTACCCCTAATGAAGGAATAGTTCAAGAATGAATTACATCTGTAGCTGTAACTATAATTCGAATTTGGTTGTTTATAGGTAATACAATTCGGTTATCAACATCTAATAAACGAAAATTATCATTTTTTATTTCATTAATAGGGATTATATATGAATCAAATTGAATATTATTAAAATCTGAATATTCATAACTTCAATATCATTGATGACCAATTGATTTTAAGGTAATTAAAGGATTATTAAGT
>Ga0308167_1003542_pt1 | contig 12358 bp, 10 predicted proteins | sample PhyCR1_2_FD_202138 | JGI IMG/M metagenome (GOLD analysis project Ga0308167, IMG submission 202138) | Phyllosphere microbial communities from UC Gill Tract Community Farm, Albany, California, United States - DLSLRC.R1 | ecosystem: Host-associated > Plants > Phyllosphere > Unclassified | place... | reverse complement strand
GCCGCGGAGCCCGCGGACGGAGCGGCCGCCCAGCCCGCCGCCCAGCCCGCCGTCGAGCCCGCCCTGGTCTCGGGCCGCTCGGCCGTCGACGGGTCCATCCTGTCGCCGGCGACGTGGCGACAGGCGGTCAGCGCCGTGCAGACCCGGACCCGACGGTGAGGGCCGCGGCCCCGCTGAGGCCCACCCGGCTGCGCCCGCTCGTCCTGACCCTCCTCGTCCTCCTCCTCGCCCTGGTCGGCGCCACGGCGACCACGGTCCTCGCGCCCGGCACGGCGCACGCCGTCGAGCTCGTCGCGGCACCGGGCGACCCGATCGCCCCCGTCGACCCGGTGGCCCCGGCCCCCGGGGTCGTCACCGTCGACCTCGACGGGACCACGACGGCACCCAGCAGCTCGATCGTCGTGCTCCTCGGCATCACGCTGCTGTCCGTGGCGCCGTCGCTGCTGCTCATGATGACGAGCTTCACCAAGATCTTCGTGGTGCTCGCCCTCACCCGGAACGCCCTCGGTCTGCAGGGCGTCCCGCCGAACCAGGTCCTGGCCGGCCTCGCGCTGTTCCTCTCGCTGTTCATCATGGCGCCGATCATCGGCCAGGTGAACGAGCTCGGCGTGCAGCCCTACGTCAACGGCGGGCTCGACTTCGGGGCGGCCGTCGAGGCGGGCTCCGCGCCGCTGCGCGAGTTCATGCTCGGGCAGACCCGCGAGGAGGACATCGCGCTCATGACGCGGGCCGCCGACCAGCCGAACCCGACCGACCCGTCGACCGTCCCGATGCTCACGCTCATCCCGTCGTTCATGCTCTCCGAGCTGCGGGCCGCGTTCATCATCGGCTTCGTCATCTTCATCCCCTTCCTCGTCATCGACCTCGTGGTGTCCGCCTCGCTCATGTCCATGGGCATGATGATGCTGCCGCCGGTCATGATCTCGCTGCCGTTCAAGATCCTCCTGTTCGTCCTCGTGGACGGCTGGGGCATGATCGTCACGGCCCTCGTCGGAAGCTACGGGTAGCGGCCATGGACACCTCGGCAGTCCTCGACATCGGCGTGCAGGGCCTCATCATCGCGGCCAAGCTGTGCGCACCCGTCCTCATCACGGCGCTCGTCGTCGGTTTTGCGGTCTCGCTCCTGCAGTCCATCACCCAGATCCAGGAGGTCACCCTCAGCTTCGTGCCGAAGGCCATCGCGGTCTCGCTCGCGCTGCTGATCTCCGGGCACTGGATGATCTCCGAGATGATCTCGTTCACCCACGAGCTCTTCGCCCGCATCCCCGGTCTGCTCGGGGGCTGACCGGTGACCCTCAGCCTCTCCCTCGGCGCGCTCGAGTCGCTCATGCTCGTGGGCGTGCGCATGGTGGCGTTCCTCGTCGTCGCGCCGCCGTTCTCGCACCGCGGCATCCCCGCGACCGTCAAGGTCATGCTGGCGACCGGGCTCGCGCTCGCCGTCTCGCCGCGCGTGGAGAACCTCGTCCCGGACAGCACCGGCGAGTACGTCGTGCTGCTCGTGGGAGAGGCGATCGTCGGAGCCGGGCTGGGGTTCCTCGTGGCGGTCGTGTTCTCGGCCGTCCAGTCCGCCGGCGCGCTCATCGACCTCATGGGCGGGTTCTCGCTGGCCCAGGGCTTCGACCCGATGACCCAGGTCAACGGCGCGCAGTTCGCCCGGCTCTACCAGCTGACCGCCGTGGTGATCCTCTTCGCCTCGAACGGCTACCAGATGGTCATCGGCGGCCTCGTCCGGACCTTCGACGCGCTCCCGCTCGGGTCCACCCTCGACCTCGCCCGCCTCGGCGAGGCCCTCACCTCGAGCCTCACCGGCATGTTCCTCGCGACGCTGCAGATCGCCGGGCCGCTCGTGGTCGTGCTGTTCCTCGCCGACGTCGGTCTCGGACTGCTGACCCGCGTGGCTCCCGCGCTCAACGCCTTCGCGCTCGGCTTCCCCCTGAAGATCTTGCTCACGCTCAGCCTCGCGTCGCTCACCTACCTCGCGATGCCACGGATCATCGAGTCCCTCACGGGCAAGTCCCTCGAGGCGATGCTCGGGGTCACCTCGTGAGCGGGGGAGGTGACTCGGGGGAGAAGACCGAGCAGGCGACACCGAAGCGGATGAAGCAGAACCGCAAGGACGGTGCGCTCCAGCGGTCGCAGGACCTCAGCGCCTGGCTCGGCATCGGCGCCGCCGCGGTGATGCTGCCCGTGGCCCTCGGCCGCGGCGCCGAGGCCGCCGTCGACCAGCTGAGCGCCGTCCGCGAGATCATCTCGAACCCGGACCCGCTCGTGGTCGTCGACCTGCTCGGCACCGGGATGGACTCCATCCTCACGAGCATCACGCCGCTGCTCGTCGTGGTGGTCCTCGCCGCGGTCGTGGGCAACGTGTCGCAGGGCGGCCTGCACGTCGCGACCAAGAAGCTCAAGCCGAAGTTCGACCACTTCAACCTCGTCAAGGGCATCAAGAACACCTTCGGTGGACAGGCCCTCGCCAAGACCCTCGTCGTCGGGCTCGTGCTCTACATCGCGATCCAGAACCTCATGCCGGTGCTGCTCACCGCGGGCGGCCTGTCCGTCGGCGCGCTGCTGTCGGCGGCGGGCGGCGGCATCCAGGCGCTGCTGTGGAGCGCGGTCGCGGCCGGCATCGCCCTCGCGATCCTCGACCTCGTCGTGGTGATGAAGCGCAACCGCAAGAAGACGCGGATGTCGAAGTACGAGGTCAAGCAGGAGAACAAGCAGTCCGAGGGAGACCCGCAGCTCAAGGGCGCCATCCGCTCCAAGCAGATCGCCATGAGCCGCAACCGCATGATCGCCTCGGTGGGCGACGCCGACGTGGTGCTCGTCAACCCGACGCACGTCGCCGTCGCCCTGAAGTACGAGGCCGGCACCGGCGCACCGCGCGTCGTCGCCAAGGGCGCCGGTCACGTCGCCGCCCGCATCCGCGAGGTCGCGGCCGAGAAGAGCGTCCCGATGATCTCCGACGTGCCGCTGGCCCGTGCCCTGCACGGAGCGTGCGAGATCGGCGAGGAGATCCCCGCCGACCTCTACGCGGCGGTCGCCCAGGTGCTCGCCTTCGTCATGGCGCTCAAGCGCCGCGGCGCCAGCACCGACGGTGTCCGCAGCATGCCGCAGCCGACCATCCCCGAACCACCACCCGGCACGCCGCCGCCCGCACGCCGCACCCGGGCGTCGCGCACGGCGCGCCCGCCGGACGGCGAGGCGCCCACCGCGGCGCAGCCCGCCACCCAGACCAGCACGCAGACCACCACGCAGCCCGACGGCCCCGCACCGGGGACGTCCACCCTCTCGGAGGCCCGAGCATGAAGAACCGCGACCTCGCCAAGCTGGCGGTACCCGTCGGGGTGGTCGGCATCGTGATGCTGCTCGTCATCCCGCTGCCCGCCTGGCTGCTCGACGTGCTCATCGTCGTCAACATCGTCATGTCCCTCGTCATCCTGCTGACGACCATGTACGTGCAGCGGCCGCTCGACTTCTCCGTGTTCCCGTCGCTCATCCTCGTCGCGACGCTGTTCCGGCTCGGCCTCAACGTCGCCTCGACGCGCCTCGTGCTGCGCGACGGCTACGCCGGCGAGGTCATCGAGGCCTTCGGGCACTTCGTGGTCGGCGGCTCGCTCATCATCGGGCTCGTCATCTTCCTCATCCTCGTGGTGATCCAGTTCGTGGTCATCACCAACGGTGCCGGGCGCGTGGCCGAGGTCGGTGCCCGCTTCACCCTCGACGCGATGCCCGGCAAGCAGATGGCCATCGACGCCGACCTCAACTCCGGTCTCATCACCGAGGACCAGGCGCGCCAGCGCCGCGCCGACGTCGCCGCCGAGGCCGACTTCTACGGTGCGATGGACGGTGGCTCCAAGTTCGTCAAGGGCGACGCGATCGCCGGCATCATCATCACCATCATCAACCTGGTGGGCGGCATCGCGATCGGCATGATGCAGCGCGGCATGCAGGTCGGCGAGGCCGTCGAGACCTACTCGCTGCTCACCATCGGCGACGGGCTCGTCACCCAGATCCCCGCCCTGCTGCTCTCCGTCTCGACCGGCCTCATCGTCACCCGGGCCACGGCCGACTCGGACCTCGGCACCTCGGCGTCCAAGCAGCTCTCGCAGTCCCGCAACTCGCTGCTCATCGCCGGCGGCGCGGCGATCGCCCTCGCGCTCCTGCCCGGCATGCCCAAGCTGCCGTTCATCCTCGTCGGTGCAGCCCTGCTGCTCGGTGCCCAGCGCATCAAGTCGCGCGACGCCAAGATCGCCAAGGACGCCGAGCTCGACGCCGCCATCCGCGAGACCGTCGCCCCGGTGGCCGACACCCCCGAGAAGCTCATCGAGGACATGCGGGTCTCCGCCCTGGAGATCCTGCTCGCCCCCAACCTCGTCGACCTCGTGAGCGCCGGCTCCGACGACGACCTCCTCGCCCGCATCAGGGGCCTGCGCCGCAAGGTCGCCCTCGACCTCGGGATCGTCGTCCCCCCGGTCCGCACGCGCGACTCGGTCGAGCTGCCCGCGTCGACCTACGTGCTGCGCATCTCCGGCGTCGAGGCCGCCCGCGGCGAGGTGCCGCCCGGCCGTGTCCTCGCCCTCGGCGACGACCTCGGCTCGCTGCCCGGCACCGAGGTCCACGAGCCCGTGTTCGGTCTCGCCGGCAAGTGGGTGCCCTCCGAGATGCGCTTCGCCGCCGAGATGACGGGCGCGACCGTCGTCGACCGGGTGTCCGTGCTCATCACGCACCTGTCGAACGTCATCGTCAGCAACGCCGACAGGCTGCTGAGCCGCGAGGACGTCCGTGTGCTCACCGAGGGGGTCAAGCAGGTCAACCCTGCGGTCGTGGACGAGCTCGTGCCGAACCTGCTCACCCTCGGCGAGGTGCAGCGCGTCCTCCAGCGTCTGCTCACCGAGCAGGTCCCGGTCCGCGACCTCGGGCGCATCTACGAGGCGCTCACCCTGCGTGCCAAGATCTCGACCGACGCCGAGGGCCTCGTCGAGGCCGCACGCCTGCAGCTGGCTCCCGCCATCACCGCCGCGCACAGCCACGAGGGGGTGCTCCGGGTCATGACCCTCGAGCCTGTCCTCGAGCAGGCGCTGCTCGAGGGGCTGCGGCCGGGGGAGCAGGGCACGCAGATCCTGCTGGACCCGAACCGTCTCGAGGCCATGCTGCGGTCCTTCGCGGCCGGGCGGGCCGCGGCCGAGAGCCAGGGCGTCGACGTGGTGCTCGTGTGCGCCCCGGCGCTGCGCCCCGCGCTGCGCTCCCTCGTGGCCACCCACCACGGCGAGGCCCCCGTGATGTCATACTCCGAGGTCACCGGATCCGGTGTGAAGATCGAGGCTGTGGGGGTTGTCCGCGATGTCGAAGCGATTGCTGCTTGAGGGGACCGACCTCGAGGCCCTCATCGTGCGCGTGCACGGTGAGATCGGCCCCACCGCCAAGGTCGTCAAGGCAGAGCGCGTCCGCACCGGAGGTGTGGCCGGGTTCTTCGCCAAGGAGCGCTTCGAGCTGACCGTCGAGGTACCCGACGAGGTCGCCTACGTCCCCGGTCCGCTCGTGACCCCGGGCAGCCGCGGCAGCCTGGGCAGCGCCGGCCCGGCCGCGTCCTCCGTCGCCGCAGGCCTCGGCGCCTCAGGTGACGACGCAGCCCGGCGGGCGGCCGTCGACGAGGGCACCGCCGACGTCCAGCCCGTCGGCATCGACGCGCTGCTCGCGGCCGCGGACGCCGCCGACCGCCACGGCTCCACGCGTGAGACCGCGCCCGGGGACGACAGCGTCGCGCCGGTGTCGACAGAGCAGGACAGCTTCGCGTCGATCCTCGACTCGGTGCGCCAGCTCGCCTCGGAGACCCGCCAGGCCGACGAGGCCGCCGCGGCCGCGGCGGCTGCCGCCCCACCGGCCCAGCCCGGTCTCGCAGGGAGCTTCCTCGGCACGGTGCCTGCCGCCGCAGCACCCTTCGGCCAGACCTCTGCGCCCCTCGGCCAGACCTCCGCACGTCGCAGCAACCCGTGGGCACGCAAGAGCGCCACGTCCGGCCCGAGCCCCGTCGTGCTCGACAAGGAGGTCCGCCCCGCGGAGTTCGTCGTCGTGCGCACCACCGGCGCGAGCATCCCCGAGCTCCTCGGCGTCGGGGTCCCCAAGAAGCTGCTCGCCGAGCTCCCTGCCGGGCAGGGCACCTACCCGCTGTCCCAGGTCCTGGCCCGGGTGCCGCGCGCACCCGCCGTCGTGCGGGAGCCCGCCTCCGTGGTGGTCGTCGCCGGGCAGGGCGAGCAGGTCGTCGAGGCCGCACGGATCGTCGCGCGTCGCGTCGGCGTCCCGGACTCGGGGATCGCGCTCGCGGGCAGGCTCGACCCGCAGACGGGCTACGGCCCCTGGGTCATCACCGGCATGTCCGCCCGCCGGCTGCGCGCCGCGACCGTGGAGTCCGAGGCGCCGCTCGTCGTCGCGCTCGGGGTCGGCGCGGACGCGTCGGACTGGACCATCGCGTCGTCGCTCGTCGCGTCCTTCGACCCGGACCAGGTGTGGGCCGTCGTCGAGGCGGACCGCAGCCTCGCGGACGCGCGCCGCTGGATGACCGCGGTCGCCCAGCACCGGCCCTTCGACGCCCTCGCGGCCCGCAACGTCTCGGCGACGTCGCAGCCCGCGGCGATCCTCGAGCTCGGCGTCCCGGTGGGTCTGCTCGACGGCTTCCCGGCGAGCGCGCTCGTGTGGGCAGCGCTCCTCGACGAGCACCTCGACGATCCCGCCTGGGACTGAGCGGCGGGGGCTGAGCGGCAAGAGTCGGGCAGGGCTGGGCAGCGCAGAGGAGAGCCGAGCAGACCTGGTCGGGAGCAGGGCTCCCACCCGTTCAGGCGGGTGAGGGGTCCTCGTCGGCCGGGGTGCTGGGCGGCTCTGGCGGGCTCGTGGGCTTCGCGGCCTGGGAGACCAGGGCGATGAGCGCGGCCTGGGTGTCGTCGTCGACCGTGGTCGCGGCGATGTTGCTGGCCTGGACGGCCTCGACCACCTCGGCGCGGTTGACGCGCATGGACCGGGGGGCGTCGATGCCGATCCGGACGCCGTCCCCGCGGGTGTCGATGATGGTGATGACGATGTCGTCGCCGATGAGGAGCTTCTCCCCGACACGTCGACTCAGCACCAGCATGCTGACGAGACTACCCCAGGGGTTCCCGGCCACGCTGTGAGGTCCGCCGCTCGGTGTGCTGCGTGTCGAGGTGTGCCGCGCACCGGCTGCGGCACGGGGCCTCCGTGGCCCGGTCACCCGGTGCTGTGTGTGCGCCGCCGCCCACGAGTCACCCGGTGGTTGACGGTTCAATCCCTCATACCCGGTCCGTGGCGACCGATCTGTGGATCGTGACGGGTAGAACTATCCGTCCGCGAAGCGGAGGGAGTGCGTCAGTGGACGACATTGACGACATCGTTCGGGAGTTCCTGATCGAGAGCTACGAGAACCTGGACCAGCTGGACCAGGACCTGGTCGCGCTCGAGAGCGCCCCGGGATCGCGTGAGCTGCTCTCGAGCGTCTTCCGCACGATCCACACGATCAAGGGAACCAGCGGGTTCCTCGCGTTCGGCGACCTCGAGAGGGTCGCGCACGTCGGGGAGAGCCTGCTCGTCGAGCTGCGCGACGGACGTCGCCTCATGGACCAGCACACGACCGACGTCCTGCTGCGCATGGTGGACACGATCCGCGACCTGCTCGGTCGCATCGAGTCGACCGGTGGCGAGGCCGGCATCGAGGTCGACGACGTCATCGCGGTGATCCAGCGAGCGCTCGACGGCGAGGACGAGGCGCAGACGCCGCCCGAGGCGGCTGCCGAGAGCCCCGAGCCCGAGACGGTGACGCCCGAGGTCGGACAGCCCACGGCCGAGGACCTCGCAGCAGCGACCGTCGCGGCAGCCGCACCGCTGGCTGCCGCCGCAGCCGCGGCCGCTGCCGACGAGGCCGTCGCGGCGGTCCTCGCCGCGACGGACGCGCAGGACGGCGACCGGGCGGTGAGCGCTGCGGCGTCTGCTGCTGCCGTCACGGCAGCCGTGGTCGCCGCTGCGCCCATCACGCCCGCTGCGCCGGTGGCTCCCGCGGCGACGCCCGCCCCGGCACGCCCGGCAGCCCCCGAGGCCACCGAGTCCGTGGCCTCGCGCGGGACGAGCGAGTCCTCGATCCGCGTGGACGTCGACCTGCTCGACGACCTCATGCGCCAGGTCGGCGAGCTCGTGCTCGTCCGCAACCAGATCGCCCAGCTCGCCGGGTTCGACTCCGACGCCGAGCTGACGCGCTCCTCGCAGCGCCTGAGCCTCATCGCCTCCGAGCTGCAGGAAGGGGTCATGAAGACCCGCATGCAGCCGATCGACCACATCTGGTCCAAGATGCCGCGCATCGTGCGCGACCTCGCGGCCGCCTGCGCCCGTGAGGTGCGCCTGGAGATGGTCGGCGGGGACACCGAGCTCGACCGCTCGCTCCTCGAGTCCGTCAAGGACCCGCTGACGCACCTCGTGCGCAACGCGGTCGACCACGGCATCGAGTCGCCCGCGACCCGCACCGCCTCGGGCAAGCCCTCGACCGGCGTCCTGACCCTGCGCGCCTACCACGCCGGTGGTCAGGTCATGGTCGAGGTCCGCGACGACGGCGCCGGCATCGACCCGCAGAAGGTCGCCGCCAAGGCGCTCGAGCGTGGCCTGAAGACGGCCGAGCAGCTCGACGCGATGGCCACGAGCGACATCCTCAACCTGGTGTTCCTCCCCGGCTTCTCGACCGCCGCCGCCGTGACCAACGTGTCCGGCCGCGGCGTCGGCATGGACGTGGTCCGCTCGAACATCGAGTCCATCGGCGGGGCCGTCGAGGTCGAGAGCGAGGTGGGTCGTGGCACCACGTGGCGCCTGCGCATCCCGCTGACCCTCGCGATCATGCCCGCGCTCACCGTGCGCTCGGGCTCCGAGATCTACGCGATCCCGCAGGTCAACCTGCAGGAGCTCGTCGCCCTCGACACCCAGAAGACGCAGGAGGCCATCGAGCACATCGGCTCGGCCGAGGTGTACCGCCTCCGCGGTTCGCTGCTGCCGCTCGTGCGCCTCAGCGACGTCATGGGCCAGACGCGCGGCGACGGGGACTCCGCGGTCATCGCGGTCCTCCAGGCCGACAACCAGCGCTTCGGGCTCGTCGTCGACCGCGTCCTCAACAACGAGGAGATCGTCGTCAAGCCGCTCGCGGCCCAGCTCAAGACGATCGGCATCTACGCCGGCGCGACGCTGATGGGCGACGGCCAGGTCGCGCTCATCCTCGACGTGCAGGCCATCGCGCGCCGCTCGCTCTCGGGCGAGGTCGCCGACCTCGACCACCGCGCCGCCGTCGAGAAGACCGTCTCTGCCGGCGAGGTCACCGAGCTGCTGGTCGTCGGGATCGGGTCCGGCCGCCGTGTCGCGGTCCCGCTCGCGATGGTCACCCGCCTCGAGCTCGTCGCCCAGGACCGCCTCGAGCTCGTCGGCGGGCACGAGGTCATCCAGTACCGCGACGCGATCGTCCCGGTCTCGCGCCTGGCGCGTGCCCTCGGGTCCTTCGAGGAGCCGACCGAGGAGATCCCGCTGGTGGTCTTCACCCGCGGCGAGCGCACCGTGGCCATGGTGGTCTCGGAGATCGTCGAGATCGTCTCCGACGCGGGCGCCGAGCGCAGCACCGTCGACGACATCGGCCTGCTCGGGTCGATCGTCCTCTCGGGACGCGTCACCGAGCTGCTCGACGTGCCGACGGCGCTGCTGCAGGCCGACCCGCGCTTCTACGACGGCGACCCGGTGCACGGCGCCGACGGTCTGGACCAGGTCGGGGCCACCGGCCTCGGCTATGCGCACGACGCAGAGATGGTGGGAGTCTGATGTCGACCCAGTACGTGACGTTCCGCATCGGCGAGGCGCTCTACGGCGTCGAGGTCATGCGGATCTCGGAGACGCTCGGGCACCACGCCCGCACGCCCGTCCCGCTCGCCCCGGTCGGCATCGCCGGCCTGGTGAACCTGCGCGGACAGGTGGTCATGACCGTCGACCTGCGCCCGCGGCTCGGCCTCGAGGCCCTCGCGGCCGACGCCGAGTCGATGATGGTGGTCGTCGAGGTCGCTGACGACTCGATCAGCCTGCTCGTCGACGAGGTGGGCGAGGTGCTGACCCTCGACGAGGAGCAGTTCGAGTCGCCGCCCGAGACGCTCGGCGCCCAGAGCCGCGAGCTCATCACCGGCGCCTTCAAGCTCGACCAGGGGCTGCTGCTGACGCTCGACGTCGACGCCGCCCTCGCCGCCTGAGGCGAAGGCCTGCACCACCGCAGGAACCAGCACCTGACCGCTGCTGACCACACACGGGCCGACGAGGGTCTCTCTCGGCCCGACGGCACGCCCGTCGACCCGGAAGAGGCACCATGACAGCCCTGACGTCCGACCACCGCGAGACCGAGACCCCTGAGGGGCCTCTCGAGACCGACGCTCCCGCCGCCGCTGAGCCAGCCGCTCAGCGGCGCGGGGCGGGCGTCCGCGGGGTGCGCCTCGGCCTGATGCAGCGCATCGGGGCCATCATCGGCGCCTTCGTGCTGGTCATCGTCATCATCGGTGCGGTCGCGGTGACCACCACCCGATCGATGTCGGACGACGCGAACCAGCTCGCGGTCGTCCAGTCGGACATCGTGGTGCCGCTCAACAAGATCCACCAGGGCCAGCTCAAGGCGCGCCTCATCGTCGCGCAGATCGCGGCGGCGTCGAGCCAGAACCGCGTCAACGAGTGGCTCGACAAGCAGGCCGAGAACGACGACGAGACCGACGTCGCGATCGCCGAGCTCCGCGCGGCGCTGTTCCAGGACGGCTCCAGCGCGATCGTCGGGATCGACAAGTTCCTCGAGTGGCGCGACGTGCGCGACGCCCAGATCATCCCGGCCGCCCGCTCTGTCGACCGCACCAAGTACGAGGCGATCATCACGCGGGTGTCGCAGCCGCTCATCGACGAGTACCTCGTCGACCTCGACGCGGGCGCGGCAGAGGCCGAGGCGTACAGCACCGGGCTGGCCGACACGGCCCGTTCCACGGGGAACTCCGGCATGGTCGTCATCATCGTCGTGAGCCTGCTCGGGATCGCAGCCGGGGCCACCACCGGGATCCTCATCGCCCGGGCGATCACCCGGTCGACGGTCGCCGTGCAGCGGTCGCTCGAGGCGCTCGCCGAGGGCGACCTCACGGTCGAGCCGCAGGTCACGTCGCGCGACGAGATCGGCGCGATGGCGACCGCGCTCGTCACCGCGCAGCGCAGCCTGCGCGAGGTGCTCGGCGGGGTCGCCGACTCGGCCCGCAACGTCTCGGACGCGGCGCAGGACATGCGCGCCGGGGCCACCCAGGTGACGACCGGCTCGGAGGAGTCGAGCGCGCAGATCGGCGTGGTCGCCGCGGCGGCCGAGCAGGTCTCCCGGAACGTCCAGACGGTCGCCGCGGGTGCCGAGCAGATGGGCGCGTCGATCCGCGAGATCGCCACCAACGCCAACGAGGCCGCGAAGGTCGCGCACTCCGCGACGACCGTGGCCGCTGCCACGAACGACACGGTAGCCAAGCTCGGCACCTCGAGCCAGGAGATCGGCAACGTGGTCAAGGTGATCACGAGCATCGCCGAGCAGACCAACCTGCTGGCCCTCAACGCGACCATCGAGGCCGCGCGTGCTGGTGAGGCCGGCAAGGGCTTCGCCGTCGTGGCCTCCGAGGTCAAGGACCTCGCCCAGGAGACCGCCAAGGCGACCGAGGACATCGCCCGGCGCGTCGAGGCGATCCAGGTCGACACCCGCTCGGCCGTCGACGCCATCGCCGAGATCTCGTCGATCATCGCGAGCATCAACGACTACCAGCTGACCATCGCCTCGGCGGTCGAGGAGCAGACCGCCACGACCAACGAGATGTCGCGCTCCGTGACCGAGGCCGCCACCGGCTCGGGCGAGATCGCGTCCAACGCGGCCGGCGTCGCGCAGACCGCCGAGGTCTCGAACATCGCGATCGCCGACCTCGGCGGCCGGGTCGACGACCTCGCCGGGATCGCGTCGGAGCTCCACTCGAAGGTCTCGACCTTCCGGTACTGACGGAAGCCGACCGGCGCGACCACCACCCCACCGGGTGTCTGCGCAGGTCAACCCGCACGAGGCCCCTCCGGGCAGACGACGGAGGGGCCTCGTCGTCCGTCCGGGGCCGGGTCCCGCTCGCCCGGCTCGGGGCGTGGCGGGTGTGAGGTGCGCCGCTGACCCTTGTTCTCCGCAGGATCCTGCCGATGAGAGGGGGGCCCGGCGCCGAGCGCGTCGCGCGCTCCCGCCACGTCCCCCTGCCACAGGAGCACCATGTCTGCGCCCTCGCCCACCCACCCGTCTGCCTCGAGCCCT
>Ga0308167_1003539_pt1 | contig 12369 bp, 11 predicted proteins | sample PhyCR1_2_FD_202138 | JGI IMG/M metagenome (GOLD analysis project Ga0308167, IMG submission 202138) | Phyllosphere microbial communities from UC Gill Tract Community Farm, Albany, California, United States - DLSLRC.R1 | ecosystem: Host-associated > Plants > Phyllosphere > Unclassified | place... | reverse complement strand
GCCCGGACGAGCTGGCCGTTGGTGATGCCGGTGGTGTCGGTCACGACAGGACCTCGATGATCTCGGTGGTGGTGATGCGACGGCCCGTGTAGAACGGGATCTCCTCGCGGACGTGTCGGCGGGCCTCGGTGTAGCGGAGGTCGCGCATGAGGTCGACGAGCTGCACGAGCTCGGGCGCCTCGAGGGCCAGGATCCACTCGTAGTCGCCGAGGGAGAAGCTGGCCACCGTGTTGGTGAGCACGGCGCGGTGCTCGGAGCCCTGCTTGCCGTGGTCGGCGAGCATCTGGCGACGCTCGGCCTCGGGCAGCAGGTACCACTCGTAGCTGCGGACGAAGGGGTAGACCGTGAGCCACGCCTCCGGCTCCTTGCCGCGCATGAACGCGGGGCTGTGGTTCCGCGAGAACTCTGCGTCGCGGTGCATGCCCATCGCGTTCCAGGTCGGCAGCAGGCCGCCGAGGACGTCGGTGCGCAGGAGGCGGCGGTACGCCGACTGGATCGCCTCGGGGACCTCGCCGTGCAGCCAGATCATGACGTCGGCGTCGGCCCGGAGGGCGCTGACGTCGTAGAAGCCGCGGACGACGACGCCCTCGGAGGCGAGGGCCTCGACGAGCTCGTCGAGCTGCGCGACGTCCTCATGCTCGGGGGCGTACGGGTTCTGCGGGTCGCGTCGGAGGACTGCCCAGAGGGTGTACCCGAGGCGCTCGGCGCCGGGGCGCTCGGCAGGAGGGGAATCGGACGTCGGCAGCTCGGGGACTGGCGAGTCGGCGCTGTGACTCATGGGGCCATTCTCCACCTGTGCGGGCTGGGAGCCCAACCAGGTTGCGACGTCGTCGAGCGATCTCGGGGCGGCCGGCCGGAGCGCACCCCGGGGCTCCTGGTCAGCGCGAGCGGACGGACGCGACGACGACGCCCACGAGGGCCAGGGCGGCGACGCCGGCACCCGCGACCCACGGCAGCGGGTCGCGCGAGAACGACGACTTGGCCCGGTGGCCCGCGATGCCCAGCTGCTTGGGGACGTTGAGCTTGTCCTCGAGCTCGTTGAGCGTGGCGGCGAGCTCGGCTCGGGTGCGGTCGATGTGGGCCTGGATGTCGCTGCCGTCGGCCTTGTCGCGGTCGTTCTCGGCGGTGCTGTCGCTCACGGGGTGTCCGATCGTTGCGGGCGGGAGGGGGAACGGAGGGGGCGGCTCAGAACTCGGTGACGTCGTGCCCCGGGATGGTCCCGACGCCCTTGACGGCCTTGAGGTCGCGCTTGAGGCTCGCGATCGTCTTCTCCGGCACGGCCGGGAGGCCCTTCTTGATGCTCCTGTAGCCGAGGAACGCCAGCAGGGCGGCCACGAGGAGGAGCACGAAGGCCACGATCAGCGCCGACAGCCAGCCGGGCAGCCAGATCGCGATCAACAGGACGATGCCCGTGAGCAGCACCCCGAGCATGGCGAAGACGAAGACGAGCGCGCCGACGAGGAACCCCGCGCCGATGCCGAACGCCTTGAGCGTGCCGATGATCTCGTACTTGAGCAGGGCGAGCTCGCCCTTGACGAGGTCGGTGACCAGGCTCGGGACGTCCTGGACCAGGGCGAAGAACGAGCGCGACTTGGAGCCGCGTCGGACCTTGTCGCTCCGGGTGGAGTCGGTCACTTCTTCTTCTTCCCGCCTCCGACGGCCTTGACGGCCACCGTCTTCACGCCGTTGACGACCGCGTCGACCGCGTCGGCGGCCTTGGCGCCCGCGAAGTCCTCGGCCTTGACGACCTGCCGCTGCACGGCGCGGCTGTTCCACAGCTTCGACGAGTTCGCGGCGATCTGCTCGTAGCGCTCGTGGCCGGCGCGAGCGCCCAGCACGAATCCGACGGCTGCTCCGGCGACGAAGATCAGTTTGCCTCGCATGTCGCTCCATTCATGTGTGGGGGCGCACGGACCGGTGCCCGATGCGCTGTCCCAATGTAGCCCGGTGCCGCCCGACGCCGCCCGGACGCGCCCGCGCTCGGCCGCCGCGCCGGTCGAGTTGCCCCGAACGGCTGTCCTGGGGCCTCCCGCGCGACCGTTCGGGGCGACTCGAGAGCGAGCGCGAGCGCGAGTGCGAGCTCGGGCGACCAGGTCAGCGGGCGACGAGGTCGGCGGCGACGCGACGCGCGTGGGCGATCACGGCGGCGAGCCCCCGGCCCGCCACGGCGCCGCCGACGCGGACGACGCCGTCGGGCAGCGACGAGGAGGCGCCCGCCGCCTCCTGCGGGAGGGGCGCGGACCACTCGACGCGCGCCGCGTCCTCGACCGTGGCGGGGTCGAGCGACAGCCCGAGCAGCACCGAGGCGTCGGCGAGCGCCGTGGAGCGCAGCTCGTCGTCGGTCGTGGCCGCCGTGACGACCGGGGAGTCGTAGCTGAGCCTGAGGACGTGCCGACCGTCGGCCCGCTCCGCGAGCCAGGGCCACTTCGCCGTCGCGTGGGTGAGCGCCTTGGCGCGCACGCCGTCGGCCCCGGGCGCGACGAGGACGCCGGTCCCGCGGGGAGCCGCGTCGAGCCGGTCGTCGCGCAGCACGAGCGTCGCCAGCGTGATGAGGCCCGCGGCGTGGGCCGGGCGGCCGCCGAGGACCCGCCCCGCGCCGTCGCCGACCGCGAGCACGACGACGTCGGCCTCGAGGCGCTCGGGCGTCGCCCCGTGCTCGTCGTGAGCGACGTCCTCGCCGCCGGTCAGCGTCACGGAGCGGGCGTCGAGCACGGCGACGTGGGCACCGAGCCGTACCTCGACGCCGAGGCCGTCGAGTTCAGCGACCAGCGCCTCGGCCAGGCTCGCCATGCCGCCTCGCAGCCCGGCGACCGCGGAGCCCGCCGGCGCGAGCGCGCGCACGCTGAGGACGGCCGCGGCCAACGAGCTCTCCCGGCGCAGCGCCGCCCGGAGGCCGGGGGCGACCCGGTCGACGGAGAGCAGGTCGGGGTGCACCGAGTGGACGCCGCCGATGATCGGGGTGACGAGCCGGTCGAGCACGGCGTCGCCCATGCGGACGCGGACCAAGCCGCCGACCGAGGTCTCGTCGGCGCCGACGTCGCCCGGCGCCGTGTCGAGCCGTGCCGCCTCGGCGGTGCCCGCCGCGCCGACGACGGCGACGACGTCGTCGGCCGTCAGGTCGCCGGGGATGCCGAGCAGGCCCGTGCGCGGCAGGGGGAAGGCCTGTCCGGCGCCGTGCTGCACCCAGGCCCCGCGGGGGTCGGGCAGCACGACGTCGCCGCCGAGCCCGAGTTCGTCGAGGTACGCCTGCACCGTGCCGCCACGCGTCGCGAAGCTCTCGGCGCCCGCGTCGAGGGGCAGGCCGCCGACGACGTGGCGACCGACCTCGCCGCCGAGCCGGTCCGACGCCTCGACGAGCGTGACGGCGACGCCCGCCGCAGCGAGGTCGCGCGCGACGACGAGGCCGGCGATGCCGCCGCCCACCACGAGCGCGCGCTGCGCGGCCGCCCCGGAGGAGCGGGTCGCCTCGGTCACGGTCGCGCGCCTCCTACAGGGTGTGGGCCAGCGCGACGATGCGGGTCAGCACGTCGGGGTCGGTGTCGGGGCCGACGCCGTGGCCCAGGTTGAGCACGTGCGCGGGGGCGGCACGGCCTCGACGGACGACCTCGCGGACGTGCGCCTCGAGCACCGGCCACGGCGCCTGCAGCATCGCGGGGTCGATGTTGCCCTGCACGGGCACGCCGCCGCCGAGCCGCCGCGAGGCCTCGTCGAGCGGGATGCGCCAGTCGACCCCGACGGCGTCGACCCCCACGCCGTGCATGGCGCTCAGCACCTCGCCGCTGCCGACGCCGAAGTGGATGGTCGGGACGTCGAGGTCGGCGACGTGCGACAGCGCCCGCGCCGAGAACGGCGCCACGTGCTGCTCGTAGTCGGACAACGACAGGCTGCCGACCCACGAGTCGAAGAGCTGGGCGGCGCTGGCGCCGGCGAGCACCTGGGCGCGGAGGAACGCCCCGGTGACGTCGGCGGCCCAGCCGAGCAGGGCCTGCCAGGTCTCGGGGTCGCTGTGCATGAGGGCGCGGGCACGGATGTGGTCCTTCGACGGGCCGCCCTCGACGAGGTAGGCCGCCAGCGTGAAGGGGGCACCGGCGAAACCGATCAGGGGGGTGTCGCCCAGCTCGGCCACGGTGCGGGCGACGCCCTCGGCGATCGGGGCCAGCGCCTCCTGCTCGAGCGGACGCAGCGCGGCGACGTCGTCGGGCGTGCGGATCGGCTGGTCGAGCACGGGACCGCGCCCGGCGACGATGTCGACGCCGACCCCCGCGAGCTTGATGGGGACGACGATGTCGCTGAAGAAGATGCCGGCGTCGACGCCGTGGCGACGGACGGGCTGCAGGGTGATCTCGCTGGAGAGCGCGGGGTCGAGGCAGGCGTCGAGCATCGCCGTGCCGACGCGCAGGGCGCGGTACTCGGGCAGCGAGCGGCCGGCCTGGCGCATGAACCAGACGGGCAGCACCTCGGGCCGGTCGCCGCGCAGGGCACGGACGAACGACGAGGAGGCGGTGCGGCCGGAGAGGAGCGGGTGCGTGTCGGGCAGGGTCACGTGCCCCATTGTCCCACCCGCCCGCTGAGCAGCGTCGGGATCGAGGTGACGCGGCCGAGGGGTGCGCGTCGGACGCACTCCCCGGGAGCGCCACCTCGAGGTCACCTCGAGGTCAGATCTTCACGACCATCTTGCCGACGTTCTCGCCGCGCATCAGGCCCGTGAACGCGTCGAAGGCCGAGTGGATGCCCTCGACGACGGTCTCGTCGTGCACGACCTCGCCGGCCGCGAGCCACGGGCCCATCTCCGCCTGGAACGCGGGAGCGACGTGACGGTAGTTGCCGAGCGTGAAGCCCTTGAGCATCAGGCCACGGGTCACGATGTTCGTGGTGCCGGTGATGCCGACGGGCGCGCCCGTCGCGTTGTAGCCGGCGATCGAGCCGCAGAGCGCTGCCCGGCCGCCGTCCTTGAAGCTGGCCAGCGCGGCCGACAGGTGGTCGCCTCCCACGTTGTCGAAGTAGAGGTCGATGCCGTCGGGTGCAGCCTCGGCCAGCAGCTCGGCGACGTCGCCGTCCTTGTAGTTGAACGCGGCGTCGAAGCCGTACTTCGACGTGAGCAGCTCGACCTTCTCGGCGCTGCCGGCACTGCCGACCACGCGGGAGGCGCCCTTCAGACGGGCGATCTGACCGACCATGGTGCCGACCGCGCCCGCGGCGCCCGAGACGAAGACGACGTCGCCCTCGCGGATGCCCGCGATCTCGGTCAGCCCGACGTAGGCCGTCAGGCCGGTGAGGCCGAGCACGCCGAGGTAGGCGGAGAGCTCGACGCCGGGCGCCGGCTCGACGGCCCGGAACGACGAGGAGGCGCCCTGAGCGACGTCGCGCCAGCCCAGGTCGTGCTGCACCACCGTCCCGACGGGCAGGTCGTCGGAGGCGGACTCGACGACCCGGCCGATCGCGCCTCCCGTCATCGTCTCGCCGAGGGCGAAGGGCGGCACGTACGACTTCACGTCGTTCATCCGGCCGCGCATGTACGGGTCGACCGAGAGGAACTCGTTGCCCACGCGCACCTCGCCCGCGGCGAGCGCGGGCAGCTCGACCTCGACCTCGCGGACGTCGTCGGTGGTCGGCTCGCCGTGCGGGCGGGCGACGAGCTGCCACTGCGTGCTGGTGGCGGTGCTGCCGGCGTCGGTGGTGCGGTTGGTGCCTTCGGTCATGGTGGTGCTCCTCTGGTCGTGCGGGGCCCCGGTGATGCGAGGCCGTCTGCCAGGCTGACAGGCGCCTCCTGAACGCGCGCTGCGGAATGTGCAGCCTGTGCACGGATCGCCTGTGCACAGCCTCGACATCGAGGCAACCCCCGGGTTCGACCGGCGCATGAGAGTTATCATCGACGGGTGCTCATCTGCCTCACGGCGTCCCACCGGAACGCCAGCTTCGACCTCCTCGAGAAGTTGAGCATCGGCGCACCCTCCGCGGCGAGCACCCTGGTCGACGCGAACGACTTCGTGGGCGGGGCCGTCGTGCTCGCGACCTGCAACCGGTTCGAGGCCTACGTCGACGTGGAAGAGCCGCTGACGGCCGCCGCCTCCGTCGCGGTCGAGGCCACCATCAGCACCATGAGCGAGGCCAGCGGCATCGACGCCGACGAGATGCGCGACAACGTCCGCGTCATCACCGGCGACGAGGTCGTCGAGCACCTGTTCGCCGTGAGCTCGGGCCTCGAGTCGGTCGTCATCGGCGAGGACGAGATCTCGGGCCAGGTGCGCCGGGCCCTCGAGGCCGCACGCACGCGCGGCACGACGTCGCGTGACCTCGAGCGGCTGTTCCAGAAGGCGTCCCAGACCTCGCGCGGGGTCAAGAACCGCACCAACGTCGGCGGGGCCGGCCGCTCGCTCGTGCGCCTCGCCCTCGAGCTCGCCTCGTCGCGGGTGACCGACTGGTCGCAGGCGCGGGTGCTCATCGTCGGCACCGGCCAGTACGCCGCCACCACCGTGGCCGCGCTGCGCGACCGGGGTGCGGGCGACCTCGCCGTGTTCTCGGCGTCGGGCCGCGCCTCCTGGTTCGGGCTCAAGCACGACCTGCGCCCCTTCGACGACCTGGCCGAGGCCATCTCGTGGAGCGACGTGCTCATCACCTGCACCTCGACCACCGAGCCCGTCGTCGTCCCCGAGGTCGTCGACGCGTCGCGCCGCCTCGTCATCGACCTCGGCCTGCCCCGCAACGTCGACCCCCTCGTCGCCCGCGTGCCCGGGGTCGAGCTGCTCGACCTCGAGACCATCAGCCTGCACGCCCCGATGGCCGAGCTCACCGCGGCCGACGACGCCCGCGCACTCGTCTCGAGCGCTGCCGCCGAGTTCCACGCCGTCGCCGCCGAGCAGTCGCTCACCCCGGCCGTCGTCGCGCTGCGCCGCCACGTCTTCGACCTGCTCGACGCCGAGATCGAGCGGGCACGGTCGCGCGGCGACTCGTCCGAGCGCACGGAGTCGGCGCTGCGCCACCTGGCCGGCGTGCTGCTGCACACTCCGTCGGTCCGGGCCCGCGAGCTCGCCCGCGAGGGGCGCGGCGAGGAGTTCCGCGACGGCCTCGAGTCGCTCTTCGGCCTGACGGACACCCGCGCGGCCGCCGTCGAGCCTGCTGTGCTGCGCCCTGCCGACGACGAGCGGCTCCGTCACCGCGACGTCGGCTGACGCGCCCCCCGCGCCGCTGGCTGACCGTGGACAGCTGACGCGCATCCGCCGACACCCCTCGAGGGCTCTGCCACTGCTGCCGTCACGGCTCGCTCGTCGGCGGGTCAGAGTCAGTGTCGGCGGGTCAGAGTCAGTGTCGGCGGGTCAGAGTCAGTGTCGGCGGGTCAGAGCCAGTGTCGGCGGGTCAGAGTCAGTGTCGGCGGGTCAGAGTCAGTGTCGGCGGGTCAGAGTCAGTGTCGGCGGGTCAGAGTCAGTGTCGGCGGGTCAGAGTCAGTGTCGGCGGGTCAGAGTCAGTGTCGGCGGGTTCCCGTCCTCGACGGCGGGTCAGCATGGACCCGCCGCGGGCGACGGGAACCCGCCGACATCAGGGCCGGGGCCGACGAGCAGGCCGAGCGACGACCAGCATGGACCCTGATGCCGTGCCGTGATGCCGCAGGATGGGGGGATGGACCCGATCGTCGTCAGTGCGCTCGTGCTGGTGCGCGACCGGCGCCTCCTCATGGTCACGGCTCGCGGACGCGACGTGCTCTACCTCCCCGGCGGCAAGCAGGAGGCAGGCGAGACCGGCGAGGACGCCCTCGTCCGCGAGACCCGTGAGGAGGTCGGCCTCGAGCTCGACCGCTCGTCGCTCCGCGAGCTCGGCACCGTCCGGACCCAGGCCCACGGCGAGCCCGAGGGGCGCGAGGTGCACATGCGCCTCTGGTCGGCGAGGCCGACGGACGACGGAGCCGAGCCGTCGCCCTCGGGCGAGATCGGCGCGCTGCACTGGGTCACGTCGGCGGACGCGCACCGGTGCCCTCTCGCAGGCGTCGACACCCTGCGCGTCGCGGTCGAGCTCGACCTGATCGACTGAGCTGCGGCAGCCGCAGCCGCAGCCCCAGCCCCAGCCCCAGCCCCAGCCCCAGCCCCAGCCCCAGTCCCAGTCCCAGCTTGCTGCCTCCTCCTGCCGCTGCAGAACCCGACCTCGAGTACTGCAACAACGGGAATTCCACGTATTGCACGGCCCTCGAGGGCCGAACGGTCGGCATTTGCTGGTCGGCATCTGCTGGTCGGCACCTGCGAGACGCGAGCGGAGCGAGTGGGCCGGGGCGGGCCGCGCATCAGCGGACGCGTGCGAGCAGGTCGACCCCGACCGCGCGGGCCGCGGCGAGCACCCGGAGGCGGCGCTCGAGGGTGAGGTCGTCGAACGTCATCGTCACGGCGTAGGCCACCCCGCCCCGCGGCCCACGCAGCACTCCGAGCTCGGACCGCACCCCACGGTCGCTGCCCACCGCGTTGACGAGCTGCAGGTCGTGGTCGGTCCGGCGGTGCGACACGGGGTCGAGGCCGAGGGGCGCCGCGACGAACGACAGGTCGACCCCGAGCGACAGCCAGCCGAGCACCCGGCTGCTGACCGCGGACCCGACCACCTGCCCCTGCGCGAGCAGGGCCGTCAGCTGGGCGAGTTCCCGGGTCGAGCCGACGGAGGGGGCTGGCGCGTCGTCGGGACCGCGCTCCGACCGGATCTCGTCGAGCAGTGCGGTGTTCCTCACGCCCAGGTCGTCGGCCCTGGCCCTGACCGCCTCGAGCCCGACCCTCGCGAGCAGGGCGTTGACGGCGGCGGGGTCGCGCACGGCCCCGACGAGGGCGGCCGCGTCGGTGACGGCCAGCCGACGTCGCTGCAGGTACGACCAGATGCCGCCGCCGCCCAGGGCAGCGCGGCTGCCCGGACCGGCGATGCGCTCGAGCTCATCGAGGGCGCCGAGCCGGCCTGCCTCGATCTGGGCGCTGACCTCGATCAGCAGCAGCACGGCCCCGAGCTGGCCGACGGGCAGCACCACGCGGTCGTCGACGGCGAGCAGCTCGGTGCCGTCGTCGAGGTCCCAGACCGACGCGGAGACCCGCACGCCCTCGGCCGCGAGGTCGCCCAGGGCCGTGAGCGCGCGCCCGAGACCGGCCGGCGGCGAGGGCGGCGCGTGACGCCCTGCCTCGACCACCTCGTCCGCCCGGCTGCTGTGCCGACCGGGCCGGCCACCCCGACCCGGGTCACCCTGACCCGGCACACCCTGACCGGGCAGCCCCTCACGGCCGGGCAGTCCCTCCCGGCCGATCGGGCCCTCCGCGGGCGGCACGGCTACCAGATCGTGACGCGCTGCTCGGCGGGGAGCCAGAGCGCGTCGGACTCCGTCAGCTCGAACGCGTCGTAGAAGTCGTCGATGTTGCGCACGATCTGGTTGCAGCGGAACTCGTTGGGCGAGTGCGGGTCGATCGACAGCAGCCGGATCGCCTCCTCGTCGCGGAGCTTGATCTGCCAGGCCTGCGCCCAGCTGAGGAAGAAGCGCTGTGCCCCCGTCATCCCGTCGATCACCGGCGCCTCGGCGCCGTCGAGCGAGATCAGGTACGCGTCGTACGCGATGGACAGCCCGCCGAGGTCGCCGATGTTCTCGCCGATCGTGAGCGCGCCGTTGACGTGGTGCTCGGGCACCTGTGCCGGGGAGAGGGCGTCGTACTGCGAGATGAGCGAGGTCGTGAGGCGCTCGAAGGCCTCGCGGTCCGCCGGCGTCCACCAGTCGGTGAGCTTGCCGTCGCCGTCGTACTTCGAGCCCTGGTCGTCGAAGCCGTGGCCGATCTCGTGCCCGATCACGGCGCCGATGGCGCCGTAGTTCGCCGCGGCGTCGCGGCTCGCGTCGAAGAAGGGGAACTGCAGGATGGCGGCGGGGAACACGATCTCGTTGAAGCCGGGGTTGTAGTACGCGTTGATGGTCTGCGGAGTCATGAACCACTCGTCACGGTCGATCGGCTGGCCGATCTTGCCCAGCTCGCGGTCGAAGCCGACGACGGCCGAGGCGCGGACGTTGCCGACCAGGTCGCCGGGGTCGACCTCCAGGGCCGAGTAGTCGCGCCACTTCACGGGGAAGCCGATCTTGGGCGTGAACTTCTCGAGCTTGTCGAGGGCTCGCGCCCGCGTCTCGTCGGTCATCCACGACAGGTCGGCGATGCTGCGACGGTAGGCCTCGACGAGGTTCTCGACCAGCACGTCCATCGCCTCCTTCGCCTCGGGCGCGAAGTGGCGCTCGACGTAGATGCGGCCGACGGCCTCGCCCATGGCGCCCTCGACGAACGAGACGCCGCGCTTCCAGCGGGCCCGCTGCACGGGGGTGCCCGTCAGGGTGCGCCCGTAGAAGTCGAAGTTCGCCTCGACGAAGGCCGACGACAGGTACGCGGCGAACGAGCGGACGACCTGCCAGCGCAGCCAGTCCTGCCAGGCCGGGAGGTGCTCGTCGGTCATCAGCCCGGCGAGGCCCGTCACGAACGAGGGCTCGCGCACGACGACCTCGTCGAAGACGCCGGCGGGCGCGCCCACCGCGTCGCGCCACACGTCGAGGTCGACGCCCTCGGCGAGCGCGGCCGCCTCGGACCACGGCAGCAGGTTGTAGGTCGCGTCGCTGTCGCGGGTGGCGACGTTGTCCCAGTGGTGCGAGGCGATCGCGGTCTCGAGCTGCATCACGCGCGAGGCCCGCTCGTCGGCGTCGTCGAGGCCCGCGAGCCCCAGCATGCGCGAGACGAAGGCCACGTAGGAGGTGCGGATCGCCTCGCTCTTCTCCTCGCGGTAGTAGGACTCGTCGGGCAGCCCCAGGCCGCCCTGCTCGACCTGCACGACGTACCGCGTGGGGTCGCCCGGGTCGTTGTCGACGAAGAGCTGGACGAAGCTCGCGACGCCCTGCTTCTCGAAGGCGCCGACGAGGCGGAGCAGCCCCGGCACGTCGTCGACGGACGCGACCGTCTCGAGGAGCGGGCGCAGCGGCTCGGCGCCGAGCGCCTCCACCCGGGCCTCGTCGGTGAAGCTGGTGAACAGGTCGCCGACCTTGCGGGCCTCGGTGCCCGGCTCGGCAGACTGCGACTCGTGCACGATGTCGCGGACCGCCGCCTCCGCCTCTTCGGCGAGGAGGTAGAAGGAGCCGTAGCGCGCCTTGTCGTCGGGGATCTCGGTCCGCTCGATCCACCGCCCGTTGACGTGGCGGAACAGGTCGTCCTGAGGGCGCACGCCCGGGTCGAGCTCGTCGGTGGTGATGCCGGAGGACAGCGCGTCGGTCGTCATGTCCGCCAGCCTAGGCGGGGCCGGCGACGCCGCGCCCGACGCGGCAGGGCCTGTGCAGAGCGCCCTGCCCCTCCACAGGCGCGGCGCAGGAAACGAGCAGGAAACAGCGCGCCGCTACAGTTCTGCCCATGGCACTCCCCTGGGCACTGCACGGCGACGGCAAGACGGTCGACTCCACCGAGATCGTCGCCCCGGAGGAGCGGCTCACCTGGCCGCGCACCATCGGCCTGGGCGGTCAGCACGTCGTCGCCATGTTCGGCGCGACGTTCCTCGTGCCGATCATCACGGGCTTCCCGCCGAGCACGACCCTGCTCTTCTCGGGCATCGGCACGCTGCTGTTCCTCATCATCACGAAGAACAAGCTGCCGAGCTACCTCGGCTCGTCGTTCGCGTTCCTCGCGCCCATCGGCGCCGCGACGGCGGTCGGCGGGATCCCGCTCGCGCTCAGCGGCATCATCGTCGTCGGCGCCCTGCTGGCGATCGTCGGCGTCGTCGTGCACCTCGCCGGCACGCGCTGGATCAACACGCTGCTGCCCCCGGTGGTCAGCGGCGCCATCGTCGCCCTGATCGGCTTCAACCTGGCGCCCGCGGCGCGCGACAACTTCGCGCAGGCCCCGCTCACCGCCGTCATCACGCTCGCCGCCGTCGTGCTGAGCGCCGTGCTGTTCACGGGCCTGCTCGGCCGCCTGTCGATCTTCGTCGGCGTCGTCGTCGGCTACGTCGCCGCCGTGCTGCTCGGCGAGGTCGACTTCAGCTCCGTCGGCGACGCCGCGTGGATCGGGCTGCCGACCTTCACGGCGCCCGCGTTCGACCTGGCGCAGCTGCCGATCTACCTCGGGTTCCTGCCGGTCGTGCTCGCCCTCATCGCCGAGAACGTCGGCCACGTGAAGGGCGTCGGACAGCTGACGAAGCGCGACCTCGACCCGCTGACCGGCCGCGCCCTCTTCGCCGACGGCCTGAGCACCGTCCTGGCCGGTCTCGGCGGCGGCTCGGCGACCACCACCTACGGCGAGAACATCGGCGTGATGAGCGCCACGCGCGTGTTCTCGACCGCCGCGTACTGGGTCGCGGGCGTCGTCGCGATCCTCCTCGGCCTCTCGCCCAAGATCGGCGCCGTCATCT
>Ga0308167_1003538_pt1 | contig 12370 bp, 2 predicted proteins | sample PhyCR1_2_FD_202138 | JGI IMG/M metagenome (GOLD analysis project Ga0308167, IMG submission 202138) | Phyllosphere microbial communities from UC Gill Tract Community Farm, Albany, California, United States - DLSLRC.R1 | ecosystem: Host-associated > Plants > Phyllosphere > Unclassified | place... | reverse complement strand
CCCGATGTGCAATAACAAAAAGTAAGAGGCAGCCATGACTGAACAAACCTTCCTGGTGGAGATCGGCACCGAAGAGCTGCCACCAAAAGCCCTGCGCAGCCTGGCAGAAGCCTTTGCCGCGCAGGTTACCGCGGAACTGGATGCGGCCAACCTGAACCACGGCGAGGTCAGCTGGTTTGCTGCGCCGCGTCGTCTGGCGCTGAAAGTCGCAAACCTGAGCGCTTCACAACCCGATCGGGAAGTGGAGAAGCGCGGTCCGGCGGTCGCTGCGGCGTTTGACGCTGACGGCAACGCCACTAAAGCTGCTGAAGGCTGGGCGCGTGGTAACGGCATTACTGTCGAGCAGGCTGAACGCCTCGCCACCGATAAAGGCGAATGGCTGGTTTATCGCGCCCAGGTCAAAGGCGAAGCGGCTCAGGCACTGCTGCCAGCGATGATTGCGACCGCACTCAGCAAGCTGCCAGTGCCAAAACTGATGCGCTGGGGCGACAGCGATGTGCAGTTCGTTCGTCCGGTTCACACCGTGACGATGCTGCTGGGCGATGAGCTGATTCCAGGTACTATTCTGGGCATTAAATCAGATCGCGTTATTCGTGGTCACCGCTTTATGGGTGAAAGCGAAATCACGCTCGACAACGCCGATCAGTACCCTGATGTGCTGGAAAAACGCGGCCAGGTCATTGCCGACTATCAGGTCCGCAAAGCGATGATTAAAGCTGATGCCGAAGCGGCCGCACGTCGCTTAGGCGGTAACGCCGATATCAGCGACAGCCTGCTGGAAGAGGTGACGTCGCTGGTGGAGTGGCCGGTGGTCCTGACCGCGACTTTTGAAGAGAAATTCCTCAAAGTGCCAGCGGAAGCGCTGGTCTACACCATGAAAGGCGATCAGAAATATTTCCCGGTGTATGACAATGACGGCAACCTGATGCCGAACTTCATTTTCGTCACTAACATCGAATCCAGCGATCCGCGCCAGATTATCTCCGGCAACGAGAAAGTGGTACGCCCACGCCTGGCCGATGCGGAGTTCTTCTTTAATACCGACCGCAAAAAGCGTCTGGAAGATCACCTGCCGCGTCTGGAAACCGTCCTGTTCCAGAAAGAGCTGGGTACGCTGCGTGATAAAACCGATCGCATTCAGGCCCTGGCGGGCTGGATTGCCGGTGAAATTGGCGCCGATGTGAATCATGCCACCCGCGCAGGTCTACTGTCGAAGTGTGACCTGATGACCAACATGGTCTTCGAGTTCACCGACACGCAGGGCGTGATGGGCATGCACTACGCGCGTCACGACGGCGAAGCCGAAGATGTGGCCGTCGCGCTGAATGAGCAATATCAGCCGCGCTTTGCCGGTGACGAGCTGCCGTCCAGTCCGGTCGCCTGTGCGCTGGCGATTGCCGATAAAATGGATACGCTGGCCGGGATTTTCGGCATTGGTCAGCATCCAAAAGGCGACAAAGATCCGTTCGCACTGCGTCGTGCGGCGCTGGGCGTGCTGCGTATCATTGTTGAGAAGAACCTGCCGCTCGATCTGCAAACCCTGACCGAAGAAGCGGTGCGCCTGTATGGCAGCAAGCTGAGCAACGCCCGCGTGGTGGATGATGTGATCGACTTTATGCTGGGTCGCTTCCGCGCCTGGTATCAGGAAGAGGGTCACAGCATCGATACGCTGCAGGCGGTACTGGCGCGTCGTCCGACCCGTCCGGCTGACTTTGATGCACGTATGAAAGCGGTGTCGCATTTCCGTACCCTGGAGGCCGCTGCAGCACTGGCGGCGGCGAACAAGCGCGTCTCTAACATTCTGGCGAAATCGACTGAAACGCTGAATGAGAGCGTGCAGGCGTCACTGCTGAAAGAGAACGAAGAGATCCAGCTGGCGACGTTTGTCACCGCGCTGAGCAGCAAGCTGCAGCCTTACTTCGCTGAAGGCCGCTATCAGGATGCGCTGGTCGAACTGGCGCAACTGCGTACTGCGGTAGACAACTTCTTCGATAAAGTGATGGTTAACGCCGACGATCAGGCGGTGCGGGTTAATCGCCTGACGCTGCTGTCAAAACTGCGTGAGCTGTTCCTGCAGGTCGCGGATATCTCGCTGCTGCAGTAATGCTATTCGCTGTGCGGAAAAGGGACGAGCAATCGTCCCTTTTTTTATGGAATTTTTTGGGCCGGGATAGCCTGAGTACACGGACGCTTTTTCGTAAAACCGGGGGGTTAAGAAACCGCCCGAAAAATAGCCAACCTTCTTGTTTTTCCCCTTTCCGGATGGATAATTCGCCGAACGTTACACCGCGTTATAATTAGTGAAATGGAATTTTCATGAAAAGGATTTGTTTATTGCTCTGGCATCCGCCAGAACGTCTTCTCGCCATGGTGGCAGTCGCGCTGCTCTGCACCTCTTTCCCGCTGATGGCCGCCCCGCCAGCCGATAATCCCCGCGAAGCAGGCCAGGCGATTGATACCCGCGAACAATTGCGTCAGCAGACGCGTGAGCGCGTACTGCAACAGCAGAATGCGCCGCAGGTGAATGAACACTTTCCTCGTCCAGATAGTCGTCTGCCCGGTTATCCGGCTAATGAGCAGCCCTGCTTTACCATCAATCGGATCGCCCTGACGGGCGACGAAGCCAGCCGTTTTCAGTGGGCGCTCGACGCCGCTAAAGACGCCACCGGCCGCTGCCTGGGTGGACAGGGCATCGTGCTGGTCATTAACAACGTGCAGAATGCGATTCTCGCCAAAGGCTATGTCACCACCCGCGTGATGGCGCAGGAGCAGGATCTGACGAAGGGCGTATTGACGCTGACGCTGCAGCCTGGCCGTATCAGTCAGGTCCGTTTCGAAGAGCCTGTTTCCTGGCGCGGACGGCTGTGGAATGCTGTTCCGGCGTCAACGGGCGATATTTTGAATCTGCGGGATATTGAGCAGGGTCTGGAGAATTTTAAGCAGGTGCCCAGCGCCAGTGCTGACATTAAAATCGTGCCGGGCGAGCAGGAAGCCACCAGCGATCTGCTGGTCAACTGGCACGAAGGCCGGCCAGTGCGGCTCAATCTGGGGCTGGATGACAGCGGCTCTAAAAGTACCGGACACTACCTCGGTTCCGCCACGCTGGCCGTGGATGCGCCCTTTGCGCAGAACGACCTGTTCTACGCCAACATCGGCAAAAATCTGTTTGAGCATGGGCCGTTAGGCAACCGCTCGCACACCCTGAATTACTTTTTCCCAATCGGGTATTGGGCCGTCTCCGCCAACTACAACGACTACACCTATCACCAGAACATCCCCAATGCCAATGAGGTGCTGCGCTACAGCGGCAAGAGCGACAATGTTCAGCTTACGGTCTCCCGGTTGCTCTACCGCGATCAGTCGAACAAAACCACGCTAAATCTGCGCGGCTACCGTAAACACTCCACCAACGCCGTCAACGATATCGATATCGAGCAGCAAAAGCGTCGCACTGCGGGCTGGGAGCTGGGCCTGAATCAGCACAGCTATTTCGGCAGCAGCACGCTGGACGCCAATATCGCCTGGCGGCGCGGCACCGGTGCGTTCAATGCCCTGCCTGCTCCGGAAGAGTCGCGTCATCAGGGCAGCGCGCGTACCGGTATCCTGCTGGGCGACTTCGGCATCAACCATCCTTTCACTCTGGGCGAGCAGCCCTGGCGGGTTTACAGCAGCGTGCGGGGACAATGGAGTCCGAATGCACTGACGCCGCAGGAACGTATGGCGATTGCCGGGCGTTATACGGTACGCGGCTTCGACGGTGAACAGATGCTGTCGGGGGAAAAGGGGCTGCTGTGGCGCAACGAAATCGGCTGGAATCTTTTCTCACGCGGGCATGAGCTCTATCTGGCTGCCGATTATGGACGGGTAAGCGGTCCGGGCACACGTTATCTGGTCGGGCATCAACTGGCAGGCAGTGCCATAGGCGTACGCGACGCGCTCTGGGGACGGTTCAGCTACGACCTGTTTGCGGGTGTTCCACTTTATAAACCTGCTGGTTTTCATACCTCAGGCGCGACGGCGGGTTTCAGCGTTAACCTGGAAATCTGACCAACGAAGCGCGTAATCCCCATTATCTGAACCACTGACCTTCACACGGATGTGACCCATGAATAAACATTGTTATCGCATTATCTTCAGCCGCACCCATGGGGAACTCCGGGTGGTGTCAGAACTTGCCCGCAGTTGCAGTACTGAACCGGGCCAGAGTCGTGGTAACGGCGCGCCGCGTCTCTGGGTCACTTTACGTCGCACGGCGTGGCTGCTGGGAATGGCGCTGTTTGCCGGGCCAGCAATGGCGAAGGGTATTGTGGCGGATAGCAATGCTACGCCAGGTCAGCGACCGGACGTCATCGTCACCCAGAATGGGTTACCACAGGTTAATATCACTGCCCCCAATCAGGCGGGACTCTCGCATAACCAGTATCAGCAGTTTGATGTCGCCCAGAACGGCGCCATCCTGAATAACTCCGCAGTGATGACCTCGACACAACTGGCCGGAATGATTCAGGGCAACCCCAACCTCAACCCAAAGACCCCAGCGGCGCGGGTGATCCTCAACGAAGTAAACAGCAACAATCCCAGCCAGCTGCGCGGTTATATGGAAGTGGCTGGCGGGCGGGCACAGGTGATCGTTGCCAACCCGGCCGGGATTGTCTGCAACGGATGCGGCACTATCAACGCTGGTCGCATGACGCTGACTACCGGCAAACCGCAGCTCAACGCCGACGGTAGCCTGGCGGGTTATCAGGTCGAACGCGGCGTGGTGCGCGTTGAAGGCGGCGGACTCAACGGCGATCCTCGTCATGATACGGAATATGTTGATGTCCTGGCCCGCGCGGTGGAGATCAATGCGGGCGTCTGGGCCAAAAAAGAGCTGGCGGTGGTGGCCGGTCGCAACCGCGTAAGTGCAGATGCGCAAACAGTCATACCGCTGGCTGACGATGGCAGCGCCAGACCTGAACTGGCGATCGACATGGGTCAGATGGGTGGCATGTACAGCGGCCAGATCCGCATGATTGGCACTGAAGCGGGCGTCGGCGTGCGTAATCAGAACGCCCAGGTGCAGGCGGGTCAAACGCTGGTGGTGAGCAGCGAAGGTAAGCTCGTCTGGCAATCGGCGGCACAGGATGGCGTCACCCAGGCCGGAGGCGACATCAGCCTGGCGGCCAGAGACAGCGTTGATTATCAGGGCAAACTCCACAGTGGCGGTCAGCTGAGGGTTCAGAGCCGCGAAGGCGGGATTACCCAGTCCGGCACGCTGGCGGCGGCAGGTGACGTAAAGCTGACGGCAGCTGGCAGCATCCAGAGCAGTGGACACCTGCTGGCAGGCAGCGATGCCAGCAGCCAGATTGTGCAGGAAGCTAATCTGCAACTGGAGAGCCAGGATGCCATTCGCGCCAGCGGTAGCCTGTTGAGCAAAAAAGAGGTCAGCGCGCGCGGACGCCGTGTCGATCTCAGTGGCGCTCAGGTCGCTGCCAGCCGCGCAACCCTGACCGCTCAGGAAGGCGGTGTTGCTGTGCGTCAGTCGGTGATTAATGGCATGGAGCTGATGATTAATACGGCAGGTGATATTGAGGCACAGCAGGCGCAGATCAGTGCCGGACGCTGGCAGATCGACGGACGCAGCCTGTTCAGCCAGCAGGCGGGATGGTCGCAGACCGGAAGTGGCGAAAGCCGTTTTACGCTGACAGGATTGCTGGACAACAGCGACGGCACGATTGAAACCCAGCAGCTCAGTTTTCAGGCGGCCTCGCTGAACAACCAGCGTGGCCGGATGGTTGCGCTGGATAACGCGGTGCAGCACTGGCGGATTAATGGACTGCTCGACAATACGGCGGGGGAGCTGGGTAACAACGGCGATCTGACGCTTGAGGCAGGTAGCCTGACTAACCAGGGTGGCACCGTCAAAACCCAGGCCGCGCTGGGTATCAATGCCCGCGACATGGTTAACAACCGTCAGGGTAATCTGCTGGCCGGTAACGCGCTGACGCTCAGCACAGGCGGTGATCTTGATAATCAATCCGGCACCCTGAACGGCGGCCAGTTATCGCTGACCGCGCAGCATCTGAACAATGCGCAGGGCGAGATCATCAGTCAGCACGAACTCGGTCTGACAGCAAGCGGGCTGGACAACCAGAATGGGCTTATCGGCGCAGTCTGCGCACTAGCGATTCATACCGGCGAATGGAATAACCGTGGCGGTACGGCACAGGGTGAAACGCAGTTCACCGCGCACGCCAGCAGCCTTAATAACGACGACGGCAAACTGCTCTCCGGCCAGCAGGTAAACCTCTCAGTCCGCGATCACAGCAGCAACCGCGCGGGCGAAATCAGCGGCATCGCGCTGACGGTGAACAGCAGCAGTTTCGATAATACGCAGGGCAAAGTGATTGCGCAGGAAGATCTGAGCCTGACCGCACAGCAGGGCCTGGACAACAGCGTCGGCTGGATTGAAGCGGGCCATCACCTTTCGCTCAACAGCGGCGGACTCTGGCAAAATCGAGACGGTACAGCGCAGGGCGGTGAGCGGGTCACGGCGACGGCAGATCAGCTCAATAATGCCAGCGGCCGGTTGCAGTCCGGCGGCGATCTGACGCTGACCAGTCGTGGCGATATCCTCAACCAGGGCGGCAAACTCACGGCGCAAAATTCCCTTGCGATACACGGTACTGCAGCGACGCTGTTTAACAACGATAGCGGGTCGCTGCAAAGCGGCGGCGATCTGCTCCTGCAGGGCGGCGCACTGAACAATCGCCAGTCAGGTCTGGTTCTCAGCCAGCAGGCGCTGACGCTGAACCTGGCGGGCGACTGGGACAATCAGGGCGGCTCCCTGACCGGCAATGGCCGCACACAGGCCAGCGCCGCGAATCTGTTTAATGCCCAGGGCGCGATCAATGCGCTGGACACACTGGATATGCAGTTCACCGGTCGTCTGGATAACACCAATGGTCGCATCTTTAGCCGGTTAAGCCAGATGCTCCAGGCGCAGGAGATGGGCAATGCCCAGGGCTGGATGGGCAGTCAGGCGAGCTGGACTGCCACGACTGCCGGTTTTGATAACACCGCGGGCAGTGTGCAAAGTCAGCTGCAGGCTGAACTTATGGCGAACTGGCTCAGTAACGCCAGCGGCGTGTTGCAGTCGGCTGCTGGCATGGCGTTACGCGTTGCGCAGGATTTCAACAACCTTGCCGGTAAAGTCTCTGCCCAGCAGCAACTGACCTTTCAGGGTCAGACCGAAGCCAGCCGCACCGGTAACATCAACAATGCGGGCGGTCAGTGGCTGGCTGGTGAGGGGCTGACTATCACCGCCGCGCGTCTTGATAACACCCAGGGCGGATTACTCTACAGTCAGCGGCAGTTACGGCTGAACCTGGCCGGGAATCTGGATAACCGGTTCGGTAAGGTGCAAAGCGGCGAAGCGCTTCAGCTGGATGCGCAGACGCTGAACAACGCAGGTGGCAACATCGACAGCCAGCAACAGCTCACCCTGCGGCTGTCAGGTCAGTTTGATAACAGCGGTGGTGCGGTGCGCAGCAATGGCGGACAGCAGATCAACGCCGCGACGATCAATAACCGTCAGGGCATCTTCAGCAGCCCTGGGGCGATAAATCTGACAACAGGGCATCTGGACAACGCTGGCGGCACGCTGATCAGCCAGGGCGCGGGAAGTTATCGCATCAACACACTTAACAACCAGCAGGGCAAAGTTCACAGCGGCGCGACGCTGACCCTTGAGGCTGCGCAGCTGAACAACCAGGGCGGTCAGCTGGTCGCCACGCAGGATTTTGTGCTGAATGCCACGACGATCGATAACAGCGTGCAGGGTGTGCTCAGCAGCCAGGCGGGACTCTTACTGCAGGCCGATCGCCTGATCAACCGCGACGGCGGCCTGCTACTCGGCACCACTTATACCGACATTGCTGCCCGTGACATCGATAACAGCAGCGGACGGCTACAGAGCGCCGGAACGCTCATGCTGCGCGGCGTTGCACAGCTCGACAACCGGCAGGGACGGATGCTGGCGAATGGCGATCTCAGCACTAATAACGAGCTCTCGCCCACCGACTCACCGCTGGCGCTGCTCAATCAGGGTGGACGGCTGGAGGGTGCGGGTGCATTGAGCATCCATGCGCACTCTTTTGATAATCAGGGTGGCACGCTGCTGGGCCTGCAGGCTCTGACCCTGACCGCGCAACAGGACTACACCCGCCAGGCCGGTGAAACCCTCAGCAGTAACGGCACGGTAACCCTCTCGCTGAGTGGGGCGTTTACTAACCTGGTCGACTGGCTGTTGCCGGATAATCTGATGCTGAATGCCACGGCTATTACTAACCCGGCGATGCTGGTGGGCAAAACAGTTCAGCTCACTACCGGTACGCTGCTGAATAGCGGGCGTCTTGAAGCGGATACCTTAACGCTGAATGTCAACGCGCTGGATAACCGCGCCACCGTGATGGGCGGTGAGATCAGCGTGCGTGGCCGGGTGATCGACAACCACGGCCAGCCTGCGGTCATCGCGGCAACCCAAAACCTGACGCTACAAGCCAGCGAGCGGCTGAGCAACAAAGAGGGCGCGCTGCTCTACAGCGGCGATCGCCTGTCGCTGCACAGCGATGACCTGATTGAGAACAGGGCGAGCTTTATTGAAGCCGACGGCGATATGACGCTTGAGGCGCGGCGGCTCGATAATGTGCGCGAAGGGCTGGTGATTGAGCGCGAGGCAGAGACCAGCGACTACAAGTGGCATCGTTATAACTACTATTGGCGCTCTTACGGCGGAGAGGTCAATACGAATCTCAGCACCATGGCGTCAACGACTCAGCAGCTGACTTTCCAGAATGAGGCAGCGGCGCAGAGTAATCCTTACGGCACACTGCTGGCAATTGACGCTGCGGGAAAACGAGCCCAGGTCCGTGTCATGAACAATCAGGGTGTGCTGACCGATCTGTGGGTTAACTATCTGGCGCTGAACCCCAGCGCCGATGGCTCGTATGCCATGACGTTCTATGAAACCCGCGGATTACGGCAAAAAGACGTGCCAACACCCTATCAGAACACGGTATGGCGCGAAGCCAACAGTGGACGTCTTGATCAATGGGATCCTGAAAAGCATATTGACATCGACAATGCGCCATTCGTTACGGATTACAACAACTTCCGTGAGCGTAGCGTAACCGGCACGGTGACGCGTGATCGGCTTGTCAGCGAAGGCAAGGGTGCCCGTATTCTGGCGGGCGGCAACATGATCCTGCGCGTCACCGGCGCGTTACTCAACGACGCCAGCGTGATCACGGCTAACGGCAATCTGACACTGGATGGCGATGGCAGCATTGATAACCGGGGTTACTCGGTCAATGAGCGACGCCAGGAAGTGATTGTCGACCATTATGACCAGAATACCCATCACTGGTATCCAACCTTCAATTCCGACCAGACCACAGCCCTTACCACCGTTGACGGCATCATTACCGGCAACGGCAATGTCAGTATTAACGGGGCCAGCATCAGCAATACCACGGTTAATCAGGCGCAGATCAGCCAGCTTGAAGCAGCGCTAAAGGCAGTGGATGCCGAGCGTGCTGAGTATGAACGCAATCCGCTGGCCTTCACCGTAGACGGCGTCGCCCGCCATGACGGAGACACCGAACTTTCAGCAGGTGGTTCTGACTCCACATCACCATCGGGTCGCCCACTGTTACCGGCTGAGCTGGCTCTGACGGCGCTGCAACAGCTGAAGAAAGTCGCTACGATGATCCCCAATAACGGTCTGTTCAGTCAGCATACTGCGGCGGGCAGTCCGTTCCTGATTGTCACTGATGAGCGCTTTACCAGTCGTAATAAATTTATCAGCAGCGATTATCTCCTTGAACGGGTGGGTTACGAACCGTCACAGGTGCATAAACGCCTGGGCGACGGTTTTTATGAGCAGCGCCTGGTGCGGGAACAGGTGCTGGCGCTGACCGGCAGGCCTTCGGTTAACGGCTGGGATGCGATGACGCAGTATCAGGAGCTGATGAACAACGGCTCGAAGGTGGCGCAGAATTTCCATCTGGTGCCGGGCGTGTCGCTGACACCGCAACAGATTGCGGCGCTGCAACAGGATATCGTCTGGCTGGTCAGCGAGACGGTTGATACGGCGGACGGCCCGCAGATGGTGTGGGTGCCGAAAGTCTATCTGGCCCAGACCACGCTGCGCCTGACCGGCGCGGGCGCGGTGATTGGTGGCGGTAATCTGCAGCTCTCGGCGGACAGCGTGACCAATGCCGGTAACCTGTTTGCAGACCAGGCGCTCTCTATAGACAGCGGGCAGTTTCAGCACCTGGGCGGCGATATTAAGGCGGGCAGCATCGACGTGCAGGCGGAAAGCCTCACGATCAGCACCGATCTGCAGAATGCCCTGCGTCAGGCGACGATGAGCGCTGATGATATCAGCCTCAGCGGCACTGATATCCGGCTACAGGGCGCGAAACTCAATGCCACCGGTAACCTCAGCCTGAGCGCGCGCAACGACCTGTCGATTAGCGCGGCCAAAAGCAGCCACAGCGGCAGCCTGGAGGTCATCTCCGGGGCGATGGGGAACCGCACCAGCAGCGGCCTGGAGGAAGCAGGCAGGCGAATGGCACAGGTCAGCGGCGAGTGGCAGCAGGCGCAGGGCAGCGAGCTGAACGCCGGGGGCAACCTGACGCTTTCAGCCGGACGGGATATCACCGTGCAGGGCAGCCAGGCCAGCGCCTCCGGCACCACGCAGGTGCAGGCCGGCGGCGACAGCCGCCTGCTGGCGGAGACCACCACCAACACCACCCATCTTGAAGCCAACAGCCCGACCTCGTCGGTCAGCAACAGCCGTCAGGAAGATCGTCTGCTGCTCAGCACCCTGAGCGGCGCTCAGGGTGTGACGCTGGTGGCAGGTAATAACCTGCTGGCCGAAGGCGCGCAGGTTGACAGTACTGAGGGCCGCATTGGCGTCAGCGCGCAGGACGTGACTATTAAAGACGCACGCGCCAGCCTGATAGCTCAGGACAGCGAAAACAAGCGTGAGGGTAATGCCCGCAGCCACCGCGAAGAGGAAACTGCACGTGAGAGCAGCACCGGCAGTACCTTCAGCGGGCAGCAGGGCGTAGCAGTGATTGGACACGAGGGCGACGTCACCGTGACCGGCAGCACGCTGCACAGCGAGCAGGGCGCGGTCGGGTTGCAGGCAAAACAGGACGTGGTGCTGAACACCGCCACCGAACGTGAGTCGCTCTACAGTGAAGAACGCTCAGAGAATAAAGGTCTGCTGAACAAAAGCAGCGGTCACAGTGTGACGCGGGACGTCACCACGCGTGAGAACGGCAGCCTGCTGAGCGGCGAGAGCGTCACGGTTATCGCCGGACGCGACCTGACGGTGACCGGATCGGCGGTGGCTGCCGATCAGGATGTTAATCTACGGGCCGGGCGCGACGTGGAGATCGGCGCGGCGACCGAGACCGACAGCCACTATCAGCTGGAGGAAAAGAAAAAGAGCGGGCTGCTGAGCAGCGGCGGTATCGGCTTCACGGTCGGCAAGCAGTCGACCCGCCACGAAATCGATGAGAAGGGGACGACCCAGAGCCAGAGCGTCAGTACGGTCGGCAGCAGCCAGGGCAGCGTGAACGTCACGGCGGGCAACCGGCTGCACGTCGGCGGCGCGGACCTGGTGGCGGGTCAGGATATGAACCTGACGGGCGACAGCGTGATCATCGATCCGGGCGTTGACCAGCGGACGCGCACTGAGAAATTCGAGCAGAAACAGAGCGGCCTGAGCATCGCCCTGTCAGGCACGGCGGGCAGCGCGCTGAACACGGCGGTCAGCAGCGCGCAGCAGGCGAGGAAGTCGGGCGACGGGCGGGTCAGCTCGCTGCAGAATACCCAGGCGGCGCTGAACGGCGTGCAGGCGGCGCAGGCGGCTCAGATGGACGGGCTGAACACCGCCGCTGCGGACGCGCACAATGTCGCCGGCGACCTGAAGCCGGGGCAGGACGGTTATCAGGAGGGTTCGACCAACACCATCGGCGTCAGCGCCTCGTACGGCAGCCAGTCGTCGAAAAGCGAAACCCGTACTGAGAGCAGTCAGTCAGAGGGCAGTACGCTGACGGCGGGCCGGAACCTCAGCGTCACGGCAACCGGCAAAAACGGCACAGCACAGAGCGGCGACATCAGCATCACCGGCAGCCAGCTGAAGGCGGGCGGCGACCTGAGCCTGGATGCGTCGCGGGACATTAACCTGCAGTCGGCGCAGAACACGCAGAGCACCGACAGTAAGAACAGCAGCAAGGGCGGCAGCGTCGGTGTCGGCATCGGCGTGGGGTCGGGCGGCTACGGCATCAGCGTGTCGGCGAGCGTCAACGCG
>Ga0308167_1003537_pt1 | contig 12370 bp, 9 predicted proteins | sample PhyCR1_2_FD_202138 | JGI IMG/M metagenome (GOLD analysis project Ga0308167, IMG submission 202138) | Phyllosphere microbial communities from UC Gill Tract Community Farm, Albany, California, United States - DLSLRC.R1 | ecosystem: Host-associated > Plants > Phyllosphere > Unclassified | place... | reverse complement strand
CGGTTTTTTGCAGCAGTACCCCCAGGTGCGTATCCAACTGGACGTCTCCGATGCCTTGAGCTCATTGGCCGCCGAGGGCTACGACCTGGCGGTGCGCCACGGCTTCCAGGTGCCCGAAACCCACGTGGCGTGGAAGCTGTGCGACACCACCTCAGTGCTGGTCGCCACCCATGATTACCTGCAACGCCACGGCAAACCCCGCGAGCCAGGCGAGCTGTCGGCCCACAACTGCCTGTTTTACCCACGCGGCACCGACCAGCCCGCCTGGACCTTCGAGCGCGGCAGCCACCCCATCGAGCGCCTCACCGTGCCCATCGCCGGCAGCTTCGCCACCAATAACAGCGAAGCCTTGCGCGACGCGGCACTCAACCATCTGGGCATCGCCCTGCTCCCGGACTTCAGCGCCCAGGCGGCGCTGGCCGCTGGTCAGTTGGTGCAGGTGCTCAAGGACTGGACCCTCAAGGGCGCGTTTGCCGATGAGATCTACCTGATTCGGCCCTACTCGCCCCATGTACCCAAGTCGGTGAGTGCGTTGGTCAACTACCTGAAGGACAAACTCTCGGGCGGGTTCCGCTAGGCGGCAGGGTTAAAAGTCCACCGTCGCCGACAGCTGCAAAGTACGTGGATACCCCGGCGAGAAGGCGCCGTAAGACGCGACGCCCGACCAGTACTCGCGGTCAAATACGTTCTGCACGGTGGCGCGCAAGGTGGTGGGCCGCCCTTCGATCTTGGTCGCGTAGCGGACGCCGGCATCAATGCGCGTCCAGGCATCCAGCTCCTGGGTGTTGGCCTGGTTGACATATTGGCTGTCGGTGTAGATCGCCCCGCCGGTGAGGGTAAAACCTTCCAGCCACGGGGTGTCGTACTCGGCCCACAGGTTGGCCTGGATATCGGGCACGCCGACCGGTTTGTTGCCTCGGTTGGCGGCGCTCGCCGACTGGGTCAGCTCGCCATCGAGGAAGGTCACGCCGCCCATCAAGCGCGTGCCAGGCGCCACTTCGCCGTATACGCTCAGCTCGACACCACGGTTGCGCTGCTCGGCCTGCACGGAGTACACACCGTTGGCGCCCAATTCGCCGCTGGGCTTCTCGATCTGGAATAACGCCAGGGTGGTCATGAGGGTGCCGTGTTCATACTTCACGCCCAGTTCGTGCTGCTTGGATTCATAAGGCGCGAAGGTTTCACCGGCATTGCTGGCCGTACCCGGCGCGATATCGCCTTTGCTCAACCCCTCGACATAGTTGTAGTAGAGCGACACGTCATCCCAGGGCTTGACCACCACGCCCACCAAAGGCGTGGTCGCAGCGTCCTTGTAGCGCGAACTCACCGCGCCTGCGGCGTTGTAGTTACGCGACTCGATGTCTTGGCGCCGCACGCCCAGGGTCAACTGGATGCGCTCATCGAGAAAGCCCAGGGTGTCGGTGAGCGCCACGCCGGACAGCTCCGATTCGGAGATGCGCAGCACTTTCGGCGCCCGCAGGTTTTGCTTGGGCGTGTCCACCGGGTGGTAGATGTTGGAGCGGATTTCGGTGCCGTTGTTGATGCCGCGAGACAGCTCATCCTGGTAACGGGTCGCCATCAGCGTGGTGGTGTGGGTGATCGGGCCGGTGGCGAACTGCGCACGCAGGCCCACATCGGCGGTGGAACGGTCGACGTTGAACTTGTAGTAACCCGGAATATTACTGGTGTCGCCAGCATCATTGAGGATGCGCGGCACCTGGTCCGACAGGCGCTTGACATCCGACCGCCCGCCGCCGGCATGGGCGAACACGGTGAGCGAATCGCTGAGGTCATATTCACCGCCGAGCAAGGCCGATTGCTCCTTGGTGTCCGACCAGCCCCACTTCTGCGGCAGGCTGGTGCGGCCATTCGGGGCCGAAGGCACCTGCACGCCCGGCGCCAGGGTGAACGGGCGCGAGGCGCCTTCAAAACTCTCTTTCTGGCTGATGTAGTCCAGGTTCAGGCGCAGGCGCTCGCCGCGATAATCCAGGGCAATGGCGCCCACCCCCACGTCGCGATGCTGATCGTCCACGGCGGTGTCGCCCCCTTGCAGGCTGCCGTTGAAGCGCACACCAAACTGGTTTTCCTCACCGAAACGGCGGCTGATATCCAGGTGACCGCCGACTTGGGTGTCGGAGGCATAACTGCCGGTAAAGCGCGTCAGGTCCTGGTCCAGCGGGCGCTTGGGCACGATATTGATCACACCGCCCACGCCGCTGTTGGGCGAGATGCCGTACATCAGCGCCCCCGGCCCCTTGAGCACTTCGACGCGCTCGGCGTACTCGGTGAATGCGCGGTAGTTGGGGGCCACGCCATACACGCCGTCATAGGCCAACTCGCCCAGGTTGCCCTCGCCAATCGCAAAACCCCGCACGAAAAACGAGTCGACAATACCGCCAGTCTGCCCGGTAGAACGCACCGAGGGGTCGCGCTCCAGGGCATCGGCCACGGTCACCGTCTGCAGGTCGGCGAGGGTCTTGGCAGTGTAGCTGGTCACGCTGAACGGCGTGTCCATCACGTCCTTGTTGCCCAGCATGCCCAGGCGCGCGCCACGGGCCACCTGGCCGCCAGCGAGCACCTCGGGCAGGTCGGTGGGGCCCAGATAGCGGGCGTTGACGTTCGTCGCGTCAAGGGTCAGGCTCTGCGCGCTGTCGTCGGTTGACTCGGCGGTGGCGGCCCAGGCGTTGCCACTGGCAGCAGCCAGCAACAGGGCGGTACGAATAGCGAGGGTTAACCGGCTGGCAACAGGCATGACGTCAGGGCCCTTTGATCAAGTGAAGTGAGAATTACGCTTGATGCCAGTCGACGCGTGAAAAAGTATCACCCCAGCCGCGACTTTTTTTGTATAGCGAGACTGCTCCATGCCACCCACCCGCGTCCTGATTGCCCTGCTGTTCACGATCCAGCTTGTGTCCATGGGCGCCATGGAAATGAGCGGGCCGTTCTGGCCGGTGCATTTACGCCAACTGACCGACTCCGACACGCTGTTCAGCTTCGCCAGCGTCGCCGTGTACGTGGGGCCGATGCTCGGCATTCTGTTGACCAGCGCGTTCTGGGGCCGCATCGGCGATCGCTACGGCCACAAGCTGATGATGATTCGCGCACTGGCAGGCCTGACCCTGACGCAACTGGGGCTGGCCTTGTTCAGCGACCTCTGGACTATTCTGGTGCTGCGTTTTCTGCAAGGCGCCTGTGCCGGCTACATCGCCCCGGCCCAGGCGTATGGCGTGAGTATCGAGGTGCCGTCACGGCGTGCACGGCTGTTCGCACTGCTGCAGATTTCCACCAATGTCGGCTCGCTGCTCGGCGCCGTGGTCGGCGGCTTGATCCTCGACCATGCGACGTTCTTCTGGATCAACCTCAGCGCCGCGGCGCTCTGTGCGGTGTGCACGGTGATTGCAGCGCTGACCTTGCCGAACGTGCCACCGGTGAAGAAAACCACAGCCCCCTCAACGGGCGGCACCTGGCAGGCCTCGGCCCTGCTGCCGCTGTTGACGGTGATGGGCATTCTGCTGCTGGCGCGGATGCTGCCGCAGACCTCGTTCGCGCTGTATGTGAGTACGACGTTCGCCGTCAGCAATGCCCTGGTCGGCCTGTGCTACGGCTTGCTGGCCCTGGGTTTTATCCTGTCGGCCACCGCCTGGGCGCGCCACTTCGAAGGTCGCAGCCAGGCAGACAGCTTGCGCCGCCTCACCTGGGTGGTGGCCGGCTGCATCGCGCTGACCGCCCTCGCCGGCCTCACCCGCAACCCGCTGGTGTTTGTGCTCGCCTATTTTGTCTGGGGCGTATTGCTGGGCGCGACCACGCCGGTACTGATGGCGCTGGTTTCAAGGACCGCCGACAGCACGCAGCAAGGCCATGTGCTGGGGATCGCCCAGGGCACGGCGCAATTTGCCTCGATCGTGGGTATCTGCGCCGGCGGCTTGCTCAGCCAGGTCTATGGCTTGGCGTACACCTACCTGTTTGTGTGTGTGGCCTATGCCATGGCGCTGATTGCGATTCTCGCGTTGCGCAACCGACGGGTTTGCACTTAGCATTGGGAATACTTCTCAATTGCACGGTTGCGCGCCATGAGCGAAAGCCTTCCCGCCGATAACACCCCTCACCTGCGCGCAATCGAGGCGCTGTACAGCGGCCATCACGGCTGGCTGTACGCCACGCTCAAACGCAAACTCGGCAATGCCATGGATGCGGCGGACCTGGCCCAGGACACCTTCACCCGCATCCTGGCCTCGCAGGTCACGGTGATTGACCAGCCACGCGCCTACCTGAGCTGCGTGGCCAAGGGCATCCTGGTCAACTGGTACCAGCGCAAGGCCCTGGAACGTGCCTATCTGGAAGCGCTCGCCAGCGTGCCGGCCCACGAGGTGCCGTCGCCGGAAGCGCACTTTCTGGTGCTGGAGACCCTGCACGAAATCGACGCAATGCTTGACGCGCTGCCGCCGCTGGTCAAGCGTGCGTTCCTGCTGTCGCAGCTCAACGGCCTCAAATACCAGGACATCGCCGAGCAATTGGGCGTGTCGCTGATTACCGTCAAGCGCTACATGAAACAGGCACTCGTCCAGTGCCTGATGCGGGTGGAATAAGTGCTCAGCCTGGGCAAGGAACCGCCGCTGCCCACCGACGCCCTTGAAGAGGCCGCCGAATGGCTGATGCGCCTGAGCGAGAACGAATTGAGCGCCAGCGAACGCGCCGAGTGGGAGCGCTGGAAGGTCAGCAGCCCTGAGCGTGGCCGGGCTTGGGCGCGCGCGCAATTGCTGCAAAGCAAGCTCGGTGGCCTGCCGCCGTCCCTGGCGATGTCGGCGCTGGACCGCCCGAGCAACCCCCAACGCCGCGAAGCCCTGGGCAAACTGGCCTTGTTGCTGGCGGTAATGCCGGTGGGCTGGGGCAGCTGGAAGCTGGCGCAGTCCCAGCAATGGAGCGCCGACTACCGCACCCGCATCGGCGAACGTCGCGAACTGACCCTGGCCGACGGCTCGCGCCTGACCCTCAACACCGAGACCGCCATCGACGTGCGGTTCGACACCCAGCAACGCCTGGTGAGCCTGCGCGAAGGTGAAATACTGGTGCAGACCGCACAGGATGCATCCCGCCCGTTCCTGGTCAGCACTCGCCAGGGCCATATGCACGCCCTGGGCACGCGTTTTACCGTACGCGAACTGGGCGCACGCACGCATCTGGCGGTGCTTGAGGGCGCGGTCAAAGTGAAGCTGGCCGACAATAGCCAGAGCGCGCCACTGATCGTCAGCGCCGGGCAACGCACGGATTTTTCCGCGCAACAGTTCGGCGCGCTCACCCCCGCCGACCGCAATATCAGCGCCTGGACCCAAGGCATGCTGATGGCCGACAACATGCGCCTGGCAGACTTTGTCGCGGAACTGACCCGCTATCGGCGTGGCTTCGTGCGCTACGACCCGGCCATTGCAAACCTGCGTATTTCCGGGGCCTTCCCCATCGCCGATACCCAGCGCACCTTGAACATGCTGGTGCAGACCTACCCGGTGCGCGCCAGCGGCCATTTGAACGGTTATTGGGTCAGCCTGTCGCCGGCTTGAGGCGGCGCCAAAATAAAACGCGCCGCGGGTGATACTTTTTTCGCGCTCGGCTGGCAAACACTCATACCCCTTTTCCCTTTCGTCCATAGGGCTGCCCTCCATGCTTGTGATTCGCAGCGCGCTGCTCAGCCTGGCCCTGGCCGGTGCCGCCCTGGCGGACGTGCCGGCGCAATGGGACAGCGTGACGGTGCGCACCTACCACATCGACCCCGGCCCGCTCGGCGCCACGTTGTCGAGCTTTGCCGTGGACGCCGGTATTGCCCTGTCATTTCTCCCGGCACTCACCGAGGGCCTGACCAGCCCAGGCTTATCCGGCCGTTACTCGCCCCAGGAAGCGGTCACGCGGCTGTTGGCCGGCAGTGGCCTGGACATGGTGCAGCGCAGCGACGGCAGCTACACCCTGGTGCCGGGTCAAGTCACGCTTTCGGACATCACCGTCAGCGCCCCCGAGCCACGCGCCAGCGACCTGCCGCCGCTGTATGCCGGCGGCCAGGCAGCCACCGGCGCGCGCCTGGGCATGCTGGGCAATACCGACGTGATAGATGCGCCGTTCAGTGTCAGCGCCTACACCGCCGCGCTGATCCAGGACCAGCAGGCAACCACGGTCGGCAATGTGCTGGAGCGTGATTCCTCGGTGCGCTCCACCGGGCAGACGGGCGGGATTGTCGACTCGTTCTTCATCCGCGGTTTCCCGGTGGGTGAAGGCAACCTGGGAGAACTGGCGTTCGACGGCGTGTACGGCGTGGCCTCCAACTACCGGGTGTTTACCGACTACGCCGAGCGCATCGAAGTGGTCAAAGGCCCCGGTGCGCTGCTGTACGGCATGTCACCCAACAGCGCGGTAGGCGGCGTGATCAACGTGGTGCCCAAGCGCTCCCTGGATGAAGACCTGACCCGCTACACCGCCAGCTACACCCAGGACGCGCAGGTCGGCAGCCACCTCGATATCAGCCGGCGCTTTGGCGACGAGCGCCGCTTCGGCGTACGCCTCAACGGTAGCCTGCAGAACGGTGACACGGTGATCGACCAGCAGTCGCGCGATATAGGCATTGGCGCGCTGTCCCTGGACTACCAGGGCGAACGCCTGCGCACCAGCCTTGATCTGATTTCCCAGCAGGAGAAACTCGACGCCGCCTCGCGCCCCTTCCTGATTGCTGCCGGCGTCGACGTCCCCTCCGCCGCCAACGGCCGCACCAACGTCAGCCAGGACTGGGGCTGGTCGCGCACGCGAGATAAATCCGCGCTGCTGAGCGGTGAATACGACCTCACCGACGCGCTCACACTGTTTGCCCATGCCGGTGGCGGCAAATCGGCAGTAGCGCGGATGTCCGACCAGACGCCGACCCTCATCAACGCTGCCGGCGACACGTCTTCGATCCCCGGTTATTACCGTTTCGATGTGCAGCGCTACACGGTCGACGCCGGTGCGCGGCTGCGCATCGAAACCGGGCCGATCAGCCACAGCGCCACCGTGCAGGCCAGCCGTTATCGCGACGAGCTGTCGCGGGGGATTATTTCCGGGGCCCCGGTGCTGTCCAATCTCTACCACCCGGTGGACCGGCCCAAGCCTGCGATCGCCAAGCCCGCCACGCCGAAAGTATCAGCCAGCGAACTGTCCGGCGTAGCCATCGCCGATACGTTGTCGGTGCTCGACCAACGCGTGCAAGTCACCGTCGGCCTGCGCCAGCAGCGTATCCAGTCCAGCAACTACAACAGCGCCGGCGGGGCCACCAGCACCTACGACGACAGCAAGGTCACGCCACTGTTCGGCGCAGTGCTCAAGCCCTGGGAGCATGTGGCGTTCTACTACAACTACCTTGAAGGGTTGAGCAAGGGTGACGTGGCGCCTTCCAACGCCGCCAACGCCGGCGAGGTGTTTGCGCCTTACGTGTCCAAGCAGCATGAGGTCGGGGTCAAGGTCGACTACGGCACCTTCATGTCGACCCTGGCGCTGTTCCAGATCCACAAGCCCAGCGGCGAGTTGGCCGCCGGGCGCTTCTCGGTACAGGGCGAACAGCGCAACCGCGGCCTGGAGCTCAATGTGTTGGGCGAAGTCGCCCACGGCACGCGCCTGCTCGGTGGCGTGACCCTGCTGGATGCCCAACTGACCAAAACCGCGATTGCCGCCAACACCGGCAACACACCGGTGGGCGTGCCCGACGTGCAAGCCAACCTGTGGGCCGAATGGGACACCTCATGGGTCGAGGGCCTGACGCTCACCACAGGCGCCATCTACACCGGCAGCCAGTACGTCAACCAGGCCAACACCCAACAGCTCGATGCGTGGACCCGCTTCGACATCGGCGCACGCTACAGCACGCGTATCGCCGAGCACCCGACCACCCTGCGCGCCACGGTGCAGAACCTGTTCGACCGCGAGTATTGGTCAGGCGTCGCCTCCTACGGTGCGTTTTCCCAAGGCTCGCCGCGCACCCTCCTCCTCTCGGCCACGGTCGATTTCTGACACCTGCAAGGGCTTGATTCATGATCTGCATTGTTCGACGTTGCCACCTTCTAGCGGCGCTGCTGTTCACCGGGTTGTTGGGGGCTAGCCTGCCGAGCATGGCGGCGCTGACCACCGTCACCGATCTGCTTGGGCGCCAGGTCAAGGTCAAGCTGCCGGTGCAGCGGGTGATTCTTGGCGAGGGCCGCCAGCTGTACCTGGTGGCGGCGCTGGACACGCAAAACCCGATTGAACGGATCGTTGGCTGGCGCAAGGACCTGATCCAGTCCGACCCGGACACCTACAACGCCTACCTGCGCGCGTTTCCCGCCATCGCCAAGATCCCCACCTTCGGCGGCTTTGAAGACGGCACCTTTGATATCGAGCAGGCCATCTCCCAACGCCCTGACGTAATCATCCTCAATATCGAGGCGCAGCATGCCACCGAGGATGCGCGCTATATCGAGAAGCTCGATGCCTTGGGCATCCCGGTGGTGTACGTGGATTTTCGCAACCAACCGATGACCAACACCGAGCCGACCATGCGCCTGTTCGGCCAGTTGTTCGGCAAAGAGCAACGGGCCGAGGATTTCATTGCGTTTCACAACCAGCAGATCCGCCGCGTGACCGACGTGATTGCGGCGCAGCAACCGGCGCGCCCGTCAGTGTTTATCGAGCGTATCGGTGGCTACACCGACGACTGCTGCCTGAGTTTTGGCAATGAAAACTTCGGCCTGTTCGTGCAGATGGCCGGCGGCGACAACATCGCCAAAGGCATTATTCCCACCACCTTTGGCCAGTTGAACCCCGAACAGGTGATCGTGGCCAACCCCGACCAGGTCGTTGTCACCAGCGCCAATTGGGAGGCGTTTGCCCCCGGCGGGCATTGGGTTGGCGTGGGGCCGGGCGCCGACATGGCCCAGGCCCGAGCCAAGCTGGCGTGGTACACCCAGCGCCCCGCCTATGCCGGTATCAAGGCCCAGGGCCCGCAAGCCTTCCACGCCATCTGGCATCAGTTCTACAACAGCCCGTATCAGTTCGTGGCGATCCAGCAACTGGCCAAGTGGTTTCATCCCGACCTGTTTGCCGACCTGGACCCGGACGCTGCGTTTCGAGAACTGCACGAACGCTTCCTGCCCGTCCCTTATGAGTCGGGTTACTTCGTGAGCCTCAAGCCATGAGCGCCCCGACCTACCGCAACCTGGTGATACGCAAACGCCTGATCCTCCTTGCCCTGGCATTGCTGTTGTTGTGCAGCGTGCTGCTCGACCTGGCCCTGGGCCCGGCCAGCTACAGCCTCAGCGAAGTGCTCGGCGCCCTGTTCTCGCCCGACAGTGCCGCGCCGCAAGTGCGCGTGGTGATGTGGGACATCCGCCTGCCCGTCGCCCTGATGGCGGTCGCCGTTGGCGCGGCGTTGTCCCTGGCCGGGGCGCAGATGCAGACCATCCTCAACAACCCGCTGGCCAGCCCCTTTACCCTGGGCATTTCTGCCGCCGCCAGTTTCGGTGCGGCCATGGGCCTAGCGTTTGGGGTGGCGTTGTTTCCGCTGGCGGCGCAGTACATGGTGCCGGTCAACGCGTTCATCATGGCGATGCTCTCGGCGCTGCTGATCCACTTCCTGAGCCTGCGCCGTGGGGTGACGGCCGAAACCATTGTGCTGCTGGGCATTGCCCTGGTCTTTACCTTCAACGCGCTGCTGGCCCTGGTACAGTTTTTCGCCACCGAACAAGCCGTGGCAGCCGTGGTGTTCTGGACCATGGGCAGCCTGACCAAAGCCACCTGGCCCAAGCTGGGGGTGATCTGCCTGATCATCCTGGTCACCCTGCCGATTTTCGCCAAGCGCGCCTGGGCCCTCACCGCACTGCGCATGGGTGACGACAAGGCCGCCAGCTTCGGCATCAACGTGCGCAGCCTGCGCTTTCAAACGTTGATCATGGTAAGCCTGCTCGCCTCGTTCCCGGTCGCCTTTGTCGGCACCATCGGCTTTATCGGCCTGGTGGGCCCGCACATCGCACGCATGTTGATTGGCGAGGACCAGCGCTTCTTCCTGCCCGCCTCGCTGCTCACCGGCGCGTTGATTCTGTCAGCCAGCTCGGTGGTCAGCAAAACCCTGATTCCGGGGGCGATTTTCCCAATAGGCGTGGTTACGTCACTGATCGGCGTGCCGTTCTTTATATCCCTGATCCTGGGCGGCAAGAAAAACTCATGGTAAGTCTCCAGTTGAAAGACCTCGGCGCCCGCTACGGCCAGCGCACCATCATCCGCGACGTGAACACCGCAGCCTTTGTCGGCGGCCAGGTGGTGGCGGTGGTCGGGCCCAACGCTGCCGGTAAATCCACCCTGTTCAAGCGCATGGCCGGGCTGATCGACGGGCCAGGCGAGGTGCTGCTGCAGGGCTCGCAAAAAGGTGCACAAGCCATCAGCTACATGCCCCAAGGACTGAACGCCAGCGCCCGGTTGACGGTGTACGAATCGGTACTGCTGGCGCGTAAACAACTGACGCCGGGGTGGGTGGTACAAGACGACGAGTTGAACTTGGTCGACGAAATGCTCAGCGCCCTGGGCATCACCGGCCTGGCCTTTCGCAACCTCGGTGAACTCAGCGGCGGCCAACAACAGCTGGTGTCCATCGCCCAGACGCTGGTGCGCGAACCCGACGTACTGCTGATGGACGAACCCACCAGCGCCCTCGATATGCATCGCCAGGTACAAGTACTGGATTTCATGCGCACCCTGGCGCGCAAACGCGAGGTGATTGTGTTTATCGCATTGCATGACCTGAACCAGGCACTGCGCTTTGCCGACCAGGTGCTGGTCATCGCCGACGGCACAGCCCAGGGCTGCGGGCCGAGCCAGGCGGTGATCAACGAAGCGATGCTGCGCGAGGTTTACCAGGTGCAGGCACGCATCGAGCGCTGCAGCCGGGGGCAGCCGCATATTTTGATTGATGGGGTTGTGTGAAGACCATGCGAAAGCATGGGTATCCACGATACGAAGCGAGCCGCTCTTGCTCTTGCTCTTGATCTGCTTTTGATCTCAGGCGCCCCGTTAAACCACGCTGGCCGAACGCAGGCTTGAATTCGTGGGTAACCCGGCAGGACGCCGGGTTAGCCGCCCCGCGCCATGGATGGCGCGTGGCGGCGGCCCACGGATTCAAGCCTGCGTTCGGGCACACCGAGCCTGGGCGAGGTGCCGAGTGGTGGGGCAAGAGCCCTTTGGTTACTTTGGGGCTTTTCCAAAGTGACCCGCTGTCAGAGCGGAACCCTAAGTGGCCGTTACCGCAGGAATGGATATGTACACGGTATAACAGCGTCGGCTGTCAGGGCGCCATCGCAGGCAAGCCAGCTCCCACAGAGATGCCGGGACTTCAGTCAAAATCTCGGATCAGCCACTGCTTCTATCGCTCAATCCTCGCGAATACTTGCCTGATCCTCCGACTTATCGCCTGCCGGGATAGATACCCCTTGCGCCGTGGTCTAGAGTCCAACCATGCGCGCGTGGCCAAGATGAAACCGGTTCTCAACCCCGCCGCCATAACCCGTCGCCCATGAGCGACACCAGGGCATGCCACCGCGCACGTCCCTGATAAGAAAAAGCACCACCAACCGATGATCAGCAGGTGAGCCCGCATGGAATTACGTATCAACCAAAAGGCCTATCAGGTCGATGCCGAAGCCGACACCCCGTTGTTGTGGGTGATCCGCGATAACTTGGGCATGACCGGCACCAAATACGGCCTGGCCCAGTGCGGCGCCTGTTCGGTGCTGGTGGACGGCAACGTGGTGCGCGCCTGCGTAACGCCCGTGGCCGGGGTGGTCGGTCGTGAGATCACCACCATCGAGGCCGTGGAGGCCGATGACGTGGGCAAGCGTGTCGTTGCAGCCTGGGTCGAACACCAAGTGGCGCAATGCGGCTACTGCCAGTCCGGGCAGGTGATGGCAGCCACCGCGCTGCTCAAGCACACCCCCGCGCCGACCAAGGCGCAGATCGACGCGGCGATGGTCAACCTCTGCCGTTGCGGCACCTACAACGCCATCCATGCCGCCATGGACGCCTTGGCCGCCGGGAAGGAAACCGCCTGATGAATACTAACGAGATCATTCCCGGCGTTACCCTGGGCGAACCGGTCAACCTGTCCCGCCGCCGCTTCCTGGCCAGCACCGCCGTGGGCGCGCTGGTGATCGGTTTCGGCTTGCCGCTGGGCACCTCCCGCGTGCAAGCCGCGACCGCTGCCGCGGCTGAACGCGGTACTCAAGTGCCCGCCTTCCTGGAGATTCGTCCCGACGGCAGCGTGCGCTTGCTCAGCCCCTTCATGGAAGGCGGCCAAGGCACCCACACCGCCATGGCGCAGATCGTCGGTGAAGAATTGGAT
>Ga0308167_1003536_pt1 | contig 12371 bp, 12 predicted proteins | sample PhyCR1_2_FD_202138 | JGI IMG/M metagenome (GOLD analysis project Ga0308167, IMG submission 202138) | Phyllosphere microbial communities from UC Gill Tract Community Farm, Albany, California, United States - DLSLRC.R1 | ecosystem: Host-associated > Plants > Phyllosphere > Unclassified | place... | reverse complement strand
CAATGGCAATGGTGCGCTTGAGAGCGCGCGCCAGGAGGCGCTGCGTGGGCGGCCGGAGAACCTGGCCGAACTGATGTATGGCGGGCGTATGGGCAATGACGCGCCTGGCGATGCGCTGAAGTATCACGGCCGTGGCTATCTGCCTCTGGTCGGCAAGGAGAATTACGAGCGTGCCGGCAAGGCGCTGGATCTGGACTTGGTGAATCACCCGGAACTGGCCGCGCAGCCCGAGCAGGCAGGCCGCATTGCCGTGTGGCAGTGGCAGACGCGGGTGCCGGAAGCGGCGCGCGAGGACGTGCGCGAAGCGACGCGCGCGATCAATGGTGGCCTGAACGGCATCGAGGCCCGCCAGCAGCGATTCGAGGTGTGGCAGCAGAAGTTGACGCCTGATGTGATGGCGCGGCTGGAGCGGGGCGAAGTCGGGGCGCCGGCCCAGCAGGCCACCGTGCGCGACATGTCGCAGCCTGGCGCGCCGGGGCATGCCCTGTTCCAGGGCGCCCGCCACCATCTGCAGCAGATGGGACCACAAAGCGGTCTGCGCAGCGTGCAGGAACTGGACAATGCTGCCGGCGCACTGGCGCTGAGCGCGCAGAAGGCGGGGATGTCGCGCATCGATCATCTCCTGGCTGGCAACGACGGCCGCACGTTGTTTGCCGTGCAGGGCGCGCTGGGTGACCCGGCCATGCTGCGCGCTTCGGTCGATCGCGAACAGGCGGCGCAGCAGCCGCTGGCGCAGAGCAGCCAGCAGTTGGCGGCCAGCGTCGCCCAGCAGGACCCGGCGGCCGCGCTCGCCCGCGAGCAGGAGCAGCGTTCTCGATCCCTGTAACACCGATGCCGGCGGGCAGGGTGCCCGCTGGTGCTTTACGTACGACGCGTGGCGCCCTGTGGCGCCGACATGGAAACCCACCCGTAAGGACACCACATGCGAATCGTTCCCCCGAATGCCCGGCACGCCGCGGCCTGCTGCAATGCACCCGTGCGCCGCCTGCCGCCGCTCTGGCTGCTGTCACTTGGACTTGCCGCAGCGTCGGCACAGGCTCAGGAGGCAGCGGCGCCCGTCGTGGAGACGCGCCCCGCTGCGGAGGCAACTGTTGACGCGCCTGCAGGGGCAGCGCCCGTTACAGCGCCCGCGGCGGCCGACGCCGTTGTCGTGGCGCCGGCTCCCGAAGTACCGGCTGCCGTGATACCCCCTGCGACACCCGTGGTGGACACGCAGCCGGCGCCGGCTGCAGACCCGGCGCCTGCGCCCGTTGCGCCCGCAGCGGCGGCGCCTGTGGCTGCACCTCCCGCCGCAGGCGAGCCCACCGCTCCGGCGGTAGCACCCGCTCCGCCCGCATTGGCCATCGTGCCGTTGCCGCCCGAGCAGGCGACCGAGCGGGCGCTCGGTGCCCGCTGCCCGGTGGATCTGGCCGGACGGCTGGCGAGCCAGGGCGACCTGCTGATCGGCGCCTGCCAGGGCACGATGCCGGCGCATCTGGCCGCGCTGCTGGTCGCGCTGCCCGAGCAGGACATCCACTTGCCGCGCGCCTGGCGCGAGCGCGAGGTGCGGCAGAAGGCCTGGTTCAAGGCGGTGCCGGGCTACGGCCAACGCCCGGATTTCATCGCGCGGATGGGTGATATCTGGGTGCGCTCGCTGGAAGGACGCGATGCCGACAGCACGTTCTATCTGGTGTCGGCGCCGTTCACCTGCAGCGACCAGGTCGCCAACCGCGGTGAGTACGGCGCGGAGCCGGTCCGCGTGCCAGCGGGTGATTGCCGCGAGGCCTATGTGGCACAGCGCGTGTACCAGGTCCGCGGGGACGCGGCGCCGCGGGATGTGACTGCCGATGCGTTGCCGGCCATGCCGCCGGTGACGGACGCCGACCGTGCGCGACAGCTGTCGCGTGAGGGCCGGCTCAATCTGGACCACAGCAAGTTGCAGTACGGCCCGGCCTTGCGTTGGTTCGTGCAGTACCCGGAAACGGCGCAGAAGGGCGGTCCGCGCGCCTACAGCGACTGGAACCGCGAGCACATCGCGTTCGTGGTCTGGACCGGCGATCGCTTCGAGCTGCGCGAGAAGGTCGCACGCGCGCAGTGGCCCTGTGATCCGGTGGCACCCGGCGATCGTGCCTGCGGTGCATTCCCGGATTCCGGCCCGGATCCGTTCGTGACTGCCGGAGGAGCCGTGCCAATGGCGGCCTCCAGTCCCTGAGCCGGCGTGCCGAAGGGTGCGGGAGCCGGGGTGAGTGGCTCCCGCGCCGCCATCAGGCCTGCATGCTGCGGGTCTGATGCTGCTGCTGTTCCAGCTGTTGGTCGCGCTCCAGCGCAAGCCGCTGGCCTGCGGCCTGCTGGTCGATACGCTGGCTGCTCTGTTCCAGTGGGGTGTTCATCGCCACTGCCGTATCCACCGACACGCGAAGGTGGGCGGGGTCGCCGCCTTGGCCCTGCACGGCGAAGCTGCGCGAGGCATCGGCATTCATGACCACTTCGTCGATGCGCTTGCCGCCCGCTGCGTGCATTTCGGCGGCCAGGCTGCCGGCCAGCTGCGTGCTCATTACGTCCGGTACCCGGCCGACGCGGACGTCCTGCGCGTGCACGCCACGGATCGCGTCGTTGAACAGTGGGTTGCCCACATGGTTGGGATCGTCCATGCGCAGCATGCTGGTGTGATGGCCGTTCTTCTCGGCTTCACGACGTGCCGGCTCACCGGGCTGCAGCGGGCCGCGGATGTGGTCGTACAGATCGACGGCGCCGCCCGGAATGCCCCGCGCCGCGCGGGTAACACCACGGCGCAGTGATTCAACGTCGTCGCGGTACTCCTCGATCATCCTGGCGTTGTCTTTTGCCAGCTTCTGCGTTTCCGGGTGTTGCAGCACCGAGCCGTCACCGAGGAAGTTGCCCAGCTTGTGCGCACCGAACGAGCTGCCTGCGGCGATGATCGGCCGATCAGGAATCAGGGCGCGCAACGAGTGATTGCTGAAGCCGTTCGCGGCAAGCGTGCTGATTTCATTCTGCCGGGCGTAGATGCGCACCTGGCCGAAGTGCGGCGACGCCGCGCTGACCGGATCGGAGGCCATGACATGGTTGATCATGGTGTTGCCGCCTTCCGGGATGCGGTAGCTGAGGCTGACCGCGCCATAGGCGTTGAAGGTTTCGCCCTTGACGTTGAAATGGTGCGAGGTGATCTGGGCCAGCGCGCCGCCGAGGGAGTGACCGGTGACGGTGACCTCTGGCGGACGTTGTCCGAGATCCTGCCCCTCCTTCTTGGCGTAAGCGAGGGCGCGTTGGGTCAGCGCGATGGCGTCCGGCGCCTGCACATTGGTACGGGCAACGACCATACCACCATCGGTCAGAATCGCATCGCGTGCGATTTGTTCGGTTCCGCGATGTGCGACGACAATTTCATTGGTGTCGACTCGCTGGTAGATCGTTCCTTGATAACCGTTCAGCCGATTATCAACGTGCTCGAGGATCTTGTACTTGTGCCCGTTGATCGGAACGATTTCTTCTTGACCAGGAGCTCGACGACCGACCGCGTAATCCTTGTATGCATCTTCGGATAGCGCAGCGTAGTCTTGGCTGTTGAGGCTCATTGGCGGACCTCGCTGGCTTCAAGCGAAGCGGAGAACAGCGCATTCTGCAGTTCAGGGCGGAACTTTGTCGGATCCTTTTGGCCACTTGCACCGTAGTCCGGAATCTCGCTGACTCGGGGATAGTCGGCACGCGGATAGTGGCGGGTCTCGACTTGGCCCTCGATAAGGGCCGAGGCTTCAATGAATGACAGGAAGCGCGTTTCGCCTTCAGCACCCGTCGCCTTCAACATCGCCCCAGCACCAGTGAACTCCCAGTGGCACACGCCGCGGCCGTAGTAGTCTTCATCCAGCATGCGGTCCACATAGAGCGTGCCCCGATACTCGCCATCGGCGACCTTGCGCAGCTCCACCGGCTCCTGGCTGGTGATGCGTGCGGCCGTGCCGGTGGCCGGCTCGATGTGACCGCACTGGTCTTCGTTGGTGACGTCGTACTGTGCGACGCCTTCGACCACCGCAAAATCGCCGGGGGCGTCCTTCAGGCGCAGTACCAGTTCATAGGCCTTGCGCGGGCTGGGGTTGAGCTTGGCGAGGCCGCGCCCACCCTGGGCGACATCGGCTTCAGCAGCGGCACGTTCCTGGTTCATGGCGGTCTCCGGATGGCAGGCGGTCAACAGAAGCAGAGCAAGGCACGGAATCATCTTGTGGCGCAATGTCGGCCTCCTGGTGTGTAGAGGGAAATGTGGCACTGGCAGCTCATGGCGCGAGCGTCCGCACAGTGGTTGTGGTCGAGAACAGCGCGTCGCGCAGATCTTCGCTATACCCTGACGGATCTTCTTCGCCACTGGCGCCGAAGTTGGCGACGGTGGTGGCGCGCGGATAGATGAGTGTCGGGTAATAGAGCGTCAGAGGTGAATCCCTCTCCATGCGCTTCTTGTCGATGAACGTAAGGAATCGCGTATCAGCTTCGCCGGTCGTGGCACGCAACATCGCGCCAACGCCGGTCAGCGTCCAGTGGCAGGTACCGCGATCGTAATAGTCCTGGTCCTGCATGCGGTCGAGGTAGAACGTACCGCGGTATTCGTTCTCGCCCGTCCTGCGCAGTTCCACCGGTTCCTGGCTGGTGATGCGGCTGGCCGTGCCGGTGGACCAGATGACCCGCCCGCAGTCTTCGTAGTTGCTGACGTCATACTGGGCCACGCCCTCAACAACCGCGAACGGGCCCGGTGCATCCTTCACTGTCAGCACCAGTTCGTAGGCCTGCTTCGGCGCCGGGTTGAGCCTGGCCAGGCCGCGTCCACCCGCAGCAACGTCGCGCTCGGCATCGGCATAAGGTGAGCACGCGGCCAGCGGCAATAGCGCGATCAACGCCAACAACGGCCGTCCCCTGTGTTCGCGCTGTGCTACATCCATGGCTCGGTCCTGCATGGCGCGTCCATGTCCATATATCCTTCCTGGGTGACAGGTTTTCCGATTATGGAGCGTGCCGGCAAGCCATTGCCACCCGGCGCGCCATGTTTTTGACGCGCCGGCGGGTGCTACCTCGGGCGTATCGCTTGTGCCGTGGGCGATCCGGTGTTTCCGCTGGCGCTGCGTGCGACTCAGGCTCTTCTGCAGATGTGTGATTCAAATCAATAATTCACATTTCCATCACGGAGACGGGCGCCATGCATTACACGATTCGGCCTGAGTCCAATAAAGACCGTGCAAGTATCCACGCACTCACTGAGGCGGCCTTCCGTGATGCGCCGCACAGCAGCCACACCGAGCAGTTCATTGTCGATGCGCTGCGTTCGCGTGGAGAGCTGAGTCTTTCGCTGATCGCCGAGAAGGACGGGCAGGTCGTCGGGCACATCGCCCTGTCGCCGGTGACGATCAGCGATGGCAGCACCGGCTGGTTTGGCGTGGGGCCCATCTCGGTGCTGCCCGGATGCCAGGGACAGGGCATTGGCGCTGCGCTGATGCACGCGGCGCTCGACGCATTGCGTGGGCAGGGCGCGCAGGGCTGTGTGGTGCTGGGGGAGCCGTCCTACTACGGGCGATTCGGGTTCCATGCCGAACCGGGCCTGGTACTGCCGGGTGTTCCAGCAGCGTACTTCCAGGCCCTCTCCCTGGTGCCGCCGATCGCGCAGGGCGAAGTGCGCTACTCAGCGGCATTCGAGGCAAGCGCCCCGCCCGTGGATTGACCCCCGCCGCCGGGGCTGATCTCAGCCCTCGTACCGGAGATGGATCAGCGGATACGGGCGGCCCTGCGAATCCAGCGGTGAACGTCCGGTTTCGACGAAGCCCATGCGCTGGTAGAAGCCGACGGCCTGCGCGTTCTGTTCGTTGACGTCGGTACTGAGCTGCGGATGCAGGGCCAGCGCATGCTGCAGCAGTCGCCGGCCGATACCGGTACCGCGCACGTCAGGATCGATGAACAGCGCTTCCATGTGCGTGCCATCGATCAGCATGAAGCCAAGGGGGCGGTCCTGAGCGTCGACGGCCACGGTCATCGGCGCCAGCGGCAGGAAACCGGCGACTTCGGCGTCGATGGCCTGGCGGTCTTCTGCGCTGAGGAAGTCGTGGGTGGCGTCGACGGCGCGGCGCCAGAGGTCGACGAGGGCGGCGCCGTCGTCGGCGCGCGAGGCGCGAAGGGTGGTCATGGGTTCACCAAGGTGCTTTCAATGGGCACGTAGTATCGCGCGTCCCGATCCAGCGTGCAGACTTGGATTCATCCGGCGTTGCGATGGCGGATGAAGGGACTGTAGGTGGTGGCCTCCGCGCGCAGCACCACGCCGTCCTCGAAATCCGCGCTGTCGTTGAAGGGCACGGTGGGCCACTGCGTCCAGTGCGCCAGGCGTTCGCGGTAGTAGTGGGTTGCTGCAGCCAGTGCCTCGTCGTGTGCCTGCGCGCGCTCCGGTGCCAGCCCGGAACGCACGCCGTGCACCACAAGCGGTTCCATCACATCGAAGCCGACGTAGCGCAGGCTGTACATCAACGGCCACAGCAACAGGCGGGTATCACCCTCACGGCCATCCACCGCGCAGGCCCGCGCCGAAGCGCCGGTGGTGACGCTGAGCAGGGCACGCTTGCCGCGCATCGCGCCGTCTTCGTGGTGCAGGCGGCTGTTGTACATCGGCCCGTAGACCAGTACGCGGTCTAGCCAGCCCTTGAGGATCGCCGGTGCCGAAAACCACCACAGCGGGAACTGCAGGATCACCCGATCCGCAGCCCGCAGCAACTGCAGATGGCGCTGCACATCGGCGGGTAGCCGGCCCTGTTCGGCGCCATGACGCTGTTCGCGCTGGGCATCGAAGCGGTCGGGCTGCAGGCGCCTTGCATGATGATGGGCCGCTTCCAGTGGATCGAAGCCTTCCGCATACAGGTCGACCACGTCCACCTGCAGGGCGTCATGGCGCAGCTGTTCGGCGGCCTGCGCGGCCAGGTAGGCGTTGAACGAGCGGGGTTCGGGATGGGCAAGCAGGATCAGGGCGCGCATGGGGCGAGGTGTTGGTGGAGTGTGCGACCATCCTCGCGATGCCGGAGTGCCCCGGCAATTACGCACCTTGAGGTAACCATGGCCTGTCCGGGCGATGTCTATGCCGCCGATTGTTCGGCACGTGATGCGCTGGCGCTGATCTCCGGCAAGTGGGTGATGCTGCTGTTGCCGGCACTGTCGCAGGGGCCGCTGCGCAATGGCGCGCTGCTGCGGAAGATCGAAGGCATCTCGCAGAAGGTGTTGACCCAGACCCTGCGGCAGCTGGAGCGCAATGGCCTGGTCGAGCGGTGTGAGCTGGGCAAAAAGCCACTGCATGTGGAGTACAGGCTGACCGAAGTCGCGCGTGGCCTGGTTGACACGCTGTCCGCTCTGGACCGTTGGGCCGAGCACAACTTCCCGGCACTGGACGCCGCCCGCGAGCGCTTCGACGCACGCTAGCGGCGCCTGCACGGCCGCGGGCGTACAATGCGGCCCCGGCGGCCATCCTGGCCCTGCAGACACGCGAGAACCGCCATGACCGATGCCCTGGGTGTACCGGTGCACGACGCCGATGAACGCTGGATGCGCCACGCGTTGGCCCTGGCCGAGCGCGCGCAACGCGAGTTCGATGAGATTCCGGTCGGTGCGGTACTGGTGGGCGCCGATGGCCAGCTGCTGGGCGAGGGCTGGAACCTCAACATCGCCTCGCACGATCCCAGCGCGCATGCCGAGATCGTGGCGATGCGGGCCGGTGGCACGCGGCTGGCCAACCATCGGCTGCTGGGCAGCACTCTGTACGTGACCCTGGAACCCTGCGCGATGTGCGCGATGGCGATCGTGCATGCACGCGTTGCCCGCCTGGTCTACGGCGCCAGCGACCCCAAGACCGGTGCCTGCGGCAGCGTCTTCGACCTGCTGGGCGATGCGCGCCACAACCACCGGGTGGAGATCCACGGCGGCGTGCTGGCCAAGGAGGCGAGCACGCGCCTGACCAATTATTTCCGCGCCAAGCGCGGCAAGCCGCCGCTGTTGCTGGAAGACCACGCCGACGAGGGCTGAGGGGTGACAGGGTATGATGGACGCCCCTTTCCTTCACCGGTAGGCCGCGCGCCTGCCCAGCAACGAGGCGACACATGGCGGACAACGGCGCGGCCAACGAGCGGCTGATCTGGATCGACCTGGAAATGACCGGGTTGGATACCGACAACGATTCGATCATCGAGATCGCCACCGTGGTCACCGATGCCCAGCTCAACGTGCTGGCCGAGGGCCCGGAGTTCGCCATCCATCATCCCCTGGAAACGCTGGAAGCGATGGACGAGTGGAACCGCAACCAGCATCGTCGTTCGGGCCTGTGGCAGCGCGTCCTCGACAGCACCACCACGCTTGGCCAGGCCGAAGCGCAGACCGTGGCCTTCCTGGCGCAGTGGATTCCGGCCGGCGTGTCACCGATGTCGGGTAACTCCATCTGCCAGGACCGCCGCTTCCTGCACCGGCAGATGCCGCGGCTGGAAAAGTACTTCCACTACCGCAACCTGGACGTGTCCACGGTGAAGGAACTGGCCAAGCGCTGGGCGCCAAGCGTGGCTGCGGGCGTGGGCAAGAACAGCAACCACACCGCACTGAGCGATGTGCACGATTCGATCAATGAGCTGCGCCACTACCGCCAGTTCATGGGCGCGCTGTCGGGGCTGCCGAGCCCGTGAGGGGGAGTGCCGGCCGCTGGCCGGCAATCGCCTGATCCCCGCCGGCGGCGCAGGGTTGTCGTCCAGCGGCCGGCACCACCCTGTGTTCAACTCCCTGGCGCTAAGATCGGCCGCATGAACGAGCCCATCCTGCTGCCCCGCGATATCGCCCACGACGCTGGTGACTGGTCTGACCTGCAGCGGGCGGTAGCACTGCTGGAAGCACCCACGATCACCGCGCGCATGGCCAACCTGGTCGGAACGCCGCTGGAGTTCGCGGTGAAGGCGCTTCCCACCTCGGTGTCCAACCGCATCCACGGTGCGGTGCAGGCGGCGTTGTCCAAATCCGTGCAGGCCGCGCTGTGGAGCATGGGCAACACTCCTGGCAAGGGCGCCTCGACGCGTTGGCACAAGCTGGCGGCGGCGACGTCCGGCGCGGTGGGTGGGGCGTTCGGTTTCGCTGCGCTGTTCATCGAGCTGCCGGTGTCGACCACGATCATGATGCGCGCGGTAGCCGACGTCGCCCGCAGCGAAGGCTTCGATCTATCGCAGTTCAGCACCCGCCAGGCCTGCCTGGAGGTGTTCGCACTGGGTGGCAATTCGCCGCGCGACGATGCCAGCGAGACCGGCTACTACCTCGCCCGTGGTTTCACCACCGATGTCATGCGCCATCTCTCGGCCGAACTGGCCGGGCGCGTGGTGACCGGGCGCGACCTGACCCTGGGCGTGGCGCCGAAGGAAGCCGGCAAGCTGCTGGCCAAGCTGGTGGAAAAGGTCGCCGCCCGTTTCGGCGTGGTGGTCACCGAGAAGTTTGCCGCGCAGGCGGTACCAATCGTCGGTGCGGCGGCCGGCGCGACGCTCAACACCATGTTCACCGACTACTACCAGGACATGGCCCGCGGCCATTTCATCGTGCGCCGGCTGGAGCTGAAGTACGGCGAAGAGGTCGTGCGCGCCTGCTACGACCGCATCGCACACGGCGGGGCGTTGATCGAGCCGACGTTGTAACGATGGGGTCGGAGCCCTTTCCTGCGGAAAGGGATCCGACCCCGACCGCCGCAGGGAAGGGCTCTGACCCTTGCCTGCCAGGCACAACTGTTTTGCGCGGACGCGCCTGTTGCGCGCGCAGCGCCATCCCCATCCTTGCCGGCAATCCCCCGCAAGAGAGTGCCGCCATGTTGTTCACCCCCCACCGCCTGGGCGCGCTGACGCTGCCCAACCGTATGGTGATGCCACCGATGACCCGCTCGCGTGCGGCGGCCGGCAATGTCGCCACCGCGCAGATGGCCGAGTACTACGCCCAGCGTGCCGGTGCCGGGCTGATCGTCAGCGAAGGCACCCAGATCAGCCCGCAGGGCCAGGGCTATGCCTGGACCCCGGGCATCCACAGCGACGAACAGGTGCAGGGCTGGCGCAGGGTCACCGATGCCGTGCACGCGGCCGGTGGGCGCATCTACGCCCAGCTCTGGCATGTCGGCCGTGTCTCCCATGTGGCCCTGCAACCGGACGGCGCGGCGCCGGTCTCTTCCTCGGCACTGCTGGCCGAAGGGGTGAAGGTCTTCGTCGACCCGACCGGCGCCGGTCCGGAATCCGGCGTGGGCGAAATGATCCAGCACTCGATGCCGCGCGCGCTGGGCGAGGACGAGATTCCGGGCATCGTGGCCGACTATGCGCAGGCCACCCGCAATGCACTGGCTGCCGGATTCGATGGCGTCGAGCTGCACGGCGCGAACCGCTATCTGATCAACCAGTTCATCGACTCGCAGGCCAACCAGCGTACCGACGGCTATGGCGGCGCGCTGCGCAATCGCCTGCGCTTCCTGCGCGAGGTGGTGCAGGCGGTGGTCGATGTCGCTGGCGGCGAGCGGGTCGGCGTGCGTCTGGCGCCGCTGACCACGCTGCAGGGGGCGGTGGATGACACGCCGCAGGCGACCTATCTGGCTGCCGCACACCTGCTGGGCGAGCTGGGTGTGGGTTACCTGCACATCGCCGAGGCCGACTGGGAGGATGCCCCGTTGATGCCGGTCGCGCTCAAGCAGGCGCTGCGGATGATCTATCCGGGCACGTTGATCTACGCCGGCAAGTACACTGCCGAGCGTGCCAGGCAGGCGCTGGAGGAAGGCTGGGCGGACCTGATCGGCTTCGGTCGGCCGTTCATCGCCAATCCCGATCTGCCCGAGCGCCTGCGCAGCGGCGCGGTGTTGAATTCGCCCGATCGCGCGACGTACTTCGGTGGTGGCGCGGCGGGATTCACCGACTATCCGGTGCTGGAAGAGGCAGTCGAGGCCTGAAGCAGCGTCCGCCGGGCATGGCCCGGCGCTACCGATGACGGCGGATGGGTGCCGGCCACTGGCCGGCACTGCCGATCAGGGCTTGTCGCGCACCAGTGCATCGGCCTCGACCACGCCGCCATCCTTGCCATGCAGGTACAGGTGCATGTCCTGCTGCGGATACGGAATGTTGATGCCGGCCTTGTCGTAGCCCAGCTTGATCTGTTCGAGCAGGGTGACCTTGGTGCCGAAGTGATCGGCCGACTTCACGTAACAGCGGATGCCCAGGTTGATCGCGTGCGCACCCAGCTCGTACACCACCACGTCCGGTGCCGGCGTCTGCAGCACGCGCGGGTCGGCCTTCATCAGCGCCAGTGCGGTATCACGCGCCAACTGGATGTTGTCTTCGTAACCGATGCCCACCACCAGCTCGACGCGGCGGGTGGGCTCTGCGGTGAGGTTGATGATCGGTGCGGCGGTGATCAGCGTGTTCGGAATGGTGGTGTGCTGGTTGTCCGCGCCGGTGATCACGGTCTGGAAAATGCGTACCTCGCGAACCGTGCCGGTCTGCCCGGCGATGGTCACCACATCACCCACGCGGAACGGACGCAGGGTCACCAGCATCACGCCCGAAGCAATGTTCGACAGCGAATCCTTCAGCGCCAGGCCAACGGCGAGGCCGGCGGTACCGAGCACGGCCAGCAGCGGAGTGATCTGCACGCCCAGCGTGCCGATGGCCAGGATCACCACGATCACCAGCGAGGCCGCGTAGACCACGTTGCGCAGGAAGCTGCCCAGCATCGGGTCCACGCCCATGCGCGAGGTGGCGCGCGGCATGGCATTGGACAGCCGTCGTGCCAGCCACATGCCGACCAGCAGCACCACGATCGCGGCCAGCAACGGCACGCCGTAGGTCTCCAGCAGGCGTTCCCAGTCGAGTGAGCGGAACCAGGAGGTCGTGGCGGGGGAGGGTGGGGCAGCGGCGATCATGCGGACTCCTTTGCAACGGGAACAGGCGCGACGGAAACATGGCGTACGCGGACGCCAGAAACAGCAAGCCCCGCAGAGGCGGGGCTTGCGTGCAGCTTCAGTATGGGCAGACGTCGATGAAAGCGACGTCAGCCATCACACGTCAACAGGTCAACCTTTGGCCTTCAACTTGGCCAAGCGCAACCAGGTATCGACCACGGTATCCGGATTCAACGACACCGACTCGATGCCTTCCTGCATCAGCCATTCGGCCAGATCCGGATGATCGGACGGGCCCTGGCCGCAGATGCCGACGTACTTGCCCTTGGCACGTGCCGACTTGATCGCCATCGACAGCAGCTTCTTCACCGCCGGGTTCCGCTCATCGAACAGGTGCGCCACGATCGACGAATCGCGGTCCAGGCCGAGGGTCAGCTGGGTCAGGTCGTTGGACCCGATCGAGAAGCCATCGAAGATC
>Ga0308167_1003533_pt1 | contig 12379 bp, 11 predicted proteins | sample PhyCR1_2_FD_202138 | JGI IMG/M metagenome (GOLD analysis project Ga0308167, IMG submission 202138) | Phyllosphere microbial communities from UC Gill Tract Community Farm, Albany, California, United States - DLSLRC.R1 | ecosystem: Host-associated > Plants > Phyllosphere > Unclassified | place... | reverse complement strand
CGCCCGCGTACGACCAGGCGGCCGTCGCCGAACTGGGCAGCATCCGGCAGAGCATCGACAACATCGACGCCGCCGTGATCCACATGCTCGCCGAGCGCTTCAAGTACACGCAGCGGGTCGGGTACCTCAAGGCCGCCGCGGGCATGCCGGCCGCCGACCCCGGTCGTGAGCAGATCCAGGTCGCCCGCCTCCGCTCCCTCGCGGCCGAGTCGCACCTCGACCCCGCCTTCGCCGAGAAGTTCCTGAACTTCATCGTCGCCGAGGTCATCCACCACCACGAGCAGATCGCCGGCGGCGACGAGTGAGCGTCGAGCTCCCGGCCCTGCTCGTCGGCTCCTACACGGCCACGGGCGGAGGCACGGCGACGGGGATCTCGTACGTCGCAGCCGGGCCGGCGGACGCAGCCGACACCCGCACCGTCGCGGTCATCGACGACCCGTCGTTCCTCGCCGTATCCGGCGACCGGGTGTACGCCGTGTCCGAGACCGCCGACGGTGGCGTCTCGGCGTTCCGTCGTGACGGTGGAGCGCTCGAGCACCTCTGGGACGCCCCGGCCGGAGGGGACGCACCGTGCCACGTGCGGGTCGACCCGTCCGGTGCGCTCGTCGTCACGAACTACGTCTCCGGTACCGTCACGGCGATCTCGCTCGAGGCCGACGAGCCCCGGTCCGCCGAGCCTCAGTCCGTCGCGACCGAGGTCCTGCCCGACACGACCGGGCCCGTCGAGGACCGCCAGGAGGGCCCCCACGCCCACCAGTCCGTGGCCACCCCGGACGGCACCGTCCTCGTCGCGGACCTCGGGGGTGACGCCCTGCACGAGTTCCGGATCACCGCCGAACCCGCGATCTCGCTCGTCCGCGTCCACCACGTGGCGCCGGGGGTCGGACCGCGGCACATGGCCTGGTACGACGGGGACCTGTTCGTCGCCGGCGAGCTGGACGGGCAGGTGCACCGCCTGCGCCGCGACGACTCGGGTTCCTTCGTCGTGATCGCCTCCGCCGCGACCTTCGAGGGGTCGGTCGGCGAGTCACTGCTCAGCCACATCGAGGTGGACGACGCCGGACTGGTGTACGTCGCCGTCCGTGGGCGGGACCTGATCGTCGTGCTCGACGCTTCGGGCGGAGGCCTGTCGCTCGTCGGATCCGCGTCGTCGGGCGGGGTCTGGCCTCGACACTTCGCGCGCGTGCCCGGCTCCGTGCTCGTCGCGAACCAGATGTCCGATGCGATCGCCGTCCTGCCGATCGGCGACGACGGGGTGCCCGGCGAGGCGGTCGCGCAGATCCCGGTCGGCACGCCGACCTGCATCGTCCCGGTCTGAGGCCGCGCGGGCGGGTGCGGCCGCTGGTCGCTCGTCGCGAGACGCTCGGGGGTGCGCGAGACGCCGCCGGGTGCGCGAGACGCCGCCGGATCGGGCGGTGTCTCACGCACGCGGCGGCGTGTCAGGACGCAGGCGGTGTCTCGTCCTGTTCAGACGCCGCCATCCGGCCTGGAGGCGCGGTGCGTGTCACCGGGACCGGCCAGACTGGGGAGATGGACGCGTCCTACACCCTCGTCTCCGGTCCGCCACCGCTCGCCGACTACCTCCGGCTGCGCCGGGACTCCGGCCTGACGCCGAAGAACGCCGAGCAGGGCGCCGGAGCCGTCGCAGGCAGCTGGTCGGCGTGCCACGTCGTGGACGAGCACGGCACACCGGTCGCGATGGGTCGGACGATCGGTGACGGCGGGTGGTACTTCCACATCGCGGACATCGCCACGGATCCGGCGCACCAGCGACGAGGACTCGGACGACGCGTCGTCGAGTGGCTCGTCGACGACGTCCGGTCTCGGGCGCCCGAGGGGGCGTACGTCACCCTCGTCGGGGACCCTCCCGGGCAGCGGCTCTACCGGTCGCTCGGGTTCGAGGACGTCGCGCCGAGCCTCGGGATGGCCCGGCTCACCTGAACGACGACGGACGTCAGGCGTCGATGACGTTCTCGAACGGGCGACCCTCGGCCAGTGCGGACACCTGCCGACGCATGAGTTCGACCGACCGCGGGATGCTCAGGTCGGTGTTCCCGCCGACGTGCGGCGTCAGGACCGTGTTCGGCGTCGTCCAGAGCGGGTGCCCCGCGGGGAGCGGCTCGGGATCGGTGACGTCGAGCGCCGCCGAGAGGCGTCCGGACCGCAGCTCGGCCACGAGGGCATCGGTGTCGACGACCTTGCCTCGTGCGACGTTCACCACGAGGGCACCGTCGGGGAGGGCAGCGAGCAGGTCGGCGTCAACCAGCCGTTCGGTCTCGTCGGTCAGCGGCGCGATGAGGACGAGCACGTCGGTCTCGGCCGCGATCGACTGCAGCTCGCCGAACGCGTGCACCTGGCGGCCGTCCTGCTCGCGAGCGGTGCGCGCCACCACGGTGACCTCGGTGCGGAACGCCTCGAAGCGCGTGGCGATCGCTGACCCGATCGCGCCGTAGCCGACCACCGTCACCCGGCGGTCGGCCAGGGAACGGGTGGTCCGGGCGTCCCACACACCGTTCGCACGGTCGGCCTGGAACGCCCCGAGCTCGCGCAGCGACGTCAGTGCGAGGCCCACCGCGAGTTCGGCGGTCTCGTCGTCGTGGATCCCGCGGCCGTTCGCGAGCTGCGCGTGGCCGGGGACGTGCGGGACCGCGTGCTCGTACCCGGCGCTCGGCAGCTGGAGCAGCTGCAGGTTCGGCAGGTCGTGCACGTACTGCCACCGGTGTCGTCCACCGAAGTAGAACGGCAGGAACGCGATGGCGACGTCGTCGGGGCGTCCGTACGGCCCCTCGACGTCCCACACGTCCAGCTCGACGCCGTCCGGCACGGGGCCGAACCGCTCGACGAGTTCCGCGAAGGGCAGCGTGACGATCGGCATCCTGCGGGCGGCCGGCGTCAGGCGTCCGTGCGCGGCGAGAACGAGCCGTGGTCGTCGAGCGGACCCCGACCGACGTAGCCCTCGGTCACGTCCTCGACGATGACGTCGCCGAAACGGCTCGGCAGCGTGGCCTGGTGCGTGCCGCGCAGCTCGTCGATCGTCGCCTCGAACGCACCCTGGACCTCGAGCGAACCGCTCGTCGCGTCGGTGACACCGATGCGGAGCACCGGGAAGCCGCGGCCGTCGCAGAGGCCCTGGAAGCGGACGTCGTCCTCGCGCCGGACGGTCACGATGACGCGGCCGGTCGACTCCGAGAAGAGCGCGGTGGCCGTGTCGACGCCGTCACGGGCCTCGAGTTCGTCCAGCACCACGCGGGCGCCGAGACCGAACCGGAGCACCGACTCTGCGAGGGACTGGCCGAGGCCGCCGTCCGCCAGGTCGTGCGCGCTGGTCAGCAGCTGCTCGCTCGCCGCGGCGTGCAGGAGGTCCGCGAGCGCCTTCTCACGCTCGAGGTCGACCGCAGGCGGACGACCACCGAGGTGGTCGTGCACGGTGCCGGCCCAGGCCGAACCGTCCAGCTCGAGCGACGTGGTGCCGAGCAGGTAGATGTTGTGGCCGTCGTCCTGCCAGCCGGAGGGCACGCGGAGCGCGACGTCCTCGATCACACCGAGGACACCGACGACCGGGGTCGGGTGGATCGGGGTGGTGCCGGTCTGGTTGTAGAACGACACGTTGCCGCCGGTCACCGGGATCCCGAGCTCCATGCAGCCGTCGGCGAGACCCTCGACGGCCTCGGAGAACTGCCACATGACCTCGGGGTTCTCGGGGGAGCCGAAGTTCAGGCAGTCGGTCACGGCCGCGGGGACGGCACCGGTCACGGCGACGTTGCGGTACGCCTCGGCGAGGGCCAGCCGTGCACCCTGCTTCGGGTCGAGCTGGCAGTAGCGGCCGTTCGCGTCGGTGGCGATCGTGACGCCGAGCCCGGTCTCCTCGTCGACGCGGATCATGCCGCCGTCGTCGGGGAAGGAGAGCGCGGTGTTGCCGAGCACGTACGTGTCGTACTGGTTCGTCACCCAGTTCTTCGAGGCGAGGTTCGGCGAGCCGAGCAGGCTGAGGAACTGGGCCTTGAGCGCGGGCCCGTCGGCCGGGCGCTCGAGCGAAGCGGCGCTGTCGGCCTGCAGGGCGTCGATCCAGGTCGGGTAGGCGACCGGACGGTCGTAGACCGGGCCGTCGACGGCGACGGTGCGCGGGTCGACGTTGACGATCTCCTGGCCCTGCCAGTCGATGACGAGACGGCCGGTGCCGGTGACCTCGCCGAGCACGCTGGTCTCGACCTCCCACTTGCCGACGACGGCGAGGAACGCGTCGAGCTTCTCGGGGCGGACGACCGCCATCATGCGCTCCTGGCTCTCCGACATGAGGATCTCCTCGGCGGTGAGCGTCGGGTCGCGCAGCAGGACGTCGTCGAGCGAGATGTGCATGCCGCCGTCGCCGTTGGACGCGAGCTCCGAGGTGGCGCAGGAGATGCCGGCGGCACCGAGGTCCTGGATGCCCTCGACGAGTTCCTTCTGGAAGAGCTCGAGGCAGCACTCGATGAGGACCTTCTCGGCGAACGGGTCGCCGACCTGGACCGCCGGACGCTTGGTCGGGCCGCCCTCGGTGAAGGTGTCCGATGCCAGGATCGACGCGCCGCCGATCCCGTCGCCGCCGGTGCGCGCACCGAAGAGCACGACCTTGTTGCCGGCGCCCGAGGCGTTCGCGAGGTGCAGGTCCTCGTGCCGGAGGACACCGACCGCGAGGGCGTTGACCAGCGGGTTGCCCTGGTAGACGGAGTCGAAGTAGGTCTCGCCGCCGATGTTCGGCAGGCCGAGGCAGTTGCCGTAGAACGAGATGCCACCGACGACGCCGTGCACGACGCGCTGGGTGTCCTCGTGGTCGATCGCGCCGAAGCGGAGCTGGTCCATCACGGCGACCGGGCGCGCGCCCATCGAGATGATGTCGCGGACGATGCCGCCGACACCCGTCGCGGCGCCCTGGTACGGCTCGACGTAGGAGGGGTGGTTGTGCGACTCGACCTTGAAGGTCACCGCCCAGCCGTTGCCGACGTCGACGACACCGGCGTTCTCGCCCATGCCGACCATGAGGTTCTTCGTCATCTCCGGCGTGACCTTCTTGCCGAACTGCCGGAGGTAGTTCTTCGACGACTTGTACGAGCAGTGCTCGGACCACATCACGGAGTACATCGCCAGCTCGCCCGAGGTGGGGCGGCGGCCGAGGATCTCGCGGATCTTCGCGTACTCGTCCGCCTTCAACCCGAGCGCCTCGTACGGCTGCTCCTTGTCGGGGGTCGCAGCGGCGTCCTGCACGGTGTCGGGCTTCGGGCGAACGAAAGTCGTCACGGTGTTGTCGTTCCCTGTCACTGGAGTTGCGGGCACTGGAGTCGCGGTCACTTGACCAGCGTCGACTCGATCACGGAGGTGAAGAAGGTGAGGCCGTCCGTGCCGGAGGCCATCGCAGCAGGGGTGTCCGGGCCGAAGCCGGGCTCCGTCGCGTGCTCGGGGTGCGGCATGAGGCCGACGACGTTGCCGCGCTCGTTCGAGACGCCGGCGATGTCGTCGATCGACCCGTTCGGGTTCACGCCGACGTAGCGGAACACGACCTGGCCGTTGTCCTCGATGCGCTTGATCTCGTCGGGGTCAGCCACGAAGCGGCCGTCGGCGTTCTTCAGCGGGATGGTGATCTCCTGCTGGGCGGTGAAGCCCGAGGTCCACGCGGTCCCGGTGGTCTCGACGCGGAGCTTCTGGTCGCGGCGGATGAACTGCTGGTGCGCGTTGCGGGTGTGCGCGCCGGGGACCAGACGGGCCTCGGCCAGCATCTGGAACCCGTTGCAGATGCCGAGCACGGGCATGCCCTTGCCGGCGGCGTCGACGACCTCGGCCATGATCGGCGCCTTCGCGGCGATCGCACCGGCACGCAGGTAGTCGCCGTAGGAGAACCCGCCGGGCAGGACGATGGCGTCGACGCCCTGGAGGTCGTGGTCGCCGTGCCACAGCGCGACGGGCTCGGCGCCGGCGAGACGGACGGCGCGCTGGGCGTCGCGGTCGTCGAGCGAGCCCGGGAACGTGATGACGCCGATCCGCATCGAGGTCACTGGCCTTCGACCGTCACGGACACGACGTCCTCGATGACGGCGTTGGAGAAGACGTCCGCGGCGATCGCGCGGACCTCGTCGAGCTTGGCGTCGTCGACCGTGCCGTCGACGGCCACCTCGAAGCGCTTGCCGATGCGGACGTTGGTCAGGTCGGCCTTGCCGAGACGGGCCAGGGCGTTGCCCACGGCCTTTCCCTGCGGGTCGAGGATCTCGGCCTTGGGCATGACCTCGACGACGATCGTTGGCACGTGTTCACTCCAGCGCTTCGGGGGTGGGTGGGACCCGACCAGTCTAAGCGGCGCGCGCGGCGCGCCGGACCGCTTGTGGAGAACGCATCCAAGGCGTATATTCCAAGTCGAATAGTCCACACGGAACACCGACCTGGAGGCACGGATGACGTCGATCACGCCGCTCGCGTTCGCCGCGCTCGGGCTCCTCGCCGAGGCACCCATGCACCCGTACGAGATGTTCCAGACGATGCTCCAGCGGCGCGAGGACCAGAACGTCAAGGTCCGGCCGAGCACGCTCTACCACCAGATCGGACGGCTGGTCGACCTCGGGTACGCCGAAGCGCTCGGCACCGCTCGCGAGGGCAACCGGCCGGAACGCACCACCTACGCGATCACCGACCACGGTCGGACCGCGCTCGAGGACGGCCTCCGACGGATGATCGCCGAGCCTGCCGACGAGTACCCGGAGTTCCAGCTCGCGGTCTCGCACATCGACAACCTGAGCGCCGAGGACGCGGTGACCGCCCTGCGGGCACGCGCCGACGCGCTGCAGGGCGAACGCGAGGAGTACGACCAGGCCGCCACGGGCCTCCAGGCCAAACAACTGGCAGGCCGCTTCTGGCTCGACGTGTCGTACGTCCGTGCCATGCTCACCGCGCAGATCGAGTGGCTCTCCGGGACCGCCGACCGGATCGCACGCGGCGACGTCCCCTGGGACGGTCCGGCCGTCCCCACCGACTCAGCACCCCCCACGAACAGCAAGGAAGACCTCCGATGACCACCGTCACGCCTCCGCGGACGACCGAGAAGAAGCCCTGGCCCGCCCTCTGGGCCCTCGTCGTCGGCTTCTTCATGATCCTCGTCGACTCGACCATCGTGTCGGTCGCGACCCCCACCATCGCCGCGAAGCTCCACGCGGACATCAACTCCGTGATCTGGGTGACGAGCGCGTACCTCCTCGCCTACGCCGTGCCGCTGCTCATCACCGGACGCCTCGGTGACCGGTTCGGCCCGAAGATCCTGTACCAGGTCGGTCTCGTCGTGTTCACGCTCTCGAGCCTCTGGTGCGGCCTCGCCGGCTCGATCGAGGTGCTCATCGTCGCCCGCGTCGTGCAGGGCCTCGGCGCAGCGATGATGACGCCGCAGACGATGGCCGTCATCACGCGCATCTTCCCGCCGCAGAACCGCGGTGCGGCGATGGGGCTCTGGGGTGCGGTCGCCGGTGTCGCCTCGCTCGTCGGCCCGATCGTCGGCGGCCTGCTCGTCGACGGCTTCGGCTGGGAGTGGATCTTCTTCGTCAACGTCCCGGTGGGCATCGTGGCGTTCGTCCTCGCGCAGCGCTTCGTCCCGACGTTCGAGCGGCACGGGCACCGCTTCGACTACCTCGGCATCGTGCTGAGCGCCGTCGGCATGTTCCTGCTCGTGTTCGGCATCCAGGAGGGCGAGACCTACGACTGGGGCACCATCACCGGGCCGATCTCGGTCTGGTCGCTCATCATCGCCGGCATCGTCGTGCTCGCCGCGTTCGTGGTGTGGCAGGGCGTCCAGAAGGGCGAGCCGCTGCTGCCGCTCGGCCTGTTCAAGGACCGGAACTTCACCCTGGCGAACATCGCCATCACCGCCGTGGGCGTCGCGATCTCGTCGTTCGCCCTGCCGATCATGCTCTGGGCGCAGGACGTCCTGACCTTCAGCCCGACCCAGGCCGCGCTGCTGCTCGTCCCGCAGGCCGTGCTGTCAGCAGGTCTCGCGCCGCTCGTCGGCAAGAACCTCAACCGTTGGAGCCTCCGCTGGGTCGCCGCCTTCGGCCTCGCCTGCTTCTCGGGCGCGCTGTTCTGGTTCGGGGCGCTCCTGGCGTCCGGCGCCGACTGGGGCTGGGTGCTGCTGCCGTCGACGTTGCTCGGCCTCGCCAACGCCTGCATGTGGGGACCGCTCTCGGTCTCCGCGACGCGCAACCTTCCGCCGAAGCTCGCCGGTGCGGGTTCGGGAGTCTACAACACCACGCGCCAGATCGGTGCCGTCCTCGGCTCCGCCGGCATCGCGGCGCTGATCGATGCCCGCATCACGGCGAACTTCCCGTCCGGCGCCGGGGGTTCGGGGGGCGCCGAGCAGCAGGTCGGGGCACTCCCCGAGGTCCTGCAGCAGCCGTTCGCCACCGCGATGGGGCAGTCGCTCGTGCTGCCGGCCGTGGTGCTCGTCGTCGCGATCGTGGCGGCGCTGTTCCTGGCGAAGCCGAAGCAGACCGTGGCCTGGCAGCAGACCGGCTCGGTCGCGACCCAGCCCGATGCCGCCGATGCTCCCGCCGAGCACGTCGGTGCGCACGCGGCCGCTGCGGTTCCGGCCACCGCCGAGCAGGAACTGGCCGCGACCGACCACCACGGGCGGCACGCAGGCGAGTAGTCCAACGCTCCCGAGGGCCCCGCGTCGCACGTTGCGGCGCGGGGCCCCGTCGTCCGTGCAGCCGGTCGAGCCGGGCCCGCGGTCGATCGATGCGCACACATCGGGCGACATCTCGCGCGTCGATCGACACGCGGGGTGTCGAAACATGCACGCGCACACGATGCGTGTGCACAGTGCGACACCGCACGTGTCGATCGACCGGCGCAGTGTCGCGGAACCTTGCACACCCGCCGGAGTTCACCCGCCGGGGCACACCCGCCGCGGCTCACCCGCGGCGCTGCAGGTGCGCCCGGGTGAGCTCCTCCATCTCCTCGTCGGTGAGGGCGTCGATCGTGCGGGCCTCGCGGCGGTCGGTGCGCTGCCACCGGATGAAGAGCGAGATGAGCACGGGGATGTCCGCGACCTCGGCGATGAACCAGAGGAGGTCGCCCGCCAGGTGCTGGTCCCGCAACGGTGACGGGAACCACGGCTGCCCGACCGCCTGCACGACCGGGCCGTCGAGCACGTGGTTCGTGATCCGCAGGACGATGCCCGGGATCGCGTCCGCCATCAGTTCGACGAAGGCCAGCAGGAACTCGACCGTGACGAACGTCGAGGAGCGCAGGACGCCCGGCTCGGACAGCGGCGTGAGGAGCGTGAAGCCCAGCACGGGCACGAGCATCGTGATCGCGGTGGCCCAGACCGGGGACTCCCGGATGGTCGCCGCGAACGGGGTGAGCAGCACGCAGAACAGCGCGAGGGCGATCAGGGGCGAGACGATCGCGTTGCCGAGGAACCGCGCCGGACGCGACCGCAGCATGGCGGTGGCGGTCTGCGCGAGGCGATCCGGGCCTCCAGTCCGCAGCAACGAGACGGGCGCGGCGAACGCGGCGAAGGTGGGGACCGCGAAGAAGAGCAGGGCGAGGCGCAGGACGAACGCCCACCGGAGCTGCTGGTCGTAGACGCCGACGATGCCGAACTGCAGGATCCCGAACAGGACGAGTGCGCCGAGGAACGCGAGGCTCCGCCACCACGGCCAGCGGGCACCGCGGCGGGCTGCGCCGACCACCCACCACCCGTACGTGATCGCGGCCACGCCGATGAGCACTGCTGCCAACGGGTCGACGTGCCAGATGCTCCAGAACTCGGGTGTCGACGGCGTGGGGTGCCTCCTGCGGATCGTGCTGCCGACGACAATCCTCCGCCCGCAGCGCCTCTCTTGAGGGCTGCGGGCGGTGAGAACCGGTTCAGATCCGCGTGACGCCCCGGGCCGGCACCGTCCTCGTCAGCAGCCACACGCCGGCGGGGACGAGCAGTGCGCCGAGCAGGGCCACGCCGAACGACAGGTGCAGCTGCATCACGACGAACGCGGGGCCGATCGTGCAGAGCGCGGCGACGGCGAGCACCGGCCACGCGGGGCGGTCGGCGCCGGGCAGGAGCCGGGGGAGCGGACGGTCGAACCACCGGAGGCCGCGCGCGATCGCCAACGCCACGCCGAGCAGGACGACCAGCGCGACCGCACGCGTGGCCCACCACGCGGCTGAACCCGGGTCGGGGAACGGCACGCCGACGAGCAGCGCCACGCCGTTCAGCGCGATGAAGAGCGGCAGGTGCCACAGGTAGATCGTCATGCCGTCACGGCCGAGCAGGAAGACCGTGCCCTGCGCCGCCCGGGTCCGCATCAGTCGGGTGAGCGGGGCGTGCACGACCTGCACCAGGCAGGCCTGGCTGATCGCGAGGACCGCGAGCGGCAGCATCGGCGGGTTGAGGTCCTGCAGCATGTCCGGTGCCCACAGCCCGATCGACGTCATCGGGGAGAGCAACGCGTACCCGGCAGCGGCGACGACCACGAGCAGGACGCGGGACCGTCGTGCGAACCACCCGTCTGCCCAGAGGAAGCCGATCTGCTGCGCGAACAGCCACACCGGTCCGAGGTTGAGCAGCCCGACCTCGGCGGTGCCGGTCGCGAACCGTAGGGCGTCGACGGCGGCGGCGAGCAGGAGCAGCACGCCGAGCGTGCGCCAGGGGGCGCGTTCGTGCAGTCGCACCATGAACGGCACGCAGCACTGCGTGATGCCGTAGGCGGCGAGGAACCACAGCGGTGACCCGATGCCGTACGCGACCTCGCCCAGCAACTCCGGCGGAGTCCCCAGCGCCGTCGCGATGCCGAGCCCGATCGCGAGCACGGCGAACAGCGGGATCGCGGGGCGGAAGAGCCGGACGAGTCGCGTGGCGACGTAGTCACGAACGCCGCCGCCCCTGGCGACCGTGCTCCGCCACCCGACCGCGCTGGCGAACCCGCCGACCACGAAGAACAGCGGCATCACCTGGCCGATCCAGGTCGCGGCCACGTACCAGGGGAGTTCCGGGAGCGGGCTCGTCACCGCGATGCCGTCCGGCCCGGCGGCGACACCGACCATCGTGACGTGCACGAAGACGACGAGGACGACGCACGCCGTCCGGATGAGGTCGACGACCAGGTCCCGATTCGCGATGATCCCCCGGTCGTCCCGAGCGCGGTTCTCCTGCACGGGCAGGCTCTGCTTCGTGGACATGTCGGGACGCTAGCGCGAGGTCGCGCGGTCCCAGCGTCGTTCCAGCTGATCGCGACCGGATCGTGACACTTCGTATTCCGGTTGGGGCATACTTCGACGTCGCGAACTGGCCACGCCGTTGGTGTACAGTGGCCATGTTGTCTTGATCTCTGCAAAAGAAAGGCTCAGCATGGACGTCGACGCCGACCTGCTCCGCGCCTCCGGTCTCCGGGTCACGACACCGCGGCTCGCCGTCCTCCGGGCGACGGAGACGATGCCGCACGCCACCGCCGACGACATCGTCACGGCGCTCGCCGCAGAGTTGCCCACCACCAGTCATCAGGCCGTGTACGGCGTCCTCGCGGCGCTCACCGGCGTCGGGCTGGTCCGCCGGATCGAGCCGGCCGGTAGCCCCGCCCGCTACGAGCGCCGAACGGGCGACAACCACCACCACGTCGTCTGCTCGATGTGCGGTGCGATCGAGGACGTCGACTGCGCCGTCGGGCACGCGCCGTGCCTCACCCCGTCGGAGACTCACGGCTTCGCGGTCACCACCGCCGAGGTCACGTACTGGGGCATCTGCGAGCGGTGCGCGGCGGCCGAGCGCGACGACGCCGCAGTGCCCGTCTCGGCCTGACCGCACCGCGACCCTCGGCGACCAGCCGAGGCCCCCTGAACAACCCGAGCACCCCTGACCGAACCAACCGTTCCACCCAAGGAGGAACCGTGTCCGACCAGAACACGACGCCCGGCCAGCCGGCCGGCACCCCCACGACGACGACCAACTCCGGCGCCCCCGTCTCGAGCGACCAGCACTCCATGGGTGTCGGCGCCGACGGCCCCCTGGCGCTGCACGACCACTACCTCGTCGAGAAGCTCGCCCAGTTCAACCGTGAGCGCGTCCCGGAGCGGGTCGTGCACGCCAAGGGCGGCGGTGCCTTCGGTACCTTCACCGTCACGCAGGACGTCAGCAAGTACACCCGCGCCGCGTTCCTGCAGCCGGGGAAGCAGACCGAGATGCTCGCCCGCTTCTCGTCCGTCGCCGGCGAGCAGGGCTCCCCGGACACCTGGCGCGACCCGCGTGGGTTCGCGCTGAAGTTCTACACCGAAGAGGGCAACTACGACCTCGTCGGCAACAACACCCCCGTCTTCTTCATCCGCGACGGCATCAAGTTCCCGGACTTCATCCGCTCGCAGAAGCGCCTGCCGGGTT
>Ga0308167_1003532_pt1 | contig 12382 bp, 10 predicted proteins | sample PhyCR1_2_FD_202138 | JGI IMG/M metagenome (GOLD analysis project Ga0308167, IMG submission 202138) | Phyllosphere microbial communities from UC Gill Tract Community Farm, Albany, California, United States - DLSLRC.R1 | ecosystem: Host-associated > Plants > Phyllosphere > Unclassified | place... | reverse complement strand
CCAACCCGGCCTGCAGGGTCGCAGCCTGAGTTACCCGCGCGGCAAAGTGCTCGGTGGCTGCTCCTCCATCAACGGCATGATCTACATGCGCGGCCAGGCCGGCGACTATGACGGCTGGGCGGCCGCAGGCAATCCGGGCTGGGCCTGGAAGGATGTGCTGCCGCTGTTCAAACAGAGCGAAAACCACTTTGCCGGCGGCGCAGAGTTTCATGGTGATCAGGGCGAATGGCGAGTCGAGCAACAGCGCTTGTCGTGGCCGATTCTGGACGCCTTTCGCAGCGCTGCCGAGCAAAGCGGCATTGCCAGCATCAATGACTTCAACCAGGGCGACAACGAGGGCTGCGGCTACTTTCAGGTCAACCAGAAAGCCGGGGTGCGCTGGAACGCGGCCAAGGCATTTTTGAAACCGCTGCGAGGCCGGGCGAACCTGACTGTGCTGACCGGCGTAGAGGTTGATCGTGTGTTGCTGGAGGACGGCCGCGCGACGAAAGTCCGCGCGCAGCATGAAGGCCAGACCAGACAGTTCAAGGCGCGCAAGGAGATTGTTTTGTGCGCCGGCTCGGTCGGTTCACCGAGCATTCTGCAGCGCTCGGGAATCGGTCCGCGCCCGCTGCTCGAACGCTTGGGCATCGGCGTGATTCATGAGTTGCCGGGCGTCGGCGGCAACTTGCAGGATCACCTGCAACTGCGCCTTATCTACAAGCTGGAAAACGCCCGCACCCTGAACCAGATCGCCGGTAGCGTATGGGGCAAGATGGGCATGGGCCTGCGTTATCTGTACGACCGCAGCGGGCCGCTGTCGATGGCGCCGAGTCAGTTGGGCGCGTTCGCCCGATCCGGCCCGGAGCAAACTTCGGCGAACCTGCAATACCACGTGCAGCCGCTGTCGCTGGAGCGCTTTGGCGAGCCACTGCACAGCTTCCCGGCGTTCACCGCCTCGGTGTGCGACCTGCGCCCGCAGAGCCGTGGACGCATTGAAATACGCTCCGCCGATCCGCAAGCGGCACCGCTGATCCAGCCCAATTACCTCAGCCATCCAGAAGATCTGCGCGTCGCCGCCGATGCGATTCGCCTGACCCGGCGCATTGTCAGCGCCCCTGCCCTGCAAGCGTTCAAACCGGTCGAATACCTGCCCGGCAACAGCTTGCAAAGCGAAGAACAATTGCATGAAGCGGCGGCAAAGATCGGCACAACGATTTTCCATCCGGTCGGCACTTGCCGCATGGGCAACGACGGAGACGCGGTGGTCGATGCGCAGCTGCGCGTGCATGGCGTGCCGGGGTTGCGCGTTGCCGATGCGTCGATCATGCCGAGAATTACCTCAGGCAATACCTGTTCGCCTACGCTGATGATTGCCGAGAAGGCGGCACAACTGATTTTGTCCAGATCGGCAGATATTTCCCCTGTGGGAGCGAGCCTGCTCGCGAATGCGGTGGCTCACCCAGCCTAGGAGTTGACTGACAAAAAGCTTTCGCGAGCAGGCTCGCTCCCACAGGAATCATCAGCAGACTCAGGCATCGCGCTTCACCCGGACACGCAACACCAGTGGAACAACAAAAACAATCACTGTGAGGGATACCGATATGTCAGACCACGCTCAGCCCCTGGACGCTGCGGGTAGCGCCGAGACCAGCAACGCCACGCAGAAAGTCATCTTCGCCTCATCACTCGGGACGGTGTTCGAGTGGTATGACTTCTTCCTCTACGGCGCCCTCGCGGCGGTGATCAGCAAGCAGTTCTTCGCCGGCGTCAACGACACCACGGCGTTCATCTTCGCACTGATGGCGTTCGCCGCCGGCTTTATCGTGCGGCCGTTCGGCGCACTGGTGTTCGGCCGTTTGGGCGACATGATCGGGCGCAAATACACCTTTCTTGCAACGATCATTCTGATGGGCGTGGCGACGTTCTGCGTTGGCCTGCTGCCGACCTACGCCAGCATCGGCATCGCCGCGCCGATCATTCTGGTGGTGCTGCGCATGCTTCAGGGCTTGGCGCTCGGTGGCGAATACGGTGGTGCGGCGACTTACGTGGCCGAACACGCGCCGATCGGCAAACGCGGTTTCCACACCAGCTGGATTCAATCCACCGCGACCCTCGGCCTGTTGCTGTCGCTGCTGGTGGTGCTCGGTTGCCGCTACTTCACCGGCGACCAGTTTGAAGTCTGGGGCTGGCGCATTCCGTTCCTGCTGTCGATTGTGCTGCTGGGCATTTCCACCTGGATTCGCCTGAGCCTGCACGAGTCGCCGGCCTATCTGAAAATGAAGGAGGAAGGCAAAACCTCGAAGGCGCCGATCCGCGAATCCTTCGGCAAATGGGAAAACCTCAAAGTCGTGCTGATCGCGCTGTTCAGCATCAACGCCGGGCAAGCAGTGACCTTTTACGCTGCGCAGTTCTATGTGCTGTTCTTCCTCACCCAGTTCCTGAAAATGGACCCGGCGGTGGCCAACAGTCTGCTGATCATCAGCGTGGTGATCGGCGCGCCGTTCTTCATCTTTTTCGGCTGGCTCTCGGACAAGGTTGGGCGCAAACCCGTGCTGATGCTCGGCCTGCTGCTGGCGACCGCACTGTACTTCCCGATCTTCAAGTCCTTGGCCCACTACGCCAACCCGGCGATCGATCAGGCCAGCCGTCAGGCGCCGATCACCGTCCTCGCCGACCCGGCCACTTGCACCTTCCAGTTCGATCCGGTGGGCAAGGCCAAATTCGACAGCCCGTGCGACAAGGTCAAGACCTTCCTGGTCAAGCAAGGCCTGCCTTATTCCAGCGTCGCCGCGCCTGCGGGCAGCGCCGTGCAAGTGAGTGTCGGCGATGTAAAACTCGACGGGTTTGATGAGGCGGCATTGCGCGGCGCGATCACTCTCGCCGGTTATCCGCAACAAGCTGATATGCAGCAGATCAACAAACCGATGATCGTTGCTCTGATCGTCGCACTGATCATCATTTCGGCCATGTGCTACGGCCCGCTGGCAGCGCTGATGGTCGAACTGTTCCCGACGCGCATTCGCTACACCTCGATGTCGCTGCCCTATCACATCGGCAACGGCTGGTTTGGCGGGTTCCTGCCGACGGTGTCGTTCGCGCTGGTGGTGTACACCGGGGACATTTTCTACGGGCTGTGGTATCCGGTGCTGATCACCGGGGTGAGCCTGGTGGTGGGGATGATCTGTCTGCGTGAGACGAAGAATATTGATCTGGACAAGAACTGAAAAACCCGCTGACACAATGGCGAGGGAAGCGATTCTCTCGCCCTTTTTTTTGGCTCAGGCGTCCGCCTTGATCACTTCGAATTTAACCTGGTCCGGATAAAAGGCCAGGTAGTCGCGGATCGGTGCGACGGAGACCTTCGGGTTTTCGTACGTCCACACCGCGTTGGCACCCTCATGTCCGGGCACTTGCAGGCTGAAATAGTTGGCGTCGCCCTTGTACGGGCAATAGCTGGTGTGGTCGGTGCGAGCGAAGTATTTTTCGTCGATGTCTTCGCGCGGGATGTAGTAGACCGGCGGGTAGTTGGCCTCATTGAGGATCAGCGCGTGGGAAGACGCGGCGACCTGGATGCCGTGGAATTTCACCAGCAGGCAGCCGCTGAGTTGTTCAACGCTGATCACGGGACTGGGGCTTTTCATGGGGTTCTCCTGAAGACGGCGAAGAGACCGGTTCAGGTATAGCTGATGGATTCGCAGATCGAGTGGATTACGGCCGAACGGCTAAACCTCCTGCAACGTTTTATCTGTATATCCATACAGATAAAAGTTGCTCCTATCGCGAACTCCCGCCATCCTGTGGCCTCTCCACACACCAACCAGCGATGGTAGCTATGCGGCTGTACCTCTGTGAAAAACCTTCCCAGGCCAAAGACATTGCGGCCGTGCTCGGCGCCAGGCGTCGCGGCGATGGCTGCTGGCTGGGGACGGACGTCACAGTGACCTGGTGCATCGGCCACTTGCTCGAAACCGCGCCGCCGGACGCCTACGACGCGCGCTACAAACGCTGGGTGCTGGCCGATCTTCCGATCATTCCGGACAAGTGGAAAATGACCGTCAAGCCGCGCACTGCCAGTCAGTACAAAGCGGTCAAGCGCCTGCTCGGCGAGGCCAGCGAACTGATCATCGCCACCGACGCCGACCGTGAGGGCGAGATGATCGCCCGGGAACTGGTCGAGCACTGCCGCTATCGCGGGCCGATCCGCCGCTTGTGGCTGTCGGCGCTGGACGAGGCATCGATTCGCAAAGCACTGGCTGCGCTGAAGCCAGGAGCCGAAACTTTCAGTCTGTATCACTCGGCGCTGGGTCGTTCACGGGCCGATTGGCTGATCGGCATGAACATGAGTCGGTTGTTCACCTTGCTGGGCCGGCAGTCGGGTTACCAGGGCGTGTTGCCCGTGGGCCGGGTGCAGACGCCGACCCTGCGACTGGTGGTCGACCGCGACCGCAGCATCGCCGATTTCGTCCCCGTGCCCTTCTGGGCTATCGACGTGGATCTGCTGCACAACGGCACGGCATTTACCGCACAGTGGCGCGCACCGTCAGACGTTTGTGATGATCAGGATCGCTGCCTGAATCAGGCGTTGGCGCAGCAAGCGGCAGCGGCGATCAAGAACGCTGACAGCGCTCGAGTGATCAAGCTGAAAACCGAGCGCATGCGCGAAGTCGCGCCCCTGCCCTTCGATCTCGGCACCTTGCAGGAAGTCTGCTCGAAAAAGCTTGGCCTCGGCGCCCAGGAAACCCTCGACATCGCCCAGGCCCTTTACGAAACCTACAAAGTCATCACCTATCCGCGCAGTGATTGCGGCTTCTTGCCGCTGAGCCAGCACAGCGAGGCGCCGGCAATTCTCGCGGCGTTGCGTCAGGCCGATCCAAGCCTTGAAGCCTTGCAGGGTTTTCTCGAACCGCAGCGGCGCTCAAGGGCCTGGAATGACGCCAAGGTCAGCGCTCACCACGGCATCATTCCCACCATCGCCGCGAAAAACCTCGAACGTCTGACCGGCAAGCATCGCGCGGTGTACACGCTGATTCGCGCGCGCTACCTGGCGCAGTTCCTGCCCAATCACGAATATGATCGCACCCAGGCCGATTTCGATTGCAACGGACAGGCGTTGCGCGCGGTCGGCAAGCAGATTATCGAACCGGGCTGGAAGCGCGCATTGCCCGAGGCCCTGGCTCCGGCGAAAGGCCGCGAAGCACCGGCGCCGCAAACCTTGCCGACCCTCAGCCAAGGCGTCGAATGCGCTGTGGCGAAGGTGAATCTCAAGGATCTTTGGACGCAACCGCCCAAACCCTACACCGAAGGCGATCTGATCAAGGCAATGAAGAACGTTGCCAAACTGGTCGAGGATCCGCTGCTCAAACAGAAACTCAAAGACACCACCGGCATCGGCACCGAAGCCACTCGCGCGTCAATCATCCAGGGCTTGCTTGATCGCGGTTATCTGGTCAAGAACGGCAAGGCACTGGCGGCGACACCTGCGGCATTCAGCCTGATCGATGCGGTGCCGCGTGCGATCGCCGATCCCGGCACCACGGCGATCTGGGAACAGGCGCTGGACATGGTGCAGAGCGGCGAGATGAGTCTGGAAGAATTCGTCACCAAACAGGCCGCGTGGATGAGCAAGCAAGTCAGCCGCTGTTCCGCCCTCAGCCTGACCATCAACGGCCCGCCGCCTGCCGGCAAAGCCGCAGCGCCGTGGAAGAAAAAGCGCAAGTCGACGGCCAGCAAAACCACCGGTACGCGCAAGCGCACGGTGCGTCCGGCGACTCGCTGAATCCTTCGCGGTTCCCTTGTATACGTTGTCGAAGCGGATCTTTTCTCATTCCAAAACAGCTTTGTCCGACAATATGTAGTGCTTGAAAATAATCACTACAAAACCGTTGACGGCATCGTTTTGCTTTTGCATGATGAAGACGTTCCCCGATCGGGAGCACTGGTAACACGCTTGAGCAAACTCGTCTGACCGCCGAGTTGTTTTTTCCGGATACACGCTGCCCACAAGGCAGATTGAAGAAGCTGACCTGGCCTGAACGTCCAGTACAAGGACGAGAAGCGCTGGCGAAAATTCTCAAGACGCTTGTGGCCGACACTGGATTGTCGTCAAGGAGCCTCCCGGTTTTCGCTGCTTCTCCTCGTTGTGACGCTATTGCGTAGCAGTTATTCAACACGACTACATGCAACAGATGCATGAACCCGTACTTCATACGGGCGAGCGCTGACGTCCTGGTTTCGGTGCCAGGGATCAACTAACCGATGGGCTACCTGTATTAGCGAATCAACTTTGAAAGATCACCAGACTGGTCAAGGGGCATAACAATGAATCTGAACAATCAACCCACCATCGAAGAACTGGCGCGTATGTTCGCGGCGCAGAAAGACAGCCACGACAGCCATATTCTCTGGATCAGCAAGTCGGGCCAGGTACACATCGACTGCCTGTCGCCCCATGCTGGCGAAGAGGAATTCGACCGCAACCACCAGAACCTGCTGGCCCGCCTGAAGATGTACCGCCGCGGCCACGGTTATGTCGGCAAGAAGGCTGCGGCCGACAAGGACTTCATTGGCAGTGTGCTGCAGACGCTGAAGCAGGCGTGGGATTCGCTGCAGAACCAGAATGAAGTTCGGGTGATTGATCGGTTTTATTGAGTTGTAGATTATTTAACTGAAGGGTGTGCTGCCAATTTGGAGCAGGCCCTTTTTTACATCCCGAATTCAGCGCATACCCCTGTAGGAGTGAGCTTGCTCGCGATAGCGGTTATTCAGACACGTCTATCTAACTGACACACCGCTATCGCGAACAGGCTCACTCCTACAGAAATAGCGTTGCCTGGCACCTCTATAGTTCCAGCACCAGTTCCACAAACGCCAACGCCGCCGCGCTGTGATAATTATTCCTGCGCCGCAACAACGCCGCGCCACGCTGAGGCGCCTCCCCTTCGACCCGCAAGCGGCGCAACGCGCGGTCTTCACTGGCAATCGCCTCGGGCAACATAGTCGCCAGCGGCGCATGCCGCACCACTTCCAGCAACGTACTCACCGAATTCACCTCGATCCGCACCTGCGGTGTAATCCCGTGCTGACGAAAATACTCATCCACCGATAACCGCGTAATGAACCCCGGCGCCAGCAAGGCGAAATCCAGCGACGCAATTTCCGTCGGCGTCAGCACCGATCGGCTTCCATACAACGGATGCCCAGGCCCGACCATGATCCCCAGCGTCTCGGTAAACGCCGGTATGCATTCGATATCGGCATTGCGCACCGGCGTGAACGCGATCGCGACATCCAGCGAGTCATCCGCCAGCCCTGCCTCGATGTCGTCCATCGACAACTCGAAGATCTCCAGATGAATCCCGGGAAACCGCGCCCTGTAATCACGCACCAACGGCCCGACCAGATACGCCATGAACGTCGGCGTCATCGCCAGGCGCAGGGTGCCGCGCGACAAATCCTTCACGTCGTGCAACGCGCGCTGCCCCGCCTCCAGCTCCACCAGCACGCGCCGCGCGCATTCGATGTAAGCCGCACCGGCATCCGTCGGCTTCACCGTGCGCGAGGTGCGATCGAACAGGCTCACGCCGAGGGTTTCTTCCAGTTGCCTAATCTGCTGGGACAGCGTCGGTTGCGAGACATGCAGCGCTTCGGCGGCGCGGGTGAAGCCACCGTGATCGGCAACGGCGAGCAAATAACGCAAATGTCGCAACAGCATGGGAAATATCATCTATAGGCAGGGCTTATGCGCGGCATTGTATATCGGTCTTGGACGCTATGGATCGGCCGGCGCAAGATTGCTTCCACACCGAAAGCCAACCCCTGAAAGGAGTGACACCATGCAACAGTCCCACGCCTACAACGACAACAGCCTGGCCCTGACCACCCGCGCGCTCGACGCCAAGGCGAAAAAAGACTTGTCGTGGCAGGATCTCGCCGACGGCACCGGCCTCAGCGTGGCCTACGTCACCGCCGCCCTGCTCGGCCAGCATCCGCTGCCGGAACAGGCTGCTCAAGTGGTCGGCGACAAGCTCGACCTCAGCGCCGATGACGTCGCCGCTCTGCAGATCATTCCGTTGCGTGGCAGCCTCAGCGGCGTGCCGACCGACCCGACCATCTACCGTTTTTACGAAATGATCCAGATCTACGGCACCACCCTGAAAGCGCTGGTTCATGAACAGTTCGGTGACGGCATCATCAGCGCGATCAACTTCAAACTGGACATCAAGAAAGTCGAAGACCCGGAAGGCGGCTCCCGCGCAGTAGTGACCCTCGATGGCAAGTTCCTGCCGCTGCGCCCTTTCTGATACGTCCGGCCCGCACCCTGCGTGCGGGCCATCCGGTATCCACCAAAGAGGACACGCCCATGAAAGCCCTGATCGACGGCTTCCTGAAATTCCAGAACGAAGCCTTTCCGCAACGCAGCGAACTGTTCAAACATCTGGCCACGACGCAGCAACCCGGCACGCTGTTCATCACCTGTTCCGACAGCCGTGTGGTACCGGAACTGCTGACCCAGCAAGAACCCGGCGAGCTGTTCGTGATCCGTAACGCCGGCAATATCGTGCCCTCCTACAGCCCACATCCGGGCGGGGTGTCGGCAACAGTGGAATATGCGGTGGCGGTGCTGGGAGTGAGCGATATCGTGATTTGCGGCCACTCCGATTGCGGCGCGATGACCGCGATTGCCCAGTGTAAATGCATGGATCACCTGCCCGCCGTCAGCGGCTGGCTGCAGCATGCCGAGTCGGCGAAGGTGATGAACGAAGCGCGGGTGCATGGCAGCGACGCGGCGAAATTGAGCTCGATGGTGCGCGAGAACGTGATTGCGCAACTGGCGAATATCCAGACCCATCCGAGCGTGCGCCTGGCCCAGGAGCAAGGCCGGCTGAATCTGCATGGCTGGGTGTACGACATCGAGACCGGTTCGATCGACGCGCTCGCTTCCGATCGTCGCACCTTTGTGCCGCTGGCGGAGCAACCTGAGACGTGCGCGATCAGCGCTAAGACATCCAACGCAGCCTGACGCCCCGGCCGGTGATCGTTCCCACGCAGAGCGTGGGAACGATCAGATCAAAAGATCGCAGCCTTCGGCAGCTCCTACAAGTGCGGTCCGGATTTCAACGTTAGCGTTTCACCGTGAGATCAATCTGGGTCATCCGGCTACGCACGGTAAACACGCCATCGCCGGAAAGAATCGCGCTGCGCGCAAACAGGCGCCCGCTCTCCCAATTGGAAAGGCCCAGTTCCGGCTTGTTCAACGCGTACTGGCCATCGACCCATCGGGTGATGCCGTTGCCTACGAACGGCGCATTCACAGCGTTGTAGAAGCGTTCCTGAACCGCCGCCGCCTCGCTGATCAACGACACGGTGAATTGCGGGCTGTAACGGTTGAACAGCGCAATCGCCTGATCCAGATCATCGACAATCATCAGGCTGACTTCCGGGGTTTCTTCCCATTCCCACTCGCGGCCCAGCTCCGACTCGGGCAAAGACTCGGCCAGCGCTTCGGTCTGGTAACCCTCGGCGCGATAAACCTCGACTGTTGCATTCTGCCATTCGCTTGGCAGGTAACTTTCACTGCCCGCGACGATGTGCAATTTGCAGCCTTGGCCGCGCGCAGTACCGGCGTCTTTCAACGCATCGAGGAACAGCGGCACCAACTCATCGGCACGTTCGCGCTGAATCAGGCAGACGTTCAGGGTGTTGCAGACTTTGCGGTCCAGCGAGTTGCGCACCACCGCCGCGAAGCGCGTAGTGTCGGCGTCACGGTCGGCGATCAGCCACGCGCCGCCGGTGCCATGCAGGCTGACGGCAGTGCCGGCCTGCTGGGCGATGCTGCCCAACTGACTGACCGCACGGCCCGAACCGCGCGCCACGGCCAATGACAAACGCCGGTCGGCGAACATCGCCCAACCGGCGGCATGATTGACGCTTTCCACCAACGACACCGCACCAACCGGCAAGCCGGCTTCGGCCAGTGCCGGGTTCAAGGCGTGAGCGACGATGGCTTGCGCAGTGCCCAACGCATCGCTGCCGATGCGCAGCACGGCGGTGTTGCCGGTGCGCAAGACCCCGGCGGCATCGGCAAATACGTTGGGTCGACCTTCAAAGACAAAGGCGACGATGCCCAGCGGCGAAACCACTTGCTCGATCTTCCAGCCGTCGTGCTCGACAGTACTGATCACTTTGCCCCGGGTCGGTGGCGCATCACGCCATGCGCGCAGCCCGGCGATCATATCGCGGCGCATGCGTTCATCGGCGAGCAGACGTGTGGTCGAGCGACCGCGAGCGTTGGCCCGTTCGATGTCGGCGCGGTTGGCAGCTTCGATCTGCGTCCAGCATTCAGGGCTTTCCAGGCGCTGAGCGAACAGATCGAAAAACTGGTTGATAGCCTCATCGGACACTGCCGACAACGCGGTGAATGCCGCAGCCGCGCGCTCGATTGCCACCGAGGCGGCCTGTTGATCGGCCACTGGGATCAGCAACAACTCGCCACTGACCTGCTCGACCAGCAGATGGTCACCGGGCTGAAACCGCGCGGCCAGTTCGGGGCTGACCACGGTGACGCGGTTACCAGCGAAAGGGATCGGCGTGCCAGCGACTAGACGTTCGAGCGCAAGAGACATGAAGCGGATTCACCATGCAGAGGGCGGCCGGAAAATGTAGCGGATTACTGCCTGAAATACACCTCTTCAATCCACCGACCAACCCTGTGGGAGCTGGCTTGCCAGCGATAGCGGTGGTTCAGGCAAATTTATAGTGACTGACGGGGCCTCATCGCTGGCAAGCCAGCTCCCACAGGGTTTTGTGGTGTTTGGCTGATCGAGTCAGAACACCGACCAGCCAATCCGCGAGCTGAGCAACTCCAGCGCCGCCATTCCCGCCAGCGAATTACCCGCCGCATTCAACTCCGGCGACCACACACATACGCTGAACTGCCCCGGCACTACCGCAACGATGCCGCCGCCGACCCCGCTCTTGCCCGGCAGGCCGACGCGATAAGCGAAGTTGCCCGCCTCGTCATACAAACCGCTGGTAGCCATGATCGAGTTGACCTGCTGGGTCTGGCGGCGCGTCAGAATCTGCTCGCCGCTGTGCTTGCAGAACCCGTCATTGGCCAGAAAACAGAACGCCCGGGCCAGATCGATGCAATTCATCCGCAGCGCGCAGTGGCTGAAATAGCTGCGCAACACGGCTTCGACATCGTTGTGAAAGTTGCCGAACGACTGCATCAGATACGCCATCGCCGCATTGCGCGCGCGGTGCCGGTATTCGGAGTCGGCGACCTTGCCGTCAATCATGATCTGCGGGTTGCCGGACAGGCGCCGAACGAAGTCGCGCATCGACAGTGTCGGCGCGGCGAAGCGCGACTGGTTGATGTCGCAGATCACCAGCGCCCCGGCGTTGATGAACGGGTTACGCGGGCGGCCGCGCTCGAATTCCAATTGCACCAGCGAATTGAACGGCTGGCCGGACGGCTCATGGCCGAGTCGCTCCCAGATCGCTTCGCCGGAGTGATCGATGGCCTGCACCAGGCTGAATACCTTGGAAATACTTTGCACCGAGAACGGCGTTTCAGCGTCGCCGGCGCAATACATTTCACCATCGTTACTGTACACGGCGATGCCCAACTGGTTGGCCGGCACCGTGCCGAGGGCGGGAATATAGTCAGCGACCTTGCCCTGCCCGATCAGGGGCCGGACCGCGTCAAGGATCTCGTTCAACAACGCTTGCATGCCGGGTTCCGAAAGTCTCGCCCCATGGGATCGCGGGGACACTGGGGCTAGACGCTGCGCCCGCCGGTCGCATCACACCGGCAAGCATCCAGCAGAATGTTCTAGGCTGAAGCGGACCATTCAGACACAGGAGAGCACCATGCGCCTCGAAGGCTCCTGCCATTGCGGCGAAGTCACGTTCAGCCTCGACAGCGCCCATCCTTATCCCTATCAACGCTGCTATTGTTCGATCTGCCGTAAGACCCAGGGCGGCGGCGGTTATGCGATCAATCTTGGCGGCGACGCGACCACTCTCAAGGTTCGCGGACGCAAAAACATCAGCATCTATCACGCAAAAATGAAAGCCGACGGCGAGAAGCGCGCCCATCGCAGCAGCGCCGAGCGTCACTTCTGCTCGCTGTGCGGCAGCGGTTTGTGGCTGTTCAGCCCGGAGTGGCCAGAGCTGATTCATCCATTCGCCTCGGCGATCGACACGCCGCTGCCGGTGCCGTCGGAACACACGCACCTGATGCTCGGGTCAAAAGCGCCGTGGGTTGAGGTCGAGACGAAGCCGAAGGATCAGCAGTTTGATGAATATCCCGAAGAATCGATCGCCCAGTGGCATGAGCGACTCGGTCTGACCCGCTGAACACCGGCCCCTGTAGGAGTGAGCCTGCTCGCAATAGCGG
>Ga0308167_1003531_pt1 | contig 12384 bp, 11 predicted proteins | sample PhyCR1_2_FD_202138 | JGI IMG/M metagenome (GOLD analysis project Ga0308167, IMG submission 202138) | Phyllosphere microbial communities from UC Gill Tract Community Farm, Albany, California, United States - DLSLRC.R1 | ecosystem: Host-associated > Plants > Phyllosphere > Unclassified | place... | reverse complement strand
CGACGCCCGGTGCCCGTCGAGCGCTCCGCCGGACGCGTCGGGTCGTCGTGCACTCGGTCCACAACGACACCACGGCGCTCCGCGTCATCCGTGACACCGGGTACGACCCCGGCGACGGGTCGGTGCCCCGCGGGTCGCGCTCCGGGGGCACTTCGTGAGCTGCGCTTCGTGAGCTGCGCTTCGTGAGCTGCGCTTCGTGAGCAGAAGCGGTCGGGTGCGGCGCACGCACCCGACCGCTTCTGCTCACCGAGTGGGCGTGCCGCGCTCAGCCGGCGTCGGAGACCGCGCTCGACACCGCGGTCGGGGCGTCGTACTCGCCGTCAGGGATCGCGCGGAGCGCCTCGAGGACGTCGTCCGGGGCGCCCTCCTGCTCGGCCGTCGAGACCACGTCGTCCTTGGACGCCGGGTAGTCGATGCCGCTCAGGTACTTCTGGACCTGGATGGGGTTCGGTGCTGCCATGTCGGTTCCTTCCGTCGGGTTGCGCCTCCCGGAGTACCCGCGGGGCGCTGCACGACGGCGCGGGGAACGCGCTCCGCGGACGAACCGCCGGTCAGATCTCCCAGCTGCCCGAGTCGTCGTCGTCCCACATCGCCAGACGGCGGGCGGCCTGCGGCTCGTACCGCTCCATCCAGCCACGCTCGAGCCGGGCGACCGCGCGGTCGAACGCAGCCACCAGGTCGAGCTCGGCGCGCAGCAGGGCCTGCAGCTGCAGCCCCTCGTACAGGGCGATGAGCTGCTCGGCGCCGCGGCGGGGGTCCATCGTGTGCGGGGCACGGCCGATCGCGACGTCGTGCTCCAGGCCGCGCTTGATCTGCGCGAAGAAGAGCTGGTACCGCGACCGCAGGTAGGTCGCCATCGGGTGCGCCGGGTTGCCCGCGACGGACAGCAGGGCGACGAGCAGGCGCATCAGGGCCGGGTCCTCGGCGTTCGAGGCGACGATCGCGCGGAGCAGGTCCACGGTCGAGCCGTCACCGACCTCGTGCGTGACCTCGTCCATCCGGGCGCCGTTCCAGCGGTCGAGCGCGGCGAGGACCAGGCCGTCCCACGACGGGAAGTGCTGCTCCAGCTCGGCGACGCTGATGCCCATCCGCTCGGCGACCTGCACGGGCCGGGCTTCGTGGAAGGGGACGTCCCGGAGCAGGTCGACGGTGGCACCCACGATCGTGATCCGCAGGTGCAGCGTGGCCGCCGCGGCCGCAGCGGCCTGCGTGTCGGCGCTGGTGTGTTCGAGCATCGTGCCCTCCGTCGTCCCCGGACGTCCTGTCCGTGTCACCCCGGGTCCGGGGCACCTCCATCCAAACGCAGAACGGGGGACACCAGAATCCCCGGTACGGGTGTCGGCACAAGGGGGGACAGACCACGGCGTCGAGCCGGTTCGCGGCCGTCCGTGCGACCATGCCGGCATGACCCCGAACGACCCCACTGCCCAGGGACTCGCGACCATGGCCTCGACCGGCTTCGAGTTCGGCGGCGACCCCGATCAGGTGGCGCACGACGTCCGGGCCATGTGGGAACAGCTCGGCCGTCCCGCCGGTGCGTTCGAGGCGGCGGCGCGAGCCATCGCCGTGCTGCCCCAGCGCCCCGAGGTGCCGATCGCCGACCAGGCCCGCCGTCGCGCGTTCGAGCAGGCGATCGGCATCAATCCCGTCGAGGTCGAGCTGGCCGCCGCGATGTCGGCACGCGAGCTCCTCGAGCGGATGGCTCGCTCCGTCAGCTGCTGACGCCACGACCCGGATCCGGAGCGGACCCGGCGACGCGACCAGGAGCCGCCGACGCGACCAGGAGCCGTCGACCCGACCACACGGACGACGGGAGGCGCGGCACCCACCGGCACCGCGCCTCCCGTCAGGTCCCCGTCAGGGGCAGGCGCCCTACGGCGTCGGCATCCCGCCGTCGACGTGCAGCGTCTCGCCCACGACGTACGACGACTCACCGCTCGCCAGGAACACGTAGGCCGGCGCGAGCTCGGCGGGCTGCCCCCAGCGACCCAGGTAGGTCTGCTCGCCCGCGCTCGGCAGCGCCTCCGGCGGCTGGCCGCCGGCCGGCTGCAACGGCGTCCAGATCGGGCCGGGGGCGACCGCGTTGACACGGATCCCCTTCGGCGCCAGCTGCGCCGCCAGGCCCTTCGCCAGGTTGTTCACGGTCGCCTTCGTGGCCGCGTAGTGCACCAGGTGCGGCGACGGGGCGTACGCCTGGATCGACGTCGTGTTGATGATCGTGGAGCCGGGCTGCAGGTGCGGCACGGCGGCCTTCGTGATCCGGAACGTCGCGTAGGCGTTCGTCTTGAAGGTCTCGTCGAACTCCTCGTCGGAGATCTTGGTGATGTCGTCGACGTTCTGCTGCTTGCCGGCGTTGTTCACCAGGATGTCGAGGCCACCGAGCTGCTCGACCGCGTCGGCCACGAGCTGCTCGCAGACCTCGAGCGAGGTGATGTCACCCGGCAGCGCGACGGCCTTGCGACCGGCGGCCTCGATGAGCCCGACGATGCGGTCGGCGTCCTCCTGCTCCTCGGGCAGGTACGAGATCGCGACGTCCGCACCCTCGCGGGCGTAGGCGATGGCGACGGCGGCACCGATGCCGGAGTCGCCACCGGTGACGAGCGCCTTGCGGCCGGTCAGACGACCCGAGCCGCGGTAGGTGTCCTCACCGTGGTCGGCGGGGACGTTCTGCGCCATCTCCGCGTCGGTGCCGGCACCCTCGAGGTACTGCTCGTCGGGCTTCTTGTCGGCGTACATCTTCGTGGGGTCCTGCATCACGTACTGGTCAGGCCCGGTCTGGTCGTTCTGCTGGTCCGTCATGTCGCCGACGGTACGCAGGGGGTCGCTGCGGGCCGTCCAGGAGGCTGTCCCCCGTTGCGCGGAGCGGCCTGCGCCCGCCGGCCGCCCCGTTCCAGGGCCGCAGGTGCGTGATCCTCGTTTGTCACGGTCCGGTGACGGGCAGGCTCCGATTCGGTAACACCTGTCGTTCTGTCCCGGTCGAGGCCCTACCGTCGAACGGTGACTCCTCGGACCCTGCTGGCGCTCGGCGCCGCCGTGCTGGCCTTCTCGGCCGGTGCGCTCGCGTTCGACGGCACCACCGGGCTCGGGGCGGACGTCGCCGTGGCCGCCGAGACCTCGCACGACGCCGCTCCGGTGCACGTGACGAAGGCGGAACTCCGCCGGGTGGACTCGATCGAGCTCGACGCCGAGGCCCTGGTGCTCCGGAACGGCGACGACACCGTGGTGAAGTCCTCGATGCGCGACTCCGGACTCACCGTGAGCGTGCTGAACCGCCTGCTCGGCACCCCCTCGCGCACACAGACTGCCGAGGGCGACGGCGGGGCGTGCTTCCCCGCCAGCACCACGTACACCTGGGGCGGCGCCCTCCGCGTGGCCGCCCTGCGCTCCGACGCCCGAGCGGGCAACGCCGTCGAGGTCCGGATCCTGCGTGACTCGGTGCGCAGCCGCTCGGGTGCCCGGATCGAGTTGACCGGCCCCGACGGCGTCCAGGTGGGCGACGACCTGGACGAGCAGATCGCCGACGCACCCCGGTCGCACCGGGTGTCCTACGGCTCCGACGACTCCCGCGCCTGGCAGCTCCTGCTGCGGCAGGGCTGGGACGCGGCGCCCGCGACGGACGACGACGCCCAGGACGCCACGGACACCGGCACGAACGGGGTGTCCGCACTGACGAACGACACGACGGTCACGGTGATCGGGTCCCCGATGCCCGTCCACGCACGCCGGAGCTGCTGACGCGGGTCAGACGCGCAGGGTCGCCACCACCGGGAAGTGGTCGCTGGCGAACCAGGTCTCCGGGCCGTCGTGGTCGATCACGACGCGGTCCACGCCGCTGACGCCGCGGGTGAGCACCCAGTCGATCCGTTCCCCGGAGTCGACCGGCGGCTGCCAGTCGTTGAACGTCGCGGTCCGGTCGGACGGATCCCCCGCGGTCAGCCAGGCATCGGCGAACCCGGCCTCCGAGAACACCCTCGACGCGGTGCCGCTCCCCGCGGGCTCGTTGCAGTCGCCCGCGAAGACGACCGGACCGGTGTCCCCGGCGAGCCGTTCCACGATCAGGGCGGCGCTCCGGCCCCGGACCTCGTCACCGTGGGGTCCGGGCTCGTGGTCGAGGTGGGTGGTGAGCAGGGTGAACGCGGGCCCCTCGGCGTCGAGGAACCGGGCGTGGTTCGCGATCCGCGGGTACAGGCTGCCCCAGGTGTTCGAGACCGGCTCGTCCGGGGTGTCCGACAGCCAGAACGATCCCTCGTCCGACGGGCGGAACCGGTCGCGGCGGTAGAAGACGGCCGCGTGCTCCCCGGCGTCGCCGCCCTCGCGCCCCTGCCCGACGTCGGCGTGGTCGGGCAGCCCGGCGCGCAGGTCGTCCATCTGGTGCCCGAACGCCTCCTGCACGCAGAGCAGGTCGGGGTCGTGCCGGCGGATCACGTCGAGCACGACCGGCAGGCGGGCCGGCCAGTCGTGCGCGGGGTCCGGGTTCTTGATGTTGTAGGTCATCAGGACGATCGGGCGTGCGGCGCTGGTCACTCCACGAACCTACCGACGCCCCGCCTGGCCGGTTCCCATCAGTTGATGCAGGTGCCCTCGGTGCCGTAGTTGTGCACGTCGGTCGACTTCGGCGACGGTTCCTTCGCGGGCTGCTCCGCCGGCTTCGAGCCCGAGCCGGTGTCCGCCGGCGTCGAGGGGGCCGCGCTCGGCTCGGTCGCGACCGGCTTCGCGGTCTTGCCGTCGGTGCCGAGCACCAGTGTGACGCCGGGGACCGTGTTGGTCCGGACGGCGACGGCACCCGGCACGACGGCCGCGACGGCCTTCGCCTGCGACTCCTGGCCGGCCGGGTACTGCACCTGCGTGACCTTCGTGGTGGGCGAGGACCCGGCCGGCGCGACCTGGAAGCCGCGAGCCGTCAGGACCTGACCGGCGGCGGTGGCCGCTCCCTGCACGCCGCTGCCGTTCAGCACGGTGACCGACGTGTTCGCCGGTTGCGCCGGACCGGCAGCGGTGTAGGCCTCGGGCTCACCGACCAGACCCTGCACGAAGGCCGGCAGACCGACGGTGTCCACCTCGACGATGGAGAGCGGCGATCCGTTGACGGAGATCGTCGGGGTCCCGAGGGTCGGGATCGTGGCCGACTGGATGTTCGCGGGCCGGAGGTTCGCCATCTGCGACGCGAGGTCGATCAGGTTGGTGTCGGTCTGGATCGATCCCCCGACGGCCTGCAGGATGTTGCCCATCTTCACCGGGTTGAGCAGCGTGCCCGCCGACGTGACCTTCCGGGCCTCCTGGGACAGGAAGTACTGCTGCCGGATGTTGCGGTCCAGGTCACCGTTCGGCAGCCCGTGGCGCTGTCGCACGAAGGACAACGCCTCCTTCGCGTCCAGCGAGGACTTGCCCGCCGGCAGGTTCACCCCGGAGAACGGATCGTTCGCGGCTTGGTTGAGGCACACCTCCACCGGCCCGAGTTCCTTCACGACCTGGTAGAAACCGAGCAGCGAGACCCGGACGTAGTGGTCGATCTGCAGCCCGCTCAGGTTCTCGATGGTCTTGATGAGCATCTTCGCACCGCCGGTGTCCCCACCGCCGTTGAGCGTGCCGTAGTAGAACGCGCTGTTGAGCTTGCCCTTGCCGACGTCCGGGATGTCCACGTACGAGTCGCGGGGGAACGAGATCATCGTCGCCTGGCTGCCGTCGGCGTTGATGTGCAGCACGATCATCGTGTCGGTGTTCGTCGCGCCACCGTCCTCCTCGGTGCTGAGCTCGGCGAGCTGCTCCGGGGTGGCGTTGTCCGGTCGGTGGTCGTCGCCGACGAGCAGGATGTTCTGCGCCGTGCCGTCGACGTCGTCCTTCTTGTCCTTGCCGCCGGTGATCGCGTTGACGATCGTGACGCCGTCGGACAGCTGGTGGTACGCGTACGCCGCGTACCCGCCGCACAGCAGGAGGGCCATGGTGAGCACGCCCGCCACCGCCGGGAACACGACGCCGGCCCGTCGCTTCTGGCGCCCGTGGCGCGGCGTCGCGGCACCGCGGTGTGCGGGCTCGGTCGTCTGCTCGGGTTCGTTGCTCACCGGGAAACCATAACCGGCGCGCGCACGACGGACATGGGATGCGCCTGGCAGGTCACCCCATGCCCGCTGTCGTGTTCCTCACCGGGCGACGAGGCCCTGCTTGTTCGTCTCACGGGCCCGCAGCACGGTGATCCCCGTGATCGCCGCAGCCGCCATGACGTAGAAGGCGGGCGCGAACGTGTTGCCCGTGGCACTGATGAGCCACGTGGCGAAGTACGGCGTGATGCCACCGAAGAGCGCGACGCTGATGTTGTAGGCGATGCCCATCGACCCGTAGCGGATCGCGGTCGGGAACAGTTCGGCCATCGCCGCGCTGACGGCACCGTCGAACGCCGCCATGAACAGGCCGAGCAGCACCATCGCGGCCGCGGCCGCCCAGAAGTTGCCGGCGTCCATGAGCATCAGCGTCGGGTAGGTCAGCACCAGGAAGCCGGTGCAGCCGGCGAGCATGACGGGCTTCCGGCCGATCCGGTCCGACAGCAGGCCGAAGAACGGCACGAGTCCCGCGATCACGAGGAAGCCGATCACGACGACCCCGTACGACACCAGCGGCGAGTACCCGAGGTCGGCCTGCAGGTACGACGGCATGAAGGTCTGCAGGATCCAGTGGCCGACCGCCTTGAGGACGACGAAGCCGATGCAGAACAGCAGGGCCTTCCACCCGGTGCGGAGCGAGCGACGCAACGGGTTCGCCGCGACCTCGCCCTTCGCCTTGAGTGCGCGGAACTCGGGGGTGTCCTCGAGCCGGTTGCGGAGGTACAGGCCGACCAGTCCGAGCGGGACCGCGATGAGGAACAGGACGCGCCACCCCCACGTCTCGAGCGCGTCGTCGCCCGCGAGCGCGGTGAACAGGAACACCAGCCCGCCACCGACGATGAAGGCCGCGAACCCGAAGACGTCGATGAAGCTCGTCACGAAGCCCCGTCGGTTCGAGGGCGCGAACTCGGCCAGGAGCGTCGTCGCGCCGGCACCTTCGCCACCGGCGGCGAAGCCCTGCACGAGCCGGACCAGCACGAGCAGGATCGGTGCGAGCAGCCCGACGCTCTGGTAGGTCGGCAGGATGCCCATCACGGCCGTCGCTCCGCTCGTGATGAGGATGACCGTCGCGAGCGTGGTCTTCCGGCCGACCCGGTCCCCGAGCGAGCCCCAGAACAGACCGCCGAGCGGGCGCATCACGAAGCCGGCACCGAACACGGCGAACGCGGAGAGCAACGCCACCTGGGGGTCGCCCTGCTTGAAGAAGTACAGCGAGATGACCGTGGCCAGGGTGCCGTAGAGGCCGAAGTCGAACCACTCGACGAAGTGGCCGACGCCCGCGGCGACGATCACCTTCCGCATGCCCTGCCGGCGCGCGTCGTCGCCCAGTGCTGCCTGGACGTCCGGGGGGCCGGCGGCGTCCGCGCTCGTGCGCGTTCGGGTTCCGTCGCTCATGGGGTGACCTCACACTTCGTTGTCGAGAGTTCGTTGACGATAGCACTTGCCGGGCACACTTTGCCACACAGTGGGAAGGATGCGCCAGAGAGTGATACCGTCACCGCCATGCAGTCCCGTGAACAGCACCACGACGTCGTGGTCGTCGGAGGCGGTCTCGCCGGTGTGTGCGCCGCGGTCGCCGCCGCACGCCTCGGCTCCAGCGTCGCCCTCGTCACCAACCGTCCCGTCCTCGGCGGGAACTCCTCGAGCGAGATCCGGGTGTGGGTGGTCGGGGCGACCGCGCACGGAACCCATCGGTTCGCCCGCGAGACCGGGATCATGGGGGAGCTCTTCCTCGAGAACCAGTACCGGAACCCGCAGGGCAACGCGGTCTACTGGGACCAGGTCGTGCTCGACCTCGTGCGCGCCGAACCGAACGTGCACCTGCACCTCAACACCGACGTGCGCACCGTCACGACCGCCGACGACGACGGCGCCACCCGGATCACCTCCGTCACGGGGTGGACGATGGGGTCCGAGATCGAGACGACCTTCACCGCACCGGTGTTCCTCGACTGCACGGGCGACGGCCTCGTCGGCGCACTCGCCGGGGCGTCGTTCCGGATCGGCCGCGAGGGACGCGCCGAACACGGGGAGGCGTGGGCGCCGGAACAGCCCGACGACGAACTGCTCGGGAGCTCGATCTTCTTCTCGACGCACGACACCGGCCGGCCCGAGAAGTTCGTGCCACCGTCGATCGCCGTCGACCTGAGGACGACACCGATCCTGGCCAACCGGGCCATCAAGACCGGGGACAACGGCTGCAACTACTGGTGGATCGAGTGGGGCGGTGCGCTCGACACCGTCACCGAGAACGAGCGGATCCGCGACGAGCTGTGGGGCGTCGTCTACGGGATCTGGGACCACATCAAGAACTCCGGCGCCTTCGACGCCGAGACCCTCACGCTCGACTGGGTGGGTGCGATCCCCGGCAAACGGGAGTACCGCCGGTTCATCGGCGACCACACGCTCACCCAGCAGGACCTGCTGTCGCAGCGGACCTTCCCCGACGCGGTGGCGTTCGGCGGCTGGTCGATCGACCTGCACCCCGTCGAGGGCGTGTACGCCGAGACCGCCGGCGCGCAGCAGCGGTACACGGACGGCACCTACGACATCCCGTTCCGTTCCCTCTACTCCGCGGACGTCGCGAACCTGCTCTTCGCCGGCCGGAACATCTCCGCGTCGCACGTGGCGTTCGGCTCCACGCGGGTGATGGCCACGTGCGCCACCCAGGGCCAGGCCGCCGGCACCGCCGCGCACCTCGTCGCCCGGCACGGCACGACGCCCCGCACGCTCGGCAACGACCACGTCGAGATGCTCCAGCAGACGCTGCTCCGCGAGGACGCCCCGCTCATCGGGGTCCGGGCCGTCGACGGTGCCGACCTGGCCCGCCTGGCGACGATCACCGCGAGCAGTGAACTCACCTCGATCGACACCACCCCGTGGGCGACCGCCGACACCTTCGCACTCGATCGCGACGTCGCGATCGTCCTGCCGGCCGACCCGGCGCTCGGCTCCTTCGCGCTCCGGACCGTCGTCGACGACGACACCGCGGCCGAGCTCACGATCGAGCTCTGGACGACCGGCAAGCCGCAGAACTACGCCCCGATCGAGCACGTCGCCACCCACACCGCTGCGGTGACTGCCGGATCCGGGGAAGCGGTGGTGGACCTCGCGTTCCGTCCCGAGGAGCCGTGCAACGCGGTCGTCGTCGTCCGTCGTGCCCCGGGCGTCCGCCTGGTCCTGACCGACGGGCACCCGTACGGGGTGCTGGCCCTCCGTGCCCGCACGGCCGACGACGAGCAGTTCGACGACCACATCCCCGAGGAGTCCGACCAGCCGGTGACCGACTGGGAAGCGCGCGCCCTGCGCGGACGGTCCTTCGCGTTCACCGCAGCCGGCGCTTCGGACGCGTGGCGGGCCTCCAGGGTGGTCGACGGGTACCAGCGTCCCTTCGGCGGCCCGCACCTGTGGTCGTCCGAGGCCGGCGACGGCCGAGCCGCCCTGACACTCGACTGGACGGAGCCGGTCGACGTGCGCCAGGTGCGGATCGTGTGGAACGACGACGTCGACGCCGACCTCATCAACCTGCACCACCACCGCACCCACTGGGACGCCGTCCCGACGCTCGCCCGTGACTACCGCATCGAGGTGTCCGTCGACGGCTCGTGGCGGCAGCTCGAGACCGTCACGGACAACCGGCACCGGCATCGCGTCCACGACCTCGCCCCGGTGCGGACCGACTCGCTCCGCATCGTCGTGACCGCCACGAACGGGTCGCCGTTCGTCACGGCGAGCGCCGTGAAGGTCTACTGACCCACCTGCAACACCGACAACGATCAAGGGAGATCGCCATGCGCCTGCGCGCACACACCATCGCGACGGTCATCGCGCTGTCACTCGCCGCCGTCGGCACGTCCGGGCCGCACGGCGCGGCTGCGGTCGCGGACACCGCCGCCACCCCGTCAGCGGTCACCGCCGGCACCGCCACGATCCAGCCCAACCCGGGGAACCCCACCTCGCCCGCCGCGACCGCGCACTCCGTCTCGGCGAACGGGACGGCCGTGCCGGTCAGGGCCGAGTCGGTCAGCGGCACCTCGCACGACGTCGCGATGTTCGCCAAGGGGACCGGCACGGCGACCGTCAGCGTCACCATGCCCGGCCTCGCCGCGTCGGCCACACCCGTCGTGACACCACGGACGCTGTCGATCGCGACGACCCGCTCCGGTTCCACCATCACGTTCACGATCCGCGACGCACACCCGCTCGTGATCGAGACGCCCGGCGTTCGCGCGCTGTTCCTCTTCGTCACACCGGCCGAGACGACCGTGCCGTCCGCCGCCGACCCCTCGGTCCGGTACTTCGGCCCGGGCGAGCACGACGCCGGAGTCATCCGCCCGACGTCCGGGCAGACGATCTACCTGGCTCCCGGCGCCCTGGTGCACGGTCGCATCGACGGTGACGGCGTCACCGGCGTGCGGGTGCTCGGCCGTGGGATCCTCGACGCCGGCGACGACACCTCGCGCACCGCGAAGACGATGGCGATCCGGTTCCACGACAGCTCCGACGTCACGGTCTCCGGCATCGGCGTCCGGAACGCACAGTGGTGGCAGACGCTGTACATCCGGTCGTCGGGCATCCACGTGTCGTGGACGAACCTGATGGGCACGCTCATCAACAACGACGGCATCGACACCGACGGCGTGCAGGACATGGCGGTCGAGCACAACTTCGTGATGAGCGGCGACGACGGCTTCGGCTGGCACGCCCTCGACGCCGCCACGAACGGCGAACCCGAGACCCGCGGGCTGCACGCACTCGACACCACCTTCTGGAACGTCACCGGCGGCAACCCCGTCCGGTTCGGCTCCTCGATGGAGACATCGCTGTTCACCGACATCTCGATCACGCAGTCGTACGTGCTCCGCGCCAAGGAGGTCGCCCTGAAGTTCGACGTGCAGGACTGGGCGACGGTCTCCGACGTCACGGTCGACGGTTTCCACGTGGAGTCGCAGCCGGTCGGGAAGCGAGCGATCGTGCTGCAGGTCCTCAAGGGGCAGTACTCGAACGACACCGGCTACCGCGACGAACGCGGTCGGATCACGGGCATCACGATCCGCGACTTCACCGACGTCACGGCGGACTCGGTGACGCTGTCCGGCTGGGACGCCGCCCACGGGATCTCGGGCGTCGCGTTCCAGGACGTCGTGCTCGGCGGGGTACCGCTGACAGCGGCGCAGGTGCGCTCGAACGCGTTCGTCAGCGGCGTCACGGTGTCCTGATCGCCGTCGCAGACCAGAATGAGGGGATGACGACCACCCCTCCGAACCAGAGCGTCGAGCGCGCCGCGGCGGTCCTCGGCGCGCTCGGTGCTGCTGACGGGCCGATGCGTGCCTCCGACATCGCGCGGGCGATCGGCCTCGGGACGTCGACGACGGGTCGGCTCCTGGCGACGCTCGAGTCGCTCGAGTACGTGCGTCGCGATCCTGATTCGCAGGGGTACTCGGTCGGTCGCGCCGTGCTCGAACTCGCCAGCCAGGGACTCAACCACAACCCGGTGCACCGGGAGAGCCGGGCCGCGGCGCAGGAACTCGCGCACCGGATCGGCCTCACCGCGAACGTCGGGGTGCGCGACGCCGCCTCGTGCATCTACCTCTGCCACTTCGAGGGGTCGCTGGCGCCGAAGTCGCACACGATGATCGGCATGCGACAGCCGCTGCACGCGTCGGCGCTCGGCAAGGCCCTCATGCTCGACCTGTCACAGGTGGACCGGGAGCGGCTCCTCGGTGCGGACCTCGCGCGGTACACCGACCACACCATCACGTCGCACGACGCCCTGACGGCCGACCTGGCCGTCTCGGCGAAGCGCGGCTGGACCGAGGAGAACCAGGAACTCGCGCTCGGCCGGTTCTGCATCGCCGCGCCGATCCGGAACGCCTCCGGGGACACCGCGGCCGCGCTCTCGATCTCCGGACGCCTCACGCAGCTCCGCGACCGTGACCTCGGGTCCCTGGCCGAGGACCTCATCGAGGTCGCCGACCGCATCAGCGTCGGTCTCGGGATGATCAGCGCCGTCGCGCACTGACGGCTCGCCTCGTCGTGTGGTGACGCAGTGACGGCCTGGAGGCGCGTGGCGGAGTCGCCACGGGCCTCCAGGCCGTCTTCTGGTCGCGCTGGTCCCGCTAGTCGCGCGACGGGAGCAGGTGGATCGCCTCCATGGCGAGTTCGGCAGCGATGGGGTCCTTCGCGACGACGGCGTCCTTGAGCTTCGTCAGCTCGGGCAGGATCACGTCGGCCGGCAGGAGCTCCGCGAGCTCCGGAACGCGGAGCTTGAACGAGAGCCCGTCCGTCG
>Ga0308167_1003529_pt1 | contig 12388 bp, 7 predicted proteins | sample PhyCR1_2_FD_202138 | JGI IMG/M metagenome (GOLD analysis project Ga0308167, IMG submission 202138) | Phyllosphere microbial communities from UC Gill Tract Community Farm, Albany, California, United States - DLSLRC.R1 | ecosystem: Host-associated > Plants > Phyllosphere > Unclassified | place... | reverse complement strand
TACCTGCGCGCGCACGGCGAGCTGGACGGCGTGATCGTGACGCACTCCACCGGCAACGGCCCCATCGCCTCGGTGCCCGGGCAGTCGGACGACGAGACCGTCGTCGACGGCATGGTGGGGGCGTGGCAGGCGGCGGCCGACGCGGGCATCCCGGTCCTCGCACTCCGCGACAACCCGACCGCGCGGACCGACGTGGTGGCGTGCGTCGGCCAGATGTCGGGCCCGACGACGAGCGCGTGCGACTCGAGCCGCTCGTTCGGCTTCGGTCTGTTCGACGGCTCGGAGCAGGCTGCCGCCCGGATGCCCGGCAAGGCGCGGGTGATCGACCTGTCGCAGTACTACTGCACCGACACCAGCTGCCCGGCGGTCATCGGCGGCGTGCTCGTGCACCGCGACCGCACCCACCTGACGAACACCTTCGCGACGACCCTGGCTCCGTACCTCGGCGACGAGATCGCTCGCACCCTTGCCGCCTTCCGCGAGGACGGACGCGGATGACCACGTACCCTGACGTCGTGACGAACACCTGGCCGCTCTCGCGCGGTGCCGTACCCGAGCGCGAGGCGTTCTCGTTCGGAGCGACGCTGCTCTTCGTCCTGTTCGCCGGCGACGCCTTCCCGAACACCCTGACCTGGTTCGGGGCCGCGGCGGTCTGGGCACTCGTCGCGGTGTGGGGCGTGACGATCCTGGTCCGGGCGAAGCCGCCGCTGGTCCGGACACCGTGGGCGCTCTGGTTCTTCCTCGCCTGGTGCCTGGTGTCCGTCGCCTGGTCGCACTGGCGCCCGGCGACGCTCGCGAGCATCGCCGCGCAGGTGATCTGCGCCGCGATGGCGTTCGCGGTCGCGTCGACCCTGACGTGGCGTCGGATCCTGGACGCGATGAGCCTCGCGTTCCGCTGGGTGCTGATGGGTTCGCTGCTGTTCGAGGCCGTGGTGGCCGTCGTCGTCCGGCACCCGATCGTCCCGGTCTGGACCGACTACGGCGACCGGGACATCCCCGACGCCTTCTACTTCTCCCGCGCCGAACTGCTGACCGGCGGTCGCATCCAGGGGCTGCCCGGCAACGCGAACCTGCTCGCGATGGTCGCCCTGCTCGCCGCGATCGCCATCGCCCTGCAGTTCGCCGAGGGCCGCATGAGCCGGAACCGCTCCGTCGGCTGGCTGGTCGTGGCCGTCGTGGTCCTGGTCCTCACCCGCTCGTCGACCGTGCTCGCCGCCGCGCTCGTCGTCGCCGCCGCACTGTTCGTCGCGCTCTGGATCCGACGCGTCCCCACCGACCGCCGGACGCCGCGGTACCTCCTCGCCCTGGTCGGCGCGGCCGTCGTCGGCCTCGGGGCGTTCGCAGCCCGTGGGACGGTGTCGGAGCTCCTCGGCAAGGGCACGGACGCGACGGGCCGCGGGGACATCTGGCAGCGCGTGCTCGAGCTGATCGACCAGCACCCGGTCCTCGGTTGGGGGTGGATCGGGTACTGGTGGCCGGACATCCCCACGCTCGCCGACCTCGCGCACCGCAAGGGTGTGACGTACCTGCAGGCCCACGATGCGTACCTGGACGTGTGGATGCAGACCGGCATCATCGGGTTGGTCCTGTTCGCCCTGTACGTCGTGACGACGCTCGACAGGTCGTGGTCGTCCGCGACCAGGATCGGGTACGACGCCGTCGGGTCCCCCAGGTCGTTCGACCCGGTCTCGCTCCTGCCGCTCCTCGTCGTCGTGGCGCTGCTCGTGCAGTCCGTCGCCGAGTCGCGGTTGCTGTACCAGGGGAACTGGGTCCTGTTCGCCCTCGTCGCGATCAAGTCCCGCATCGTCCTGGTCGGCGAGGAACCCCGGTCGGCCGGCGACGGCCCGCGCACCCCGCCCGCCCGGCGGGAGTGGCGACTGCCGACCGCTCGCTGACCACGGAACACCCGGCGGTCAGCGCTCGAGCAACCTCGCGCACGGCACCCTGGCCGTCCACGGCGCCTTCCGGACCTCGACGTCCCGCGTGGGGTCGCCGTCGCACGCCTCGACCGCGCCGGGGATCTGCGTCGCCCAGACCGGACCGTCACTCCGCCGTGTGGCACCGGGCGCCAGGTTGCCCACCACCGCGACGACCAGGACGGCGACGACCGACCAGCCCGCCAGCATGCGGACGAAGCGGAATCCGCCTGCCGGCCGTGCCACGCGAGGCGACGCTCGTCCCGCCCGCCGCGCCGGTCGTGCGTCGAGGAGCACACTCGCCGCGACGACCACCGCTGCGAGCAGGAACATCCCCGACGCCGCGGCGTAGCGCAGCGCCGGGACCGCTGCGAGCGCCGGGACCGGGTGCCCCCACGCCTGTCCCTGTCCCCCGTTGGCGAGCAGCGCCGCCCACCACACGCCGCCGGACACCACGGCGAGCGCGAGGATCAGCCAGCGTGCGCGCCACGGCCCCGTGACGAGTGCGCCCACCACCGTGACGGCGACCAGCAGGACGGGCACGAGCACGACGCCCCAGCCGTGGGTCACGACGGCGCGGACGGCGGCGCCGACGTCCGGTGTCCAGATCCCCGCGACGGGTTGCAGCAGCCACCCGGCGACCACGTCGGTGAACGCCGGCGTCCCCGACGGCTGCGAGCGCTGGTCGGTGAGGACAGCGCCCACCTGCGCCCCGGCGCCGACCAGGGCGACGATCGTCACCGGGACCGCGCGTGGCCATGCCCGCGCGCCGGAAGCGTCCCGCAGGGGCAGCCACGCGAGGAGCAGAAGCGGCAGGAACAGCACGGTCTGCAACTCCGTGAGGACCGCGAAGGCGGTCAGGACGGCGACCGTACCGGACGCCCACCACGTCCGCGCGCGGTACGCGAACAACCAGGGGGCAGCGAAGAGCATGTACCAGTGCAGGTTCGCGGCGTTCCCGCTGATCTCGTGGGGGGCGAGCGGGAGCAGGGCCGGCACCGCGGCGAGCAGGACTCGGAGCGGCCACTGCGGCACGACGTCGTGCGCGAGCACGAACACCGTGGCGCCCACCGCACCCACGACGAGGCAGGCCCCAGCGGACAGTGCTCGGGCGTAGTCCTGGACCGGCAGCGCCCAGGCGACGTCGACGAGCAACCGGGGCACGAGGTGCAGGTAGCCGGCGTAGGGGTGCAGCAGGGAGTCGACGGGGCCGAGGGCGATGCGTTCCCGGAGGAACAGCCCGCCGTCCTCCGCCCACACGGTGCCACGTGCCGTCGGCCCGAGTCGCCACCAGGCGAGCGCGGCCGTGGCGATGCCGACCAGGACCGCCGCGGCGACCACTCGGAGGCCGTCGAGACGGCGGTGGGTGGGGCTCGCAGGGTGCTGCATCGTCCGACGACGCTAGCCGGTTCATCACACATCGTCGATATCGACGCTCCGCGATGACCTGGTACCGAGGTCCGTGCACCAAGATGGTGGGGTGACGGACGGACGGCTGACGAAGCGGGTGCGGGCACGCCGCTACCTCTCCGCCTGGATCGGGTTCTCCGCCGGCGGGCGGTTCAGCCAGGCGCTCGCGACGGTCATCGTGCTGTTCGCGTTCGGGCAGCCCACCGTCGGGGCCGTGGTCGGTACCGCCGGCACGTGGGCGGTGCTCGTCACGCTGTTCGTGCTCGCCGGCCTGAGCCTGCTCGGGCAGCGGTACCGGATCGAGTGGCACGGAGTGCTGCCGCTGTCCCTGCTGGCGTTCGTCGGGTACTGCGCCCTGAGCGTGCTCTGGAGCGAGTACTCGTGGGTCGCGCTGCGGGGGCTCGTCGCCACCGTGTGCTTCATGGGTCTGGGGCTGTACCTGGCGCTCGGGCGCGACCTCGTCCAGGTGATCCGCGCGTCGGGTGATGCGTTCCGGATCCTCCTCGTGACCGCCCTCGGCCTCGAGGTGCTCTCCGGCCTGGTGCTCGACGTGCCGTTCCCCGCGTTCGGCATCCGCGGTGACATCGCCTACGGCGGCCCGATCCAGGGCATCGGCGGTACCCGCAACTTCATGGGCTTCATCGCCGCCATGGCGCTCGTCACCTTCGTGGTCGAGTTCCTCACCCGCTCCGTCACCCTCTGGCGGGCCGTCGCCTCCACCGCCCTGGCCGTGATCGCGCTGATGCTCGTCCAGTCCCCCATCACCGGACTCGCGATGATCGCCCTGGCGGTCACGGCGCTGGCGCTCTGGTCACTCCGGCACGCCAGACCGTCGACGCGCCCGGTGGTGAACGGCGTCCTCGGCGCCACCGTCCTGCTGGCCCTCGTCGTCGCGGTCCTCGCCCGCGGTCGCCTGCTGGCCGAGATGGGCGCCGCGGGCGGCACCGCCACGCGCATCGACCTGTGGTCGCAGATCCGCGTGCTCACCGAGCGCTACCCGATCCAGGGTTGGGGATGGGTCGGCACCTGGCCGCGCGAAGCCGTGGTGCCGTACGTGACCCTGATCGACCCGGCGGGGATGCGGTTCCACTCAGGGCTCAACGCCTTCGTCGACGCCTGGCTGCAGATCGGACTCGCCGGCACGATCATCCTGGCCGTGACGGCGCTCCTGGCGTTCGCGCGGGCCTGGGTGACCGCGACGACGTTCCCCGGCGTGGCGTACGTGTGGCCGGCCGCGGTGCTGGTGCTGCTGGCCGTCACGAGCGCTGCGGAGAGCTACCTGCTGCACGGCGCGGGCCTGATGGTCTTCGTGACGGTGCTCGTGATCGCTGCCCGGCGGCGCTCGTGGCGCCGCCACCTGCCGCGACCCTGACCCGCAGCCCCCGCGCCGCAGCACCCCTCCCGCAGCACCCCCGCAGGCACGACGGCCCCGGACGTGTGCGACGACCCGGTCGACGCTGCTACCGACCCGGGCTCCGTGGGGCGATCACCCGGACGCGGGCGCCACGGCCGCGGCGCCCGCCCTCGTCACCGGCTCGTCAGGCGCCGCTTGATCTTGCCCGCGACACTGCGCGGGCCCTCGGTGCGGAAGTAGTGCACGGCACGGCCGACGTCGTACCGGACGCCCGAGAGCTTCTTGCGCTCCGGCACCCGCACGCGCATCTGGTGTGCTTCGGCCACGGCCACCGTGTCCCGCACCGACTTGTCGGCGGCGCGGACGGGGTTCCGGCAGAACTCGACGAGCGGCGCGAGGACGTTCTCCCACGTGAACTGCTCGCGGATGCGGTCGACGTTCCCGATGAACTCGGCGCGCGCCTTCTTGTCGAACAGTGCCGTCTCGAGTGCGTCGGCGAGGCTGTCGATGTCCTGCTCGTGCACGGCGATGCCGAGCTTCTCCGCGGCGACGAGGTCGCCGAACGAGTCACCGGCGGTCGTCACGATGGGCAGACGGGCCCACAGGTAGTCGAGGATCCGGGTCCGGAACGAGAACGTCGTCTCGAGGTGCTCGTAGTGCGTCGAGACGCCGGCGTCGGCCTCGAGCAGGTAGGCACCGCGTTCCTCGTACGGGATCCACGCGTCGTTGAAGAAGACGTTCTTGCCGGTCAGCCCCAGGGCCTCTGCCTCGGCGCGGACCTTCGCGACGATGTCCATCTCGGGCACGTCGGGGTTCGGGTGCTGCACGCCCATGAAGAAGAGCTTGACGTTCGGCTTCCGCTCGGCGAGCTGACCGATCGCCCGCACGAGCGTGATCGGGTCGAACCAGTCGTAGATGCCGCCGCCCCAGACGACGAGCTTGTCGTTCTTGCCGATGCCCGGCACGACTCCCTTGACCCGCGGCTGGTCGTGCACCGGCGGCGTCGAGGACAGGCCGAACGGCACGACGCCGATGAGCGACCGGAGGTCGGGGTCGCGGGAGTACGTGCGAGCGTTCACGCGACCGGAGCCGGCGAGCTGCCCGAGCCAGAACATGCGCTGCCGCTCGGACGCGCAGATGAAGTAGTCACCGAGTTCGAGCTGGTGGTTGAGCGTGTCCGAGGCGTCGAGGATCTGCCGGTTCCACTGGTCGACGTCGTCGCTGCGACCCTGCTCGAGCTGCTCGAGGTGGAGCGGGTCGTACACGTCGACCACCAGGATCTTGCGGGTCGACTCGAGGACGGGGAACAGGCGCAGCGCGTGGCCCTGGACGATGATCACGTCGGCCCAGGCCTCGTGCTCGACCATCTGGCGCGGGTGTCGGTGCGGGACCGTGACGACGTCGTACGACGGGTCGATCTGCGTCGAGCGGGTGAGGCTGATCACGCGCACGTCGTGTTCGTCGGCGAGCTGCTTCGCCATCTGGGTCGCGCGGATCGCGGGGCCGGCCATCTTCTCGCCGATGGAGTCACCGGTGACGATGAGGATCCGGCGCCGCGCACCGACCTCGAGCACACCGAGCGAGTGCACGATCTTGTCGTAGCCGGCCAGGTAATTCTCGATCGGGTAGGCCGGCTCGTCGCGGTTGCCGAACAGACGCAGGAGCTCACGGTCGGTGCGGACGCGCGTCGCCTGGATCGCGCGGCGCGACTCCGTCATCGACGGCAGCTGCTCGACGAACTGGTCGACACCGTAGATCCCCGCCATGCTGGTCTTCGCCACCGGGATGGTCGGGACGCTGTCGTCACCGGGGTTCCGCAGGTCGAGCGACGTGGAGTCGAGCTCGCCGCGGCCCACGGCACGGCGGACCGCGAGCGCCAGCGACCCGGGCAGGGCCGCGGCCAGCTGCTCGTCGCCGAGGTTCTTGTAGAGCGTGAAGAGGGCGTTGCGTTCGAGCAGGTAGGTCTCACGGAAGTCGCCGAACTTGTTCATCGACGCGTGGTGCTTGTGGAACGCCACCGACTTCGGCTGGTACCGGAAGCGCCAGCCGAGCAGGTTGAGGCGCCACCCGAGGTCGACGTCCTCGTAGAACATGAAGTAGCGGTCGTCGAAGCCACCGAGCTGCTCGAAGAGCTCGGCGCGGATGAACATCGCGGCGCCGGTGCCGAACAGCACGTCGGTCTCGCTCTCCCACCGCCCGGTGTCCGGCGACCCGGCGAACGGCTTGTAGCCCATGCCGTACCAGGTCATCGCGGCCTCGGTGAAGTCGACGTTGACGCCTTCCCAGTCGAGGACCTTCGACGCCACGGCGCCGATGTCGGCGCCGGACGCGAACGTGGCCATCGCCTCACGCACCCAGCCGGCGTCCGGGCGGGCGTCGTTGTTGAGGAACGCCACGATCTCGCCCGACGAGTGCTCGACGCCCAGGTTGCACCCGCCGGTGAAGCCGAGGTTCGCGCCGGAGTCGACGAAGGTGAAGTCGAGGTCCGAGGCCTTCAGCCGCCCGACGTGCTCGGCACCGGAGCCGTTGTCGACGACGATGACCTCGAGCCGGTCCTGCGGCCAGTCCTGCTTGCGGAGCTCGGCGATGCTCGTCAGGGTGTCGTCGGTGCCCTTGTAGTTCACGAGGACGACGGAAACGACTCCTGGCTTGCGCTCTGTCACGACGAGTTCCTCCAGCTGCTGCCGCGCCTGCGGCACGGTTCGGTGATCCGGGCGCCGGGGGTGCCCGGCGACCGACAACACCCTACAAGGCGCAGCACGGCGCTCGGCGGAGGTCGGGTGTGCTTCGTGCACAATGGCACCGTGATGCACCCCGCGATCCCGTCCTCCCCCGTCTCGTCCCCCCTCGCAGCCGAGTACGAGGCGATCGCCCGCGGCGACCACGCGACGGGGACCAGGGGCACGATCCGCTTCGCGGTGTCGACCGACGACACGACCGAGGGCAAGGGCGACCTGTTCGTCGCCCTCGGGCTGGCCCGGGCGCTCCGGGCCGAGGGCTGGGGCGTGGACGTCTGGCCGATCCGGCGCTGGGCCGAGGACGTCCCCGAGGACACGACGGTGCTCGTCAGCATGATCGAGTCGTTCGTCCCCGGTCTCGTCCCGGCGAGGACCGCCACCGTCGCGTGGGTGCGGAACTGGACGGCCAAGTGGGCGTCGGTGCCGTACCTGGCCGAGTTCGACGCGGTGTGGGCGTCGTCGACGATCGCCCGCGACGAACTGGCGCGGGTGGTGGACGTGCCGGTCGAGGTGGTGCCGATCGGTGTCGACCTCGACCTGTTCACCGCCGACGCGGACGGGACGACGACGCCGCGAACGGGGCGCACCGTCACGACCGTCAACTTCTGGGGAGCGCGCCGCGGCGTCCAGGACGTGCTGCAGCGGGTCTCCCCCGCCGAGCCGATCGTCTGGTTCGCCGCGAACGCCGTGCACATCGACCCCGCCCCCGGCGTCGAGCTCCGCTCGGCGGTGTCGTACTTCGCCCTGCCCGCGGTGTACCGGGCCGCCGCGTTCGTGGTCGACGACGTCATCGAGCCCGCCGCGGCGTTCGGCACGCTCAACTCGCGCCTCTACGAGTCGCTGGCGTGCGGGGCGCTGCCGGTCACCTCCTGCGCGCTCGGCCTCGACGAACTCGGACTGGCCGACGTCCCGGTCTTCACCGACGCCCCGTCCCTCGAACGTGCGATCGCCATGCCGGCCCCCGAACGGGACTCCCTGGTCGCGCGCCTCCGCGCCGTCGTGGTGGAACGGCACTCCTACGCGGCGCGCGCCGTGCAGGTCGCCCCGTCGCTCGACGCGGCGATCTCGCACGCCGCGGCGAAGACCGGTGCCGGCCCGCTGCTCCGCTGGACCGCGCAGCAGCGCGAGCTGCTCCGGGCGACCGAGCAGGAGCGCGACGTGCACCGGGCGGGGGTCGAGGACATCAACCGGCGGCTCATCGTGTCCGAGGAAGCGGTCGCCGTCCTCGACCACGCACGCAAGGAGGCCGAAGCGGCGCAGCACGCCGCCGAGGCCGAACGCGACGCGATCGCGAGCCGGTACGACGCGCTGACGCACTCGGCCGAGTTCCGTGCCCTCGACCGCCTCGGCGGCGTCGCCCGCGCGCTCCGCCGACGCGCCTGACGACGCGGGAGCGGCGTCGAGACCGGAGCGGCTCCGAGACCGGCCGCGCGCCCGGGACGGCGACGCAGACGGACGGGAGGCTCCCCACCGGGCACGGCCGGTCCGCCGCTGGCGCGTCGGCCCGGAACCGGCCGGCGTGGGCCCAGCTGCCAGCTGGCACCGCGCCTCCCGTCCGTCTGGTGGACCCGCTACGAGACGGTGACCGTCTTCGAGCCGAAGTCCTTGTAGACGCCGCCGGGGAGCTCCTGGTACCAGACGCGCACGGTGTGCTTGCCCGGCTTCACACCGGTGAGCGTGACCGCGAGTCCGACGTCGGGCCCCCAGCCCGGGTGGACCTTCTCGACGTCGGCGCGGACCGCGTTCGCGCTGCCCGCTGCCGCGCCGACGCCGTCGACGTGGATCTTGTACTTGACCGGGGCGAACGTGTCCGGGTCGATCGCCCAGCCCTTCACCGCGACCGTGCCCTTGCCGCCGGTCGCCGCGTCGTAGGCGCCGTACACGGCTCCGGTCTTCCCCGTCGGTGCGGGGACGGCGTCCTGGACCGTCACCCGCTGCGTGCCGAAGCTGACGTAGTTGCCGCCGGGCAGGTCCTGGTACCAGACCGTGACCGTGTGGCTGCCCGCGCTGACGCCCTGCAGCGTCACCGCGAGACCGACGTCGTTCCCCCAGCCGGGCTTCGCGGCACCGATGTCCGTGCGGACCGCGTTCGCGCTGCCCGCCGTGGCGCCGACACCGTCGAGGTGGATCTTGTACTTGACGGGGTCGTACCGGTCCGGGTCGATCGCCCAGCCGGTGAGCGCGACGGTGTTCGGTCCGGCGGTCGCCTTCTCGAACGCGCCGGTGACGGCACCGGTCTTGCCGGTGGTACCGGTCGACGGCGGGGCCGCCACCGTCACGGTCTTCGAGCCGGCGCTGACGTAGTTGCCGCTCGGCAGGTCCTGCCACCAGACGGTGACCGTGTGCCGACCGGGCTCGACGTCGGTCAGGGTCGCCGTCAGACCGTGCGCGGAGCCCCACTTCGGGTACGACTGCGCCACGTCGCTCCGGGCGGCGCTCGCACTGCCGGCCGCCGCGCCGACACCGTCGACGTGGATCTTGTACTTGACCGGCGCGAACGTGTCCGGGTCGACCGCCCAGCCCTTGAGCGCGACCGAGCGGACTCCGGCGGTCGCTGACTCGAAGGCACCCTTCACCGCACCGGAGGTCCCGGTCGCGGCGGTGACGGTCGTCGTCTTCGAGGCGACCTTGACCCACGTCGCGCCGGGCTTGTCCTGGGTCCAGAGCGACACCGTCCGGGAGCCGGCGGCGACGCCCTTGATCGTCTTCGAGAACCCGACGGTGGTGCTGGTGCCCGGGTACTTCGCAGCGATGTCGGTGCGCACGACGTCGGCGGTCGCGGCGATCGCGCCGACGCCGTCCACCTGCACCTTGTAGGCGGTGGCCGCGGACGAGTCGCGGTCGAGCGCCCAGCCACTGACGGCGATGGTGCCGGTCCCGCCGGTGACGGTCTCCAGACTGCCGACCGGGGCCGAGGCCGGAACCGTCACGTCCCCGCAGTTGAGCAGCGTGTTCGCACCCGCGCCGACGTTGATGCCGAACACGCAGACGTTGTGCTTGCCGGGTGTGATGCCCGAGAGCGTCGTCTGGAAGCCGTGCGCCGTGTTGTTCGCACCGAGCAGCGAGGCCAGGTCGTTGCGGACGGTGTCGGCGCGGACCGACGCCTTGCCGACGCCGTCGACGTAGAACTGCGCCTTGATCGACTCGGTCGAGTCCGGGTCGGCCGTCCAGCCGCGCACCGTGATGGTGCCGCCGGCCGCGCCGCTCTGCGAGTCGACGCTGCCGATCGGCGACGACCCGCCCGTGGGCGACCCGAACCAGTCGGTGTACATGCGCCAGAAGTTGCGGTTGCCGTAGGCCGAGCAGGAGTCACCGGAGCCGTAGAGGTTCGACATCGCGGCGCTGTTCGGGGTGTACGGCGTGTAGATGTACAGCGCCGCGGTCGCCTGGTTCTTGATGTTGACCGTCTTGCGGCCGCAGGCGGAGTTCGGGTTGTACAGGATCGCGTTGTTGCGGCCCGCCTGGTACGCCCATGACGTCGGGGACGCCTGGTAGCGCTTGAACTGCAACGCGGCGGCGTACACCTGCTGGCCGAAGCCGTAGTACGCGGGGTCGCACGGAGCGGTGTCCGGGCAGGCGAAGCCCGTGGCGTGCAGGTACATGTAGCTCGTCGGGGAGCTCGTCGCGACGATGCCCTGCTCCTTCTGCAGCAGCACGAGCAGCACCTTCTGGCTGATCCCGCACGCGGCGCCGACCTGCGCGATGATCGTCGCGGCCGACTTGCTGCCGCCCGGGATCGCCGAGCACCGGTTCGCGACGGCACCGATGGCGCTCATGTTCTGCGTGAAGTTCTTCAGGCAGGCCGGGCCACCGGACCGCGGCGTGCAGTTCGGGGCGACGCTGTTCAGGAACGACTGCACGGCCGACCCGCTCATCGCGCCGCCGTTGTAGAAGTTGGCGTCGCTGATGATGTTGCCAGGGTCGAAGTTCGCCGAGACGGCGGCCGAAGCGGACTCCGTCGTCGTCCGCTCCGACACGATCGTGCCGATGGTCAGGCCGCTCACCGCGATCGCGAGCGCGGCCACCATGCCGAGCACCGAACGCAGGGGACGGCGTCGACCGCCGTCGGTCAGGATGGAACGCATCACGGCACCTCCGCCGTCATCGGGTCGGACGTGGTCGAGGCCGACCCGACCGAGTACTCGAGGGTGATCGACCAGGTCCCGGCCGAGAGCTGGCTCGCGGGGAAGGACACCTGCGCGCAGTTCACCGACGACGCACTCGCCTCGGCCGTGCTCGTCTGGGTGCGGGCGACGCCGCCCTTGCTGGCCCGGAACGTGCACTTGCCGGACGTGTCGGTCGTGCCCGACACGAGACCGCCCGCCTGCAGGGTCTTGGTGCCGGCGTCCCACCCGGAGAACGTCACGAGTGCCGTGGCCGGGAAGTCCGAGGGGTCGGTGTCGGGTTCGGGGGTCTGCCCGCTGCCGGGGAACGCCGTGGGCACGTCGTCGTCGGACGGCTCCGCGCTCGTGGGAGCGGACGAGGACGACGAGGGGGCGGACGACGGACCCGACGCGCTGGGCGAGGGGCTGACCGTCCGCGACGGGCTCGACGAGGGGGTGGGGTCGTCGCCGGCGGAACAACCCGCCGTGAAGAGACTGAGAGCACCGACCACCGCGAGCGCAGCGATCGACCGTGGAGCAAGCTGCATGCTTTCGGGCCGTCCTGTGGTTGTTGACAAGGGTCCGGGTTGCGTCAACGGTAACCCGAAAGTGAAGGTTGAGGGTTGCTGTCGCGCACTTTCACCCCCGCACGGGGGTGGACGACGGGTGTCGTCCGGCTCACGGCGCGCACCGACGACCTCAGCGGTCCAGTGAGTATGCTGTTCCGGTCCTGCCCCCACCGAACGAAGAGACGTATGGTCGACCAAGCCCGCATGACGGCGCTCGCGAACGAGCCCCTCGTCGTGATCGGCGCTCCGACGAGCGCCTTCAAAGGCACCTGGAGAGAACTGCGCGACGTCTTCCGTC